>Ga0082212_10002779_pt1 | contig 25206 bp, 24 predicted proteins | sample TergutNt197P3_FD_71548 | JGI IMG/M metagenome (GOLD analysis project Ga0082212, IMG submission 71548) | Neocapritermes taracua P3 segment gut microbial communities from Petit-Saut dam, French Guiana - Nt197 P3 | ecosystem: Host-associated > Arthropoda: Insects > Digestive system > Gut ...
CTTTGCCTCTTCTATTCATTAAATTGATGAATCAGCTTTACTTAAGGGCGAACCGGGAGCCTTTCAAGCCGTGTATACCGGCGAATCTAGCCCTTGAGCCTAATTCTTCCTCGATCTCGATGAAGCGGTTGGCCGTATCGCCGACGCCGGATTCGCGAACAGTGCCGCATTTAAGGCCCACGGTGTAGTCGGCGATGTCGGCGCCCTCGCCCCTGGAAGAGCAGGGCATAACCGCATAACCATTTTGATAAGCAAGGCTGACCATATCAAAAGCTTCAGTTATGGTACCAATCTGATTGACCTTAAGAAGTACCGTATTCGCCGCTCCGGCTTTGATGCCTTCCAATACCCGGGCCGGATTGGTGGTGAATAAATCGTCGCCCGTAATCTGTATATCGACCGCTTTCGTTAATGTGGCAGTGGTTTCATAATCATCTTCCGATAGAGGGTCTTCCATGATCACGAAAGGCCATTTCTTCGGCATTTCTACCAGGAACGCAAAAAGCTCGTCCATCGTTCTGGGGGTAAAGTCGAAAAGCCCTTCGAACTTCTGTGTTTCTTTATTAAAATAAGTATCTGAGGCTACATCGATACACAAACCAATCTTATTCTCATAACCGCATTTAGCAATCGTCTCAGCCGCCAGATCCCATATCTCTGTGTCGCTCTTCACGATGCCTGCCGGGATGGCGTGCCCGCCTGCGCCCCCGCCTAATTTCTCTCTGATTACCGAACTCCATCGGTCCTCGAGGTCCCAAAGGGCATAGCTTGCTTCGGAAAAAGAACTAAAGTCATAACCTTGAAAAACAACTGTCGGTTTTGGACCTGATTTTTTAAGATGGTCGCCGTAACGCCCCGAACCGGTCAGACATCCGACGCCAGGCACAGGGAGCGTATAGGCGGAAGCGCCGCCGATGTGCTGATAGAGGGGGATACCTAAAGACGCAGCCCCTACTTTTAGTACGGCGGCAGAGACTGCGCCGGTGGCGTTTCCGCCAAGAACGTCTTTTCCAATACCAAGCATCACCGCATCAATATCGGTTTGCTTAGTAGAGTCCATGCCGATGAGAGCCGGGGCGATTTTTTCGTTTACCGCGTTTACGGCTCGCATAACGCCTTTTCCCCGCCACTTCTCCCCGCCGTCGTAGGCAAAAGGGACTTCGTGAGTCCCGATGGAAACGCCGGCAGTGCATATCGCGCTACCGACGGCTCCACATTTTGTGGTCACAATCGCTTCCACCCCGGGGTGGCCACGCCCCGTAAATACTTCGCGGCCTTTGACCGACACAATTGTAGATTTCATACTGCCACTCCTCTCGATTTTGATCTTTTTGCTTATGCCCGCAGAATATTGGGGCATTAAAAAATAATTGTATTCCGTGGCTATTTTGCTGTGCTTAATCGTACTGCAAAAATACGTTAACAGTCAAGATGATATTGCAATATTTAATCTCAGGGTGGCGGTGTTCATAGAATTATTCGGCTTTTTCTGCGCCGATGCCGTGCGGCGTAAGGCGGCGATTGAAACGCCGCCGCTCAGGCGTCCAGCCGCGCGTTTTCCGTATGAAAACGACTGATTTCATCGCGCAGCCAGTCCGACCATTCGTCTATCCCTTCGCCGGTCTTCGCGGACATTGGGATGATTTTCATATAAGGGTTCAGCTTCTTAACCCGCTTTACACAGAGCTCAAGATCAAAATCAAAGGCTGGCAGGGCGTCGATTTTGTTGATCAACAGCGCGTCGCAGGTAGAGAACATCAAGGGGTATTTTAGCGGTTTATCGTCCCCCTCGGGTACGGACAGGATCATGACGTTGATTTCGGCGCCGGTATCAGATTCCTTATGGCATCGCAGATTGCCGGTGTTTTCGAGAAACACGAGATCCAGACCGCCGGTACCAAGCGCTTCAAGCCCGCGGCGGGTCATGCCGGCGTCGAGTTGGCACATCCCGCCGGTGTGAAGCCGGATGACGCGGGCCCCGGTCTCGGCTATAACGCGCGCGTCAATATCGGAATCGATATCCGTTTCCAAGACTGCTATATTAAACGAGTCTTTTAACGCGCGGATCGTGCGCGTCAGAACGCTTGTTTTACCGGATCCGGGAGAACTTACCAAATTTAATAGAAAGACTTTATCACGTCTGAGCTCCTTTCGGAGGCTATAGGCCTCCCTGAAGCTATTTTCACATATTGTTTGCTGCGCTTCGATAACGCGAAATGAATTCATATATATCACCTCTTCGATAAATAATTTATTAAGATATAATGTGGCTATACCAGATTACAGAAATAAGCTCTATTATTATTCTATATAATAAAGCATTTGAAGTCAAGAAAAATGCTGAAAATATCAAGAATAATTTTTATTAATAGCAAATAATCCGCTATTGCTTTTAATGAAATCTGTTGTATAATTAAACTGGTATATGGTCATACCAAAATCACGGCGATCAGAGAGGAGGACAATTATGGAGTTTAACAAGCTCAGCGCGCCTTCCCTAAAGGAGCTCTTCATCAAAGAATTTGAGACAATGATCCTGTCCGGGAAACTCGTAGCCGGCGAAAAGCTGCCCAGCGAACGCGACCTGGCGAAGAACATGCAGGTCAGCCGCGGCGTGGTAAACGCCGGGCTTTCAGAATTGGCGCGAAAGGGTTTTTTACAAGTTAAGCCGCGCTCGGGCGTATACGTCGCCGATTACAGGCGTCACGGCACGGTTGAGACGCTGCTGTCGATCATGAGTTATAACGGCGGGCGTTTGCGTAGAGAAGAGATCCGCTCTATCCTGCAGATGAAGATCATTGTGGATAAGCTGGCGATAGAGCTTGCCGTCGCGGCCTTAACCGATGAAGACCTGGAAGCGGCGGAAGCCAGATACGCCGTTTTAGAGAAGGAGCTGCCCCCGGAGGAAGCCGCCGAAGCGGCCTTCGAGTTCTATCACGAGCTGGCGATGATCAGCGGCAATACGCTGCTTCCCTTGATTTACCGCTCGTTCCGTATACCCGTTGCGCACTTATGGATCAGGTTTATCCGCAAGTACGGGCAGGCGGCGGTCGTCGAAAGCGCCGGGGCGATAGTCGAAGCGTTGAAAGCCCGGGACGCGGGCGCGGCGGTCGCCGCAGCCGACCGGGCTGTGGCGGGCTCGATATCCGGCGCCAGGGAGATCTACGAGGATTAAACAAGTCGTTATCCAAGGACTTCACAATCTGTGAAAAAATGATATAATTAACCGGATCAGTATTTTCTTTACGCGATCGGAAAGCTGGTGTTTCCGCTGAATTGGAAAGAAATCAGGGAATGGGCGCTTCTGTTGGGCGGCGCGGTTGTCATCGCTATACTATTACGTACCTTTATCATTGAACCCCGGTATGTGCCTACGCCTTCCATGGTCCCGACCATAATGGTGAATGACCGGTTATATGTAGAAAAACTCACGCCCAGGTTCGGCGTCCTGAAACGGGGGATGATCGTTACTTTTCTCGCGCCTGAGCAGACCGGCCGCGACGATTATCTTGTCAAACGCCTCATCGGCTTTGGGGGCGACGTGATCTCGATTACCGACGGCCTGCTTTACGTAAACGGAAATGCTGTGGACGAACCCTATCTCAACGAGCCGATGCGCTCGGATTTTCCGGAGTTGACCGTACCCGAGGGAAAGCTGTTTTTATTAGGGGATAACCGAAATCATTCCCAGGATTCCCGTTCCTGGGGAAGCATAGACGAGAGCTGCGTAAAGGGCCAGGCCTTATTTATTTATTTTCCTTTTAACCATCTCGGCAGCTTATGGGGCCAGTCGATGAGTTTCAGCGAGGAGTGAACAATATGAGCGGAGTACCGACCAGGGACGAGGCGATGGCTTTATTTCTTACTCATAATCAACAGGAGAACCTGTTGAAGCACGCGTTGGCGGTGGAAGCGGCGCTGCGTCATTTTGCCGGCTTATTCGGCGAAGACGAGGAGAAATGGGGGATCATCGGCCTGTGCCACGACCTGGACTACGAGAAGTATCCGGATCGGCATTGTCAAATGACAAAGGTCATGCTGGAGGAAGCGGGATGGCCTGAGGACTGGGTCCGCGGAGTCCTGGCGCATGGCTGGAAAATCTGTACGGATGTGGAGCCTTCGGCGCCGATGGAGAAGGTCATCTACACCGTGGACGAGCTGACCGGTTTGATCATGGCGGCGGCTTTAATGCGGCCGAGCCGGAGCCTGATGGATCTGGAGCTTAAGTCCGTGAAGAAAAAATGGAAGGATAAAGCCTTCGCCGCCGGCGTACGGCGGGATATCATCCAGGAAGGGGCCGATATGTTGGGTATGCCTTTGGACGACGTGATCAACGAAACCATCATGGGCCTTCGCGAAGCGGCGGAAGCCCTGGGCCTTAAGGGAGAGCTGGTATAGCGGATGAAGGTGATGATAATGAAGCGGATGCTCCGGTTTTTACTTATTGTAATATGCGTGCTTTTTCTTGCTGCGGGCTGCGGATCGGCGCCGCCCGAGGATCCCCCGGAGGAAGCGCCGGCCGACGAGCCTATCGATATCCGGACCCCGGTAGTCGGCGCGTTGACGCTGGACGACGGCAGGAAAACCGAGGGCTTCGCCGCCGGTAAGATCGGAGACGAGCTGACCAACGTATTCTTTTCTTTTCGGATAAATAAAGCTGAGCTGACGGAAGAATTCGGGGAGTATAAGGCGGAAAGGGGCTTCGCTTATCTGGTCGCCGAAATCACGGTAAAAAATATCTTCGACGGACAGATACCCATGTGGGCCACTGATTTTATCGCCCAGTGGGGGGAAGGGGACAACGATTATTGCTATCCTCTGGACAAGTCGGCCGGTTCCCAGATGGAGAACGAATTCAGACTGACGAAGGATCAAAGCGTGACAAGGGATCTCGTCTATGAGGTGCCGCTGCCGCAGGATAAAAACGAGTACGGGATCAGCTATCTCGAGTATTATGAGGACGAAGTGGAAGGCAATCTGTTTTTGATCAGGTTTGAGTTATCTGCGCCTCAGAAACCCGCGGAAGACGATGATGATGATTAATGAATAAGGAAGGGATGGACTACTATGGATAACACCGCTTTTTTTAAACTGACTTACGGATTGTTCGTCGTAGGCGTCGAGTATGACGGGAAACTGAACGGCTGCATTATCAACACGGCTACCCAGGCAACATCGGAACCGGGCCGGCTGCTGGCGACCATGATGAAAACCAATCTGACCACGGAGATGATCACGAAAAAAGGGAACATGACGGTTTCCGTGCTGGCTATCGACTGCCCTCTGGTTATGATCGCTCATTTCGGGATGAACAAGGGCATGGAAATGGAGAAATTCGGGGCCCTCGCCTATGAGAAGGACGCCAACGGCAATCCTTATATTATGGAAGGGGCTATCGCCCGTTTTCATTGCCGGGTCGAGCAGTCCATCGATTTAGGCAGCCATTATCTTTTTATCTGCGCCGTAGAGGATTGTGTTTCGCTGAGCGCGCAGGAGCCGATCACTTACGCGGAGTACCGCAGGCTTAAAGCGGGCGGCGCGCCGAAAACCGCCGGTACGGACGGACAAAAGAAAGCCGCCGGGTCAGGTAGATGGGTCTGCTCGATTTGCCATTATGTCTATGACGGGGAAATCCCCTTTGAGAACCTGCCGGCGGACTGGACCTGCCCGGTATGCAAGAGAGGCAAAGAAGTTTTTATCAAGGAGGAGTAGGTTAACGCGGCCGGAAACGAGAGAGGCGCACGAGATGCGGCCTATATTGGCGATTACGATGGGCGACCCCGCGGGTATCGGGCCGGAAATAACGGTCAAAGCCCTGGCCCAAGAGAAAATCCACGAAATATGCGCGCCTGTGGTAATCGGCGACAAAGAGGCGCTGCTTGACGCGGATCGTTTCAGCCATACGGGGCTGGAGTTTCATGAGATCAAAGAAATCAGGGACGCCAGGAACCGGCACGGCGTCCTTGATTATATCAATCTGAGTTATTTAGAAAAAGGCGGATGGGCTTATAAAGAAGTCTGCGCGCTGTGCGGAAAGGCTTCGTTCGCCTATGTATGCCGCGGCATAGAGTTGGCTCTGTCGGGAGACGTACATGGAGTCGTCACCGGACCGATCAACAAGGAAGCGCTGGCGGCCGCCGGCGTCCCGTACAGCGGGCATACGGAGATATTCGCCGATCATACCGGCACGAAGGATTATGGCATGCTTCTGCTCAGCGACGCGCTGCGGGTCATCCACGTGACGACCCATGTATCCATGCGGGAAGCCTGCGACAGGATCACGGCGGAACGGGTTTTCCAAACGATCAGGCTTGCCGATGAAGCGCTGATAGCCCTTGGCGTGGATAAACCGCGTATCGCGGTAGCCGGGTTAAACGCCCACGCGGGGGAAAACGGTTTATTTGGCGGCGAAGAGCAAACCGCGATTCAGCCTGCTGTAGAAAAGGCGCGGTCGGCGGGTTTTGACGTCGAGGGGCCTATACCGCCGGATACGGTATTTGTCAAAGCGATGGCCGGTTTATATGACGTAGTGGTCGCCATGTATCACGATCAGGGGCATATCCCGCTGAAGCTCAGCGGCTTCAGGCTGGACGCGAAGACAAACCGATACACGTCTGTCAGCGGCGTTAACTGTACGGTAGGCCTTCCCATCATCAGGACGTCGGTGGATCACGGCACGGCTTTCGGTAAAGCCGGCGAAGGGCGAGCCAACGAAGAGAGCATGATAGACGCGATCAAGACGGCTGTAACGCTGGCCGGGGTCAAATTCGGCTTTGCTCTCCCGGAACTCGAACGATGATCAAACTGCTGGTCGTCGCCGACGATTATACAGGCGCCCTTGACACAGGCGTCCAATTCGCGAAACGGGGCGCGCGGACGCTGGTGACGAGGGATACCGGCCCGGAATTTTTCATGATAAGCGAAGACGTGGAAGTGTTGTGCGTCGATACGGAGACAAGGCATAGGAGCGGAACGGAGGCTTACGGGATAGTCCGCGGTTTGGTTGACAAAGCCGCCGGTTATGGCGTCAGACATTTTTATAAAAAGACGGATTCCGCCCTGCGCGGAAACATAGGCGGCGAACTGCAGGCCGCGATGGACGGCGCCGGATGCGACAGATTGATGTTCATCCCGGCATATCCCCGTCAGCGCAGAACAACGGAAAACGGTTCCCAGTACATCGACGGCGTGCCTTTGGCGAGGTCGCGTTTCGCCGCGGATTCTTTCGAACCGGTGTTTGACAGTTTTATCCCGGATATCGTCGCGCGTCAAACGGACACGCCCGCGACGCGGGTCCGGACGGGAGAAGTCCCGGACCTCGCCCATCGGCGCGGTATTTTTATCTTCGACGGGAAAACCGATGAGGATCTGGCCCGTACAGGGGCGGCACTGAAAGAATCCGGCGAATTGAGACTGACCGCCGGATGCGCCGGATTTGCCGACGTCCTGAGCCGGCTGATCGAGTTCCGTATCCGCCCGACGGCGCCGGTTGGCTTAGGCGGAGATATACTGCTGGTCTCGGGAAGCGTTAATTCGGCCGCGCTGGAACAAATGCGATACGCGAAAGACCTCGGATTCAAAGGCGCCTGCCTGTCGCCGGCGCAAAAGCTGGACCGGCATTATCCGGACAGCGCCGAGTGCAGCGCTTTTGTTCGGGAAATAAGCGCTCTCCTGAGATCGCGCAAGTCGGCGTATATCGAAGCGATTGAAAGCGCGGCGGACATGGATTTGTGCTCGCGTTTCGCCGCCGAACGCCATATAGAAGCCGATCCTTCGCGGATAGCGGAGAATGTAGGAAGAATCGTAAAAAAAATCATTGACGGCGGAGAAGTATCCAATTTATTCGTCATAGGGGGGGACACGCTGGCAGGTATACTGGACGGGCTTCGGATAACGGGCGTAATGCCGGTGGACGAACTATATCCGGGCGTCGCGCTCTCCCGTGTCGCCGACGGCTGTTATTCCTTTAGCCTGATCACGAAAGCGGGCGGGCTGGGCCCGGCGGACGTAGTGGCCGCCGTCGCGGCAAGGCTGAAAGAGAGCCGTTAATCTATTGACATTTACTCCGCGATTATGGTATGTTCGGTTTGTACAATTATTATAACGTTAGTCGGAATGGGGAAAGGAGAGTATCATCTATGCAAGAAAAACCAACCATTGCGCAGCTTGAGGAACTCGCTTATGAACTGCGATATAAGCTCCTCAATTTGTGCGGCACGTACGAAGGCATCGTACACATCGGAGGAGATTTATCGGTGGCGGACATTTTCACATCGCTGTTCCAGTATGGCCTCAACATCGATCCCAAAGACATTATGATGCCTACCCGGGACCGCTTCATCCTCAGCAAAGGGCACGCCGCCGTATGTATGTACATCACTATGGCGATCCGCGGCTTTTTCGATTACGATGAGATCGTGCGCACCTATGGCAAGCTGGATAGCGCTTACGGCATGCATCCATGCAAAGTACAGCTCCCCGGCGTGGAGTGTTCTTCCGGTTCTCTCGGGCACGGGCTGGCCCTGGCGGTCGGCATGGCTCTTTCCGCCAAACAGCGCAAAGATAAGCATCGGGTGTTTTGCCTGATGGGCGACGGCGAGACCTGCGAAGGATCAGTCTGGGAAGCGGCGATGACCGGCGCGGGCTACAAACTTGGCAATCTCGTGGGCGTGATCGATCGCAACAGCCAGTTGATGACCACTTTCTCGGATGAACCGGTGGCATTGGCTCCTTATCCGGACAAATGGAGGGCTTTCGGCTGGAACGTAGTCGAAGTCGACGGGCACGACATGGCTTCGCTGGTAGCGGCTATCGACAATCTGCCGGCTACCGATTCGGACAAGCCCACCGCTTTGGTTTGCACGACAATCAAGGGCAAAGGCGTCTCATTTATGGAGAGGAATCTGGGATGGCACGCGGGCGCTCTAAGCAGCGAGGATATGAAAAAAGCCCTGGATGAGATCGGCGCGGGAAGGGGGGCCAAATAATGGTTGCGGTAACAATGAATTTCGGGACGTTTATGTCCGCCAGATCCGTCGTTGGCGACACTATACTTGAGCTGGGGCAGAAGGATAAGCGCATTTGGGCGCTGACTGCCGATACGGGCGGCGCCCTCTCGGCGTTTAAGGGAGAGTTCCCGGATCGCTATGTGGACGTAGGCATAGCGGAGCAAAACGTCGTCGGCGTCGCCGCCGGCCTTGCTCTGGAAGGCAATATCCCCATGGTTATGGGTATGATCCCCTTTATGACCATGCGGGCCTGCGAGCAGGTCCGTACCGACGTGTGTTATCAGAATCTGCCTGTGCGCCTTATCGGCACCGGCGGCGGGCTCACCTCCGGCGGCGGTTCGACCCACAATGCCATGGAAGACATTTCCATCATGCGTTCCTTTGTGAATATGACCGTACTGTCCATCGGCGACCCCCAACTGATCCGCGACGCAATAAACGCGAGCATGGATCTGCCCGGCCCGCTGTATATCCGGCTGGCTCAGGGTAAATCGGACGAGGTACTGTATGAGAGAGGCAGTATCAAGTTTGAGTTCGGCAAAGGCATCGTCGCGCGGGATGGCGGAGACGCTACCATTTTCGCCCATGGCGAGATGGTCAAGCAGGCCCTGCAGGCGGCGATAAAGCTGGAGGAAGAAGGTAAATCCATCCGCGTGGTGGACATGATGTCCATCAAGCCCATCGACGAGGAACTGATCGTCAACTGCGTGAAGGAAACGGGCCGGATCGTGGTAGTGGAAGACCACCTGATGACAGGCGGCTTGGCCAGCGCGGTGGCGGACGTCATGGCGGATAAGTGTGTAAGTCCCAAAGCCTTTAAGCGTTTGGGCATACCTCAGGTATTCGCCGGCTTCGGCAGCGGGCTGGAGCTGCGCAACAAGTACGGTTACGGCCTCGACGCAACGGTCGCTGCCCTTAAGGAAGTACTCAAGGCGTAGTATCAGTCACGAATTGTATAATACAACGACTACTCAACAAAAAAGCTGTCCGGCTTAACTGGCATATCAAACCCGGACAGCTTTTTTCGTTGTAAACAAAATGGCGTATAGGGAATAGCGCAGGCGCGCCTTACCAGGTCTTGGCGTCCATGACCACAGGCATCTTCCCCGTCTCGATCATGGCCTGCATGGCGCCTTCTTCATAAAGGATGTGGCCTGAGATATAGGTCGCCATATCGCTGTTGAGGAAGACGATGGCCTTAGCCGCGTCCTCCGGCTTGCCCAGCCGCTCGAAAGCGCCTTTGGAGTCGAAGGACATCTCCCTGCCCGCTTTGGTCGTCATATCGATGATACTTTGCAGCATAGGCGTTTCAGTGTAGTGGGGCGCCACCGTATTCATACGGTTACCATTAACGGCCAGCGAAGGGGCGCGCAGCTTCATATAATAATTAATCGCCCGCTTGGAGAGCTCATAACCGCCCCGGCTGCCCGGATTCGCGTCCGCCCTCGCCCTGGCGGCGGCGACCATTTCATCCCAGGTCGCGGCTTCCACCAGCTCTTTATATTCGTCGATATGCTGGGCCCATCTGCTTCCGCCTACGGAAGCCAGATACGCGACGGCGCCGTACTCGCCCGGCGTCAGGCGCGGGATCACATACCGCTCGGTCATGTACTTGTTGGCGATGAAGTTGACGGTAAAGACGGCTACGATGTCCGGGGAATGGAACATGCCGGCGATACCGAAGAACTTGTCGATCTTATCCGGGATTTGCGCAAAAGCCCTGTCGATAGACGCTTTGTCGGACAGGTCGGTGTGAATGTGCGATTTGATACCGGGAACGGGGCAATCCTGTATATCGATCGTATAGACTTCCGCGCCCAGGTCGACGAGTATCCCCGCCGTCGCTTTTCCAATACCCGAAGATGCGCCGGTGACGACGCATACCGCGCCCGTATAGTTTAAATAATCTTTCATAATAACCTCCTGACTGTATTTCGTTCGTCTTTAATCAACATGACAGCATGTAACCGCCGTCGACCACATTGACCGCCCCCGTCGTGAAACCCGCCGCCGGGGAAGCCAGATAGACGGCCATGGCGCCGATTTCCATGACTGTTCCCAGACGGTCGACGCCTTGTACGGCGGTGATGGCGTCCTGCATCGCCTGAGGCATGTTCTTTCCGAAACCGTCGTCGATGAAACCCGGGGCGATAGCGTTGACGCGAATGTTATACGGCTTCAGCTCGATGGCCATGGAACGGGTGAAGTGGCAGGCCGCCGCCTTAGCGGTGCTGTATGGGCTGAGATACATGCCCCTGTTGATCATCAGGCCCGCGTTGGAAGTTATATTAATAATACTTCCGCCTTTACCCGCGTCCCGCATACGTTTGCCTACCACATAAGTCATATTGACGATGCCGGTCAGATCCGTGTTGACGACCCGGTGCCAGTCGCTGATCTCCTCGTCCATATCGAAGAGCATGGTATTTGTCGTGACGCCGGCGTTATTCACGAGGATCTCAAAATTCCCGAAGGATTGATACGCCGCGGCGGCAGCCTCGCGCACCCCGGCCATACTGGTGATATCGCAGGAAAACGCTTCATACTTACCGCCTATAGGTTTGAGCTCCTTAAGGGCGTGATCCGCCTTCTGCATATCCCGGCAGAAGATAGCCACGTCGGCGCCGCATTCCGCAAGGCTCTTGGCTATACCGAATCCGATGCCGCCGTTGCCTCCCGTGACAATGGCGTTTTTCCCGGTAAGATCAAAGGCTTCCCGCATACTTTTTATACTGGGCGTACTCATTCCTGACCTCCTCCTTTGTTAATCGTTATGGTTTAGAAAAATAATATAATAAATACAACTGCCTGTAAATGTTTTATCGCCGTTTTTTTATTTTTCGCCCGGTATGGCTGAAAAAAAGCCGCAAAGAACGTAACTTTTGGATGTTACGGAGTACTGGCACTTGACAGGGCAGGAATGGTGCTTCATAATAATTGTAACTGGATTTTCACGTACTCAGTGAGGCTAAGTTTTCCGAAAAAATAATATGAATATTTAAGGAGGAGACAAGCATGAAACCAGGCGTTTTACCATTTATTGGCAGTATGAGCGAAGCGTTTGACATCAAGGGCAAGAACGCGATCATCACAGGGGGCAACGGCGGTATCGGATTAGGCATAGCGAAGGCCATGGCTGAATGCGGCGTGAATGTGGCTATCTTCTGCCGCAATATGGAGAAAGCGGAGGGCGCGCTTAAAGAGCTTAACGCCATCGGCGGCAAGCATCAGGCTTTTTCCTGCGATATCACAAACGTCGACAGTATCCGCGGCGCGATGAAGCAGGCGGCCGAAGTCTATGGCAACTTTGAGATACTCGTCAACAACTCAGGTATGGCCAGCGGCGGCGAGCTCCTGGATCAGCCCGACGATATGCAGATGTGGGCGGCTACCATCGATACGGATCTCATCGGCATGGCCCGGGTGACCCATGTGGTAGGCCAGCACATGAAGGAAGCCGGCAAGGGCGGCAGCATTGTAAACATTACCTCCAACGCGGGCGCCATCGTTAATAAGGGCATGGCCCTTGGCGCGTACGCGGCGGCTAAAGCGGGCGCCAATTCACTGACCAAGACCACGGCTTACGAAGTGGGCAAGTACAACATCCGCGTCAACGCCATCGCGCCGGGATTCATCCACGCGGGCTTCGGCGCTGATCCGGCGCCTATACTCTTTGAACTGATCGAGGCGCAACAGCCCCTCCCCCGCCTTGGCGAGGCGATCGAGATCGGCGCTCTGGCGGTATTCCTGTCTTCCCCCGGCGCCGCTCATATCACAGGCGAAGTCATCACCATCGACGGCGGTTATACCTTGGCTTGTTAGAGGTCTACGGTATTCAAATACGTTGCTCGATTCCCCTCGCAGGGTGATTCCTGAAGGGGGAGTAATTAATAAAACTAAGTTATTACGAGGAGGAATGAATCAATGCCACAGAGAATGTCACAAGCCGCTCCGATGTTGTTCGGACCCGGCGCCCTGGCCGCTTTGGGAGATCAACTCAAGATGCTCGGGAGCAGCAACCCCATCATCGTTACGGACAAGGGCGTTACCGCGGCGGGCGCCACCGCTAAGGTAGAGAAAGCGATCAAAGACGCCGGCCTGAGCTGCGCGATCTATGACGGCTGCCTGTCCGACGCGCCTACCGACAGCATCACCGTCTGCGCCAATGCCATACGGGACGCGAAAGCCGACGCCATCGTCGCTCTGGGCGGCGGAAGCAGCCTGGATACGGCCAAAGCGGCTTCCCTGATCATCAAGGATCCCAAGCCGATCACGGAGTTCATCGGCAAACCGCCGGGGAAACCCGACGTGCCTATCATCACCATCCCCACCACATCCGGCACCGGCAGCGAAGTCACCATCGTGGGCGTGCTTTCGATTTCCGAGACGTCGAAGAAGACCGGCGTCGTGATTACCGGCGCTTCGGTGGCCATCATCGATCCCGAGCTCACCATCGGCGTGCCTCCGGGAATCACCGCGGCTACAGGCATGGACGTGGTCGCCCACTGCGTGGAAGCCATCACGGGCAAGATGCGCAACCCCATGTCCGATATCAGAGGATATGAATCATTGCGTCTGGTAGCCGCCCATCTGCAAGCCGCCGTGGAAGACGGCACAAACATCACCGCCCGCACCGGCATGAGCCTCGCCAGCAGCCTGGCCGGCCTCGCCTTTAGCGATTCCATCACTACCCTCGGCCACGCTATCGCCCAGGGCCTGGCATCCGTATTCCATCTCCATCACGGACTGCTCTGCGGCTTGGCTACGCCTCCCCAGTTGGAGCTCTTCGCCACTGCGGTACCGGAACGGGTACGGAAGATCGCCGAGATTTTCGGCGCGGACATCCCCTATGACGCCACGCCTGAGGAAATCGGCCTGATCGCCGGCGACAAAATGCGCGAATTCATGGGCAACGTAGGCTTACAGTCCTTTGAGCAGTTAGGATATACCAAAAAAGACCTTACGGATCAGACCGACGTTTTGATGGGGGAAATGATGAAAGACTTCTCCCCCTGCGAGATAACCAGAGACGTGGCCGAAAAGGTCTTGGGCCGCATGTTCGACTACAAGGGCTAATTTCACGCAGAGTGGTATTAATTAAGCGATAAACCGTTTATTACAGGCAGAGAATCTCGCTTGCCTTATCACACTGGCAAGCGAGATTTTTTATGAGCCGGGAGAACCGTTAAGGAGAACCGATATATCGAATGAACGACCCGCGACAGACAAACGAACCTCAACTATTGAATGAATCTGAACAAGCGGGCGAAGTTCGTGAAGCTGCGGATAAAACCGATCAGTTCGGTACGGAAAATGTCGTCAGGCTTTTGATCCGCTATTCGCTGCCTTCCATCGTGGCGATGATCGTCCAGTCGACTTATAATACGATAAACATGTCGTTTGTAGGCCAGAAGGTAGGGCCCATCGGGATAGCCGCCATCGCGGTGTGCATGCCCATCACCATGATCCAGGGCGCTATCAACTCCCTGATCGGAAACGGCTGCTCAGCCGGCGTGGCCATCAAGCTGGGCGAAGGCGACAGGGAGGGCGGCAGGAAGCTCCTGGGCAGCGCGGTGGCGTTCAACCTTATCGTCGCTACGATAAACGTGGTTTTGGGGCATATCTTTATCGATCAGCTGCTGCGGGCTTTCGGCGCCACAGACACGATCCTGCCCTATGCCAGGGATTACTTAAACATCACCATGTTCGCCATGGTTTTCTCTTCCTTCGGTCCGTTGAACCCTATGATGCGTATTGAAGGCTATCCCAGGCGGGCCATGATGACGCAGCTGCTCAGTACAGCTGTGAATCTGGTATGCTCCCCAACGTTTATCTTCGTGTTCGACCTGGGGATCAGGGGCGCCGCCCTGGGTACGTTTTGCGCCCAGTTTGCCGCCTCGAGCTGGATATTTTTCTTCCTGATCCGTAAAGAACGCATCATCGGGCTAAAGCGGAAATATCTGCGCCTGAAGATCGGCAGCCTGCTCCATGTCATGCAGCTGGGCTTACCCAACTTTTTAATGTCCCTCAGCCAAAGCCTGCTGTCGGTAAATCTTAATAAAAGCCTGATTACTTACGGCGGCGATATCTCTGTATCCGCGTGGGGCATCACAAATAATATCAACAACCTGATCCAGCAGCCGGTATTCGGCTTCAATCAGGGCGCCCAGCCCATCATCGGTTATAATATCGGGGCGAAAAACTACGCCAGAGTCAAGCAGGCGCTTTTGTGCTCCCTGGGGATCGCTTTCTTTTTCTCATCCCTCGGATGGCTGCTCACAAGGCTGTTCGCCGGCCAGATATTCGCTTTTTTTAATAACGACCCGGAGCTGATCGCCGTGGGCACGCGCATGATGATCATTTTCAGGGCTTTCATTTTTGTCGTGGGGTTTCAGCAGATGGGGGCGGCGTATTTCCAGTTTTCCGGAAGGCCGAAGATATCCATCGTCCTCACCTTATCCAGACAGGTTCTTATCTTGCTGCCCTGCATATTGATCCTGTCCAGATACTTCGGGATGAACGGCATCTTATACTCCGGCCCCATCGCGGACTTTACTTCCACGACGCTGGTATTCATTTTTATCATCAGGGAATTCAAACGGCTAAACAGGCTTCAGCGGGAGCAGGAAGCCGAGGCGCAGGCAGGCCCACTGGAAACGACATGAACACAGGAGCGGGTAATCAGTGAATAAACCGATACAGACGCAGGAGCAGGAAACAGACAGGACCGCCAGATTCGGCGAAGAAGGGATCATGAAACTCCTGATCCAGTATTCGCTGCCATCCATTGTAGCGATGCTGGTCCAGTCCACATACAACACCATCAATATGTCTTTCGTGGGGCGGAGCGTAGGGCCATTGGGCATCGCCGCCATCGCGGTGTGTATGCCCATCATGATGATCCAATACTCCGTCATCTCCCTGATATCCAGCGGCTGCTCCGCCGCCGTGGCGATCAAACTGGGTCAAGGCGACAAAGAGAGCGGAAGGGCGATGCTGGGCAGCTCGGTGGCTTTCAATCAGATATTCGCGGCCGCGGGCGCCATCCTCGGGCTTATGTTCATCGAACCTATCCTGCGGGCTTTCGGCGCCAGTGAAACCATACTGCCCCTCGCGAAAGACTATATGACCATCACCCTGGCCGGGTCGTTCATCGGTACCTTCGGGTCCCTTAACCCCATGCTGCGTATCGAGGGTTACCCCAGGCGGGCGATGATGACTATGCTTTTCAGTACGCTGGTGAACCTGATCTGCTCGCCCACCTTCATCTTTGTCTTCGGCTGGGGGATCAGGGGCGCGGCTTTGGGCACCGTATGCGCTCAGCTAGGGACCTCGGGCTGGATATTTCTCTTCCTGATCAATAAAGACCGGGTCATCGGTTTGAAGAAGAAGCATTTCCGCTTGAAGCTCAATCATCTGTCTTATGTCATACAGCTCGGGCTGCCAAACTTCCTGATGTCCCTCAGCCAAAGCCTGCTGTCCGTGACCTTAAACAGGAACCTGGTCGCCTACGGCGGCGACATCGCGATGTCGGCCTGGGGCATCACCAACAATATCGATACGCTGATCTCTCAGCCGGTATTTGGCTTCAATCAGGGCGCGCAGCCCATCATCGGTTATAATATCGGGGCGAAAAACTACGCCAGGGTAAAACTGGCTTTATACTGCTCTCTGGGTACGGCGATGTTTTTCTCCACCATCGGCTGGCTGCTGACGAGAGTTTTCCCCGCCCAGATATTCGCTTTCTTCAACAACGACCCGGAGCTCATCGCCATGGGGGTCCGCATGATGAAGATTTTCAGGGCTTTCCTCTTTGTGGTGGGCTTCCAGCAGATGGGCTCGGCATATTTCCAGTTTTCCGGGAAGCCGAAGATATCCATCATCCTGACCCTTTCCCGCCAGGTGCTGATCCTGCTGCCCTGTATCGTCGTTATGTCCAGGTTGTTCGGCTTTGACGGCATCCTGTACTCCGGCCCTATCGCGGACTTTTCGTCTATGGTGCTCACGGCGTTTTTCGTCGTGAAGGAAATCAAACGCCTGGATAAGCTCCACGCCGAACACGAGGAGGAACTCAGGCTGGCTGCGGAGTCCGGCGTTCTGCCCGCCGCTACGGTTTGACTTTCTCCCCGGGCGCCCTCCGCAAATCATCACGTAAATCACGACCGGGGTATGGGGCGGGAAGCCCCATGTGTTATCCGCTAAGGCTGCGCCGGCATCGGATTAAGGCGTAGCTTGTCTCAGGAGGTGTCTGTATGGCAAACAAAGTACTGGTGACTCTCTCGTTTTCCCCGGATATGATCGCCGGGTTTGACGGCTGCGTTAAAATGCTGACGGACAAGGGATTCGAGGTAGAAGTGGACGCCCGCCATCGATCCCTGCGCACGGAGGAGCTTGTCCCGGCGCTGCGGGGCGTTTACGCCCATGTGGCTTCTGCCGAGCAGTTGACCGACGCCGTGATGGCCGCTTCGCCCGGGCTGAGGATCATCTCCCGTATGGGCGTCGGTTACGACGCCGTAGACCTGCCCGCGGCGACCCGGCGGGGTATAGCCCTCACGATAACGCCGGGGGCAAACGCCGACGCCGTAGCGGAATACACCGTAGCCCTCATGCTTGCCTTGACCCGGCGCGTGCCCGCTATCGATAACGGGACGAGGCAGGGCAGGTGGGAAACCACATTCGGCAATTCCATCTATGGAAAGACCCTGGGGATTATCGGGACCGGTAATATCGGCAAGCGAGTCGTACGCAACCTTTCCGGTTTCGCCATGCGCGTCCTGGCTTACGATCCTTTCCCGGATGAAGCCTTTGCCCGTACGTATGGCGCGACTTATTGCGGCCTTGAGCGGATCCTCAGGGAAAGCGACTATATCAGCGTGCATTGCCCGTTAAACGACGAGACGGAGCGCCTCATCTCCGTTAAGGAGTTCGCCCTGATGAAACCCTCGGCCCGTATCGTCAATTGCGCCCGGGGGGAAATCATCGACGAAAAGGCCCTGTATGACGCCCTTGCGGAAAGACGCATAGCCGGGGCGGCCCTGGACGTCTATGAGAAGGAACCCTTCGATCAGGACAATCCGCTATTTGGCCTCGATAACGTGGTGCTGTCGCCCCATATCGCGGGCATGACTTACGAGTGCCGCAGGACGGTGATCGAGACGGCGTTTCAAAATATTATCGATATCGCCGGGGGCGGACGCCCCGAAGGGCTGATCAACCCGGAGGTGATGGACAAATGGTAACGACGAAACGCGAAGGGGTGGCAGGAGGAAGCGCATTACTAGCCCTGCCACGGCGTAAAGAAACTTCCCTGGGCGTATATATCGGAGATACGGGCGAAGCCATGGCGGAAATGGCTGCTTACGCCGGCTTTGATTATATGCGCATCGACCTGGAGCATACGCTAACCGACGCGTCAAAGCTTCAAAACCTGATTCGGATAGCGGACGCCGCGGATATCCCCACCCTGGTGCGCGTCGCGCGGATGGACGACATCACCGCCATCCTTGATTTCGGCGCTTCCGGCGTGCTCGTCCCCGATATATCCACCGCGGCTCAGGCCCGGGAAGCCGTACGCCGGTCAAAGTTCGCGCCCGTTGGGGAGCGGGGCATGACCAATATCGGCAGGGTGGTACGATATGGCGGATCGCCTTTATCTGAATATGTGGCCCGGGCAAACGCGGAGACTGCTCTCTGTGTACAGATTGAGAGCCGTGAAGGCCTCGAAAACCTCGATGAAATCCTTTCCGTCCCCGGCGTCGATATCGTCACCACGGGAAGGCAGGATCTGTCCCAATCCTTAGGCGTGCCCGGGCAGTCTGCCCATCCCCTTGTGGACGACGCGGAGGAAAAAGTGATCCGGAAAGCCGTTGAAAAAGGCTTGCAGGTGATGATCACCGCCGGGACGCCGGAGCGGATGTTGGAGCTGCGCGAAAAAGGCGTATATCTGAATACGATATGTTTTGACGTCCAGTTCATCACGCAGCGATTCGCCGAACTGATTAAAACGTTTAGGGCATAATCCATAAGGCTGCGACAGTGGCGCGGCGGAAGGGATGTGGCAGTGTTTTGGGAAAAACAATCGCTGAGAAAATTATATCAGCTCATCTGGACGGCAAGCCGGCCGTAGCCGGGGATATCATTATGCCCGGCGTCGACATGGTATTCGGCAACGAATTGGGAACAGCCCTGGCTATACACGGCAGGGAAGACATAATGAAAGCCGGCGTATTTGACCGGTCAAGGGTCGCCGTCGTTCCCGACCATTTCACGCCGAACAGGGACGTGTCTTCGGCGGAGCTTTGCGCGACGGTACGCGGATTCGCCAAGGCGCAGAAAATCGAGAATTATTTTGAAGTGGGAAGGCTAGGGATAGAGCATATCATACTGCCGGAAAAAGGCCTGATCTGCCCCGGCGAGATCGTCGTAGGCGCGGATTCCCATACCTGTACGGGCGGCGCCCTTGGCGCCCTGGCGCTGGGCGTCGGCAGCGCGGATTTCTTCTACGCGATGATGACGGGCGAGATGTGGCTCAGGGTACCGGAGACGATTCAAGTCAGACTGTCGGGTAGCCTCCCCCCGTATGTGACGGGGAAAGACGTCATCCTGGAGCTCATCGGCAGGATAGGCATAGACGGGGCGAATTACCGCGTCCTTGAATTCAGCGGCGAAGGGGTCGGCAGCCTTACCATGGCGGACCGGTTCAGCGTCTGCAATATGGCTGTGGAAGCCGGAGCGAAAACGGCTGTATTCGCCCCGGATGAGATCACGGAAGCCTATATTAAACCCCGGGCGGCAAGGCCCTATCGGATATACATCTCCGATCCGGACGCTGTTTACTATGAAACTATAAATATCGATCTTTCCGCCCTTACGCCAAGGCTTGCCTGCCCCCACAGCCCGGGAAACGTCAAGCCCGCTGCTGAAGTCGCGGAACAAAAGCTGCCGGTGGATCAGGTGTTTATCGGATCATGCACCAATGGGCGGATCGAAGATCTGCGCCTTGCCGCGGAGATCCTGCGAGGAAGAAAAGCAGCGCCGGGCGTACGGCTCATCGTGATCCCGGGCAGCCGGGAGGTATACGCGGCGGCTCTCGACGAGGGGCTTATCAAGATATTTGTCGAAGCGGAGGGCGTAGTCGGACCGCCCTGCTGCGGGCCATGCATAGGCGGGCATATGGGCGTCGTCGCGGCGGGGGAGCGGTGCGTGTCCACGACTAACCGCAACTTTAGAGGCCGTATGGGCAGTATGGAAAGCGAGGTCTTTCTTTCCGGAGTTCCGGTAGCCGCGGCTACGGCTATCTTAGGCTACATCGCTATGCCCGGGGAGGTGGGATGAAATGACGGGAAACGGGTTCAGGTTTCATGGCAAGGCTTTTGTATTCGCGGACGATATCGATACGGACGCCATTTTCCCCGCGAACTGGCTGATCCTCACCGATGAAAAAGAGATCGCCTCCCACTGTATGGAAGAAATCTATCCGGATTTTCACCTGAAGGCGCGACCGGGCGATATCCTTATAGCCGGGGAAAATTTCGGTTGCGGCTCTTCCAGGGAGCACGCGCCTCTGGCGATCAGGGGCTGCGGCATATCCTGCGTGGTCGCCAAATCATTTTCGCGCCTGTTCTACCGGAATGCCGTCAATATCGGCCTGCCGGTAGTCGCCGCCGACGCCGCCTCGCTGACTGTAGAAGGGGATGATATCACCGTAGACTGCGTGACGGGTGAAATCAGCATATCGAAAGCAGGCGGAGAAGCCGCGGGTTTGGGAGCGGCTGAGCTTACCGGCGAGCCGCTCCCGGCGTTCATGCTGGAGATACTGCGCTGCGGCGGATTGTACGGCTATCTTGAAAAACGCCTCAGACAGGAAGGCAGGATATAACGCGCTTGTTTAAGGTTGACTAGTGCAGCGTACACGCCGGATTTATCTTGACCTGCGATATCCCGACTGATACAATCAAAATCAGGAACGCCGCTGAAAGGAGTACGCAGACCCTATGTTTGAGTCTATTTTACAGAATAGGTACCAGTTGTTCGCGGTTTTGATGACTGTGGTGACCCTCGCGATCAGCTTTATCTCCGCCGCCTATTGGGGCAAAAGGATCAAGGATATGAAGATCAACCCGAAGACGGGCAGGTATGAGCTGCCGAAGAAGCAGCAGCAAAAGAAGAAGAAGTAAAGGGGAAAACACTATTTTTTGTTTGACTTTCAACATTTTCTTCGGTACAATCTAAGCAAATCCACGCATTTAACGAGAAATTAATATCATTCTCACCGGTGGAAATAACCGCGGACGGTTCAGAGGGGGCGATTCGGGCAAATAAAAAAAAGAAACGCTTGTGAAAGCGGATACACTACTTATCGTTCATTGTTGTTCACCAACGGTCTCTACCCAATGTTTTGGATTACCCCGTAATGTGTAAATTGTATTTACCAAAATCAAGGAATTTTTTATTATTTTTATTCTCAATACCGAGAAAGGGGAAAAATAAAACATGGCAGAAAATGTTAGCCCAACAGTTGGAATGGACTTACAAGCCGACGTTGAATTAACTAATAAGGAAAGATTTTTCTATTCCTCAGGCGTCGTCGGCGTCATCATTCCCTTTATGCTTCCGCTAGCGTTCCTGAGCTTCTTCTGGACAGATATCGTAATGATCCCGGCGGCTGCCGTCGGTACTTTCATGATGCTCTGTAAGCTGTGGGACGCCATCAACGACCCCATCATCGGCGGTATCGTCGACCGTTCCTATCACCCCAAGGGCAGATATCGTCAATGGCTGATCCCCATGGGCATCAGCACAAACGTCCTTTGCGTATTGCTCTTCATCAAGCTCCCCGGCGAGCTGGGTATCATGCAGTATGTCCTGTCCTTCGGCGTATACTTTATCTTCTTTGCATCGTATACATGGCTCGAGGTGCCGCATCTTTCGCTGATGTCCACCATGACCACGAACTACGCGCAAAGAGGTATCCTCACCTCCTGGCGCCAGACTTTCGCCAGCGCCATGATGATGGTCTGCAGCTTCTCATTCCTGCGTATCGTCAATCTGGTAGGCGGCGGCGTCCCCTCCGCGAGAGGTTATACCATCGCGGCGATTATCTTCTGCGCGGTCTCGCTCCCCTTCTACTTTATCTGTACGGCTGGGGTTAAGGAGCGCGTCATCCCGGCGAAGGGCGAAGTGGAGAACGTGCCTTTCGTCGAATCCCTGAAATGCATCAAGGGCAACATGCCGGCTATCGCGCTGATGGGCTGCATGCTGACCATGGGCTTCGGCGCCGGCTTCGGCGTCGGCGGTATGTATTTCTGGCAGTATTATGTCGGCGATCTCATGCAGATCACCATCGCTTCGACCCTGGGGTCGGCGGTGGCCCTCCTGGCCGGGCCCTTGATGGTCCTCTTAATGAAATTCATCCCCAACAAGAGGAACTTAGGTATTTTGGGTTGGGTCGGCCAGCTGACCTGCGGTATCATCAGGATCTTTATCCCCATGCAGGGCGCGGGCGTAATCGGCGCGTCAGGGACCATTTGGGCGTTCAACATCATCGGCGCCATCGGCGGATGTATCGGTCAGATCAGCTTGATCGTCATCTTCTCCCTGCAGCCTGACGTCTCCGAGTACACGAAAGCCAAATACGGCCTGCGGGCCAGCGGCTTCATCGTCGCCATCACCTACTTCTTCTGGAAGGCCGGCATCGCATTTACCCAGGGTATCTTTAACTGGGTAATGGGCGCTCTGAACTATGTGCCCGGCGCTTACGGCTCCCAGCCCGCAGCGATCCTCAACTGGGTCAGGACGTGTATGCTGATCATGCCGCCCATATTCAATGTCTTGGGTATCTGTTGCTTCCTCTTCTACAAGCTGGATAGGACTACTCATGAGGAAGCGTTGAGGCAGATCTCCGAAGGCTGATGTAAGGCGATTAACGGGATAACGTTATATCGCCGGCTACGACCACTATATAGTAAAAAGGGCTTGTCCGAATCATTCGGACAGCCCCTTTTTTTCTCGGTTCAACGTGCGGACCGGCGTGAGCGCCGTCAAATAAAAAAACAGGCCGGGACTGGCTTTATCGTCAGACCCGGCCTATTTTTTACACAGTCTTGCGTTTAACCGCCGTGGAGTATGCGCATGACCATCAGCTCGTCGCCTTCGCGCAGAACCGTAGCGAGCTGCGCCGGTTTCTTACCGATCAGGAACATGGACTCAGGCAGCTTCGCGAGGGTATCCTCCATGCGGCGGTTCTTCGCGAACTCCGTCATAGCCTGCTCTACTGTGGCGCCCTCGGTGATCTCGGCTTCCTGAACGCCTGAGACGTCCGGAAGATCCGCGCACGCGAAGCGAAATAGTACGCGCATAAGCTGATCCTTAGTCCTTCTTCTCCGGCGGAGGCGCGCCCGGAGGCGGCGGAGGCGGCGGGATCAGATCGGCGATGACCTTGTCCATACCGCCGAGATTCCTGAGCATGGGCGCCAGGAACATCATGTTCATATCCCAGCCCATAGCGTTGAAGAAGTTGTCCGCCAGGAGCTCATTGTTTACATGGTTGCCGGCGATGGGGCCTTCGTGTGGCGGGTTGGTCTTGTACATGCGCTCGGAGACGGTGAAGTCTTTACGGCGCAGGCCTTCCCGGAGGTTGAAGGCATGTCTCATGTTGAAGATACGGAGCCCGAGGGCGAGCCATTCCGGAGCGGAGTACTTAAATCCGGTGACGGCTTCCACCTGCATCTTCACGATCCCCATGGGCCCGTTGGCGCCGAAGAGGCAGAACCCGGAGGAGTTGGTGATCTCGCAGTTAGACGCGCCGTTGAGGTCGGCGTAACCTGTGCCGCGATAGTCCACGTTATGGCCCGCGGTATGGGTGACGAACATGCCCATGCCGCCCTTGACGTGACGCCCCGGGGTCGGGTCGTACTGATAGACGCGCATCAGGCCGTAGCCCAGACGGCTGTCATGCTGAGGTTCTTCTATGCCGCTGGCGACTACCAGATACTCATGGCCTTTGCCAAACTTGTCGGCGGCCGCCTGGGTGCCCAGCATGAGGATCTTGCCGCAGCCTTCGCCTTTGCCGATCTTCTCCGTGATCGCTACGATAGCGTCGCCGTTGCCCCAGTTCAGCTTGATCCCGTCCAGCTCGTCGGCGGACAGGACGCCGTTTTCATAGCACTCCATCGCCCAGGCTACGGTGGCGCCTGCGGAAATGGTATCGAGGCCGTATTCGTTGCAGATATTGTTTGCCTGGAATACGGATTCTACGTCTGAGTTCAGCAGCATCGATCCAAAGCAGCCCATGGTCTCATACTCGGGTCTGGGTGAATGCTTGAGATCCCAGCGCTCGGACGGTACGTCATGGATGGCGCCGCAGCCGAGCGGGCAGTTTGCGCAAGCATACTTCTTCACCTTGGTGCCGTCGATCCCTATGCTGCTGACCGGCCCCGCCACGTCTTCCTTGTAGTCGACGGCGCCCGCGCCGCCCCAGTTTTTCACGCCGGCGTCGCCGCTCATGCAGGAGGATACATACCCCACGCCTGTGCCATAGGTGCCGAACGCTCCCGCCATCCCGGCGCCGGGCCCCTTCATGAAGTCCAGTACAGCCAGGTTGGTTTTCTGGAGGGCTTCTTTGTCGGCGACGGTGATTTCCTTATTTCCCTGTACGATAAACGCTTTGAGTTTTTTAGAACCCATCACAGCGCCGCAGCCGCCGCGGCCGGCGGCCCTGTGGCCGTCGTTCATGACGGCTGCGATGAGGGACTGGTTCTCGCCCGCCGGGCTGATCAGGGCCGACTTGGCTTTGTCGCCATACTTTTCTGCGATGACCGCTTCGGTCTCGAGGGTCGTCTTTCCCCAAAGGTCGCCCGCATCCACGATCTCGGCTTTTCCATCGTTGATATAGATCGCCACCGGTTTTTTCGAGATGCCTTTCACGAATACGCCGTCATAGCCGGCTTTCTTCAGCGCCGGACCAAAATCGCCGCCGCAGTTGGCGTCGTTCCATCCGCCTGTCACCGGAGACTTGTGCACGACCATAAAACGCCCGCCAAACAATGCGCCCGTCCCGTTCGCCGGCCCCGTAAGGATACCGAATACGCTGTCCTCTCCGAGAGGATCCGCGTTTGCCGGCATTTCTTCAAACAGAACCTTCGCGCCGATGCCATAGCCTCCCAGGAAGTTTTTCGCATCTTGCTCAGACAGGTCCCTG
>Ga0082212_10002278_pt1 | contig 25197 bp, 1 predicted proteins | sample TergutNt197P3_FD_71548 | JGI IMG/M metagenome (GOLD analysis project Ga0082212, IMG submission 71548) | Neocapritermes taracua P3 segment gut microbial communities from Petit-Saut dam, French Guiana - Nt197 P3 | ecosystem: Host-associated > Arthropoda: Insects > Digestive system > Gut ...
TTGAACCCCGGCAGACCCAAAGAGCTATTGGTGCTGGCCGGCACACTTGGGGCTCCCAACCAGCCGGATTGCTGAGTCAATCCCTCCCCGGCAATATAGCGGGCATAATCACCAAGCACACCGCCGGAGGGTAAAAAATATAATACTCCTATAAAAAATACCCCTGCCAAGAATATTTGCAGCCCCCAACGCAACCAACGGGCAGTTTTTTTACTGCCGGAGGGAACCTGCCAATTATAATCATTAATACTAGCCATCCAAATCGCTCCTTTTTAATTAAGGAAAAGCGTCTTTGTCGCGCTTTTCTACGCATTCTGTCTTCTGGCTTCTGGCCTCTTGTAAATCATATTCAATGCTTGGTTTTTTATAACCAAGCCGTCGCTTCCGGAAATAAATGGAAATATTTACCAATTATTTTTTCCATTTATTTTGCTGATAGGTCTTGTATTTTGCGGTGAGATAGGCTATAATATTTAGGCGAATACAGTTTACATTTGTTTTGGAGAGTTGGCCGAGCCGGTCGAAGGCGCTCGCCTGCTAAGCGAGTATATGGGCAAAAACCTGTATCGAGGGTTCGAATCCCTTGCTCTCCGCCAGAAGAAAAACCCTGCTATGCATAGTGATAGCGGGGTTTTTTCATGTCTATTTTTTGCCATTTACCCTTTACAGGTTTTTCAAGCTCAGTTATAGTAAATTATATCACAACCCCGGCGAGGATGGCAAGGATTATTTTTCTTCCTAATTTCCTTAATCTGACAAAAAAATTTGACAAAATCATGCAGATTTTTTGGTAATAACGGTTAAACTAGAGGGGTATCCCTGACAGAACTATCATAAATTGTCATACCGAATCGAATCCAGGTTTCAAAAAGCATCACATAACTGGCCAAATTGCATTTCAAACAAGAAAGCAATATTAAGCCGAAGTTCAAATTATATCTAGGAGGAATTACTATTATGATCCCAAGCAATGTTGAAACCGGGCGTACCCTGAATAAAATCAAGAAGGGCGTGATTATCCTTTTAGTTTTGATTATGGTTTTTTCAGCACTGCCATCCATAACCGGCATAATGCCCGCCAAAACTTGGGCGGCAGACCCCGCCTGGGACCCGGGACCCGGCGAAGTATTGGTAACGTCTCAGGCCGAGCTTAATACCGCGCTGACAGGTAATACCTACCATACAATATATCTTGGCGCGGATATTACCCAGCCAGCTGTCAACCTTAACGGAACAAGCCGGCCAAACCTGACCATTAACGGGACTAATCCACGGACGGATATCACCCATACCTTGACGATGACAGCCCCTATGCAGGTTCGTACTACAGGCCGGATTACGGACCTTACCTTTAAAAACATCCGGCTGCGCCAGCCCACTCAAACCACCGGCATTGTGACCGCGCAGGCTGTAGCTACCAGTAACGGGGTTACGGTTACTTTTGAAAACACGGATATCGAAGTTTACCGCAACATTTTAGCCGCTAACATGGAATTGTCTGCGGTTAAAATCATTGATTCCTATATTGCTTCTACCAATCCCAATACGGCTCGATTGTTCTATACCGGATCTGTGGAGTTTTTTGGAGAAGTGACAATCAACGCGGCCAGCGGCGGATATGGTATATTCCAAATAAATCAGGCTTCGGCGCCCGGCACTTTTACCGTCACCAATGGCGCGGATGTCAGGATCACCAGTACCGGTGGACAGACGCAGGCCAGCTTATTTAACGCGCTGGGGCGGGTGATCATGAATATTGAAGAAAACGCCAATTTCTCTTATACCGGAGGAAACTTGGGGTATAGTTATGCCGCGGCTAATACCGCCAGAAGCATTCTTGTTGATAGAAATGCCTATGTTCTCATTAACCTTCGCGGTAACCGATCCCGTTTGCGTACGGCTAGCCTTACTGTTAATGAAGGCGCATCTCTTTATTTATGGGCCAGCACATCCTATGCTACCAATTATCGTCAAGCTGTGTACTGCCCGACCATGAATTTAAACAGCCCCTTCAGGGTGGTCTTTGCTACAGGCGGAACAGCCAACAATACTCTTTTTCTGCCAAATACCAACTTTAACGCCAAAAATATAAAAAGCATCCGTTACTTTACAAGCGGTACCGGCAGCTTTGACGGCATGATGAATTATGTTGGAGCCAACCGCGCCGACTATCGCAATTGGTGGTTCCAACAAAACGGTTTGTATAATACTTCTGCTTCCAACTGGAGTTCAATCAGTACAACCTACAATCCCACGGCTAATATCGTCCCGGGCGCCACCTTAAATTTTGACAGTACTAATTTTAACCCTGCCGCTATCCATGCCGTTCAAATTGACGGCGGTTCGCGCGCTCCGACTATTGATACCGTTTATGTCGGGGCAAGTTCTATCACAGGTACAGGCCAGCCGGGGGCGGATGTTACCGTAACCTGGCCGACCACAACGACTTCCGGCCCCAGCGCCACCCCGGCAACAACCGTAAGGGTAGAAGCCGACGGTACTTGGAGGGCCGATGTACCGGAAGATATATTCCTGGAAATATCCGATGAAAGACCGGCATCGCAAATCATGGCTACCCAAAGGGAGACCCTTTATGGACTGGACCGCGGGGAAAGTCACCAGGTTTACGCGCCTATCCTGGGTACAGCCATGAAGCTTATCGGTAATAATGGCAGAAATCTCTATTACAATCATGACACAATACCCGATACAGCCGAGATTTTGTTTTTTGGCTCCGGACTAACTATTGATCTGGAAGAATTCCAAGGCAGATATATCCTTACCAATTCCACAGTTAGTGACCCCGGTAATGCCGCTGCTTTTGAAACTTTGTGGACTACAACGACAAACCCCCTTCTTAAAGGGTATATCGAACCCCATAATGCCACTTTTTGGCGGGAAGATTTATGCGATATTCCGGCTAACTGCACGGTTTGGGCCATGGCTGATATTAAAATGGGCGGTTCGGAAACAACAACAACCGTCTTTGATCTGCTTGTTTATAACAATCTATTCGAGCGCAGAGAGATCAGCCTGCGCCTGCTGGAAGGGCTTTATACTGACCTTCCCGGCTCGCATACCGAAATTTCCCCCTATACTCCGATCCCGGGAAATTATGGAATACCTTATAATCTCAACGGCAATATTCATACCGGACCTGCCGTCAGATATAGCCGGGTATCTTTAGCTCTTAGCCCCTATATGGCCGATTATTGGACGGCAACGACCAAGCTCGGTACGGAAACACCGGTCACCATTACTCTGGATTCAAGTTTTCCCACCAACTACCTGGGTATAAGCGATGATGGAGCCGGCCTAACCTATACCCTATTTATTCAGAAAGTACTCTATCTTTGGCGAGAGGTACCCATGGCCTATGTGGATAAGGAAGGGGATCCTATCCCGGATTCCACAGGGGAACCTGCTTCTATTTGGGTGCCTATGGATATAATGGAGGACCTTAAGGAGTATGGCGAAGAGGAAGAACCGGATCCGCCCCAGCCGGATATCACCAGTTCCGACTTTTTGCTGCGGGGAGGGCGTTATATTCCCCAGAAGCACTACCCCTTTACTCCAATCGGTTACTATGTCAGCCAGACCGCTTTAGATGTCAGGGATGAGCCGGAAGGAGATCCGAGCCTGCTTAACATCTGTTCGGATTTTTCTAAGGATTTCAACCCTGAAATCACCAATATAGATCTTTTTCCTCCGGAGATATTTTATATTGTTTTTGATGAAGGGATCACCGATGTCAGAGAAGTTCATAAATTTAAAGATGATCTTGGCGGCGACTCTATCTATCCCGATCGGATCTCGGTAGCCAAAATTGAATCCGATAAACCACCGGTAAGGTATACCGCTCCCAGGATATCCGGGTATGTACCGGTAGGGTGGGAAATCAGGAACCTGATCGAGCCCTATAACGGAGAATTTGTCTACAATCCCGCTAACCCGGAACACTTTGCCACCATGGATCAAAACGGTCATGTTTTTGTGGATTTGACTTCGGAAATGATTGCGGTCGGTTTTGATCCTTTTGCCCCCGAAGAATTGGAAATTGTTTGGCTCTATGCAATCGACGCCAATAACGACGGCATTCCGGACGAAGAAGAAACTCGGATCCACGCTTACTGGTATGGAATGTATCCTGATATTTCCTTCCCTGCCCAGTTAAACAGCACAGTTTTTGCCACCAGGATCGGCTATGAATTCACGATCAGTAATGATGGCAGCGAAACGGGAAACCCCGGCCACAAAATTGTCCTGGAAACCGGCTTTAATGCCGGCGTCTGGATCTTCGACCCGGAAGTTTCAGAAAACTTTGTCATAGCATCACTCACTCCCTTGGACTCTTCCCCGCAAACCATAGAATTTTGGTATGCTTATTCCAGCGACGGCGAAAGACCGGATAATAAGCAATATGTGGATGTTTATTATATCCTGTGGGATGACGATGAAGGAAACGGGGCGACAGAGCCTGAGTTCCTGGAGAGGAAATACGCCCTAAAAGGTGATATTCTCAATTATGCCCCCGGGGATATGGCCGGTTATATCTATTACGGTTATCAGACAGATTATGAAGAAGATGAGGGCCTGGTTTTTTCCGATTATGTCAACGGGATGCCCCCCGCGGAAATAGCATTCTTCATGAATGAATATACCCATGAGCTTACTTTGATTCTTATTAAAGCCGGGGAGCCAGTTACCATTTATTGGAAGGGAAGCACCCTTAGCGGTAATGTTGTGACGATTGCCCAAAAGGAACTGACAGGCTATTGGGGCGAATCGGTGACGGTGGAAAGAAGCGACGTCCCGACTGAATCTTTCTGGGTACCCCTAGAAATTGAAAGCAGCTCGGAAACTTTTGTCCTAAATACCACGCCCGGCCGTGAGCATACCTTCAACTTTAATGAAAGAAGGACTTCTATTACCATTACGGTAGAGGGCGTCGGACCCTTGAGCTACAGCTATCAGCTAACGATACCCTATCCCGCCCCTACCCAAACTATTAATGCTTTGGAAGGATTCCATGGCTATAAGGTAATTGCCTATGAAGTCCATGACCGGTTCGGTTTTGAGATCACCCCATATACTCCGGGCAATTCCATTGTTGTTGATCCGCTCATGGGTGAGCAAACGGTTACCTTCCATTATGTTTCGACAATTACGACCCTGACAATCAAGGCAGTGGAAAAAGACAATCCCGGCAATGTCTTATTGGAAAAAGTTATTACCGATTTGTCGATCGGCCAGGTTTATGCGGCGATCGCTCCTTTTATCGACGAGACCTGGGTACTGGATGGGGATGTGATCCGTCCTATATCTATTGCTGAAGGAGCAAACGAGGCCGTATTCGAATACGAACAGGCAAGCGGCAACCTGACCGTGATCCTCCGCGAAGTAGAAAGCCCGGGAGTACCGGTAGATCCGGAAAACAATATCAAAGTAGTGTCTGCGGAGTATGCCGCGGACGGGGTTTTTGCGGTACCGGATTTAGCGGCGGATTATTATACGGCAGTGGATACCGGTGATATTCCCATCACCTACAGCGAATTGCCCGATCTTATTTATGTTGATTATACCAAGGACCTGATTAATGTAAATATTGTCCCGGTCGATCAATCCGGCGGCATCCCGATTCCGGGCGCCGATAGCCCCGCCCCGCCGGCGCGCAAAGGCGAAATGTTCACAGCCACTGCGTTTTCCGTAACCGGATATACCTTGATGGAGGCGGGCAGTAAAGAAGTATATGCCGATCCCTTAACTGATCCGGTCGAAGTAGAATTTGAGTACAAGCAGGATGTAACGGGCAAGGTTACGATCAATCACTATTATCTGGAAGGTTTTACCAAAATTTATCTCTCTGAAAGTATGATTGAAGTACCGGAAGGTACCAAACTGACGATCAGAGCCTCCGATTATGCCTATCCCGGTTTTCTCTTCGGCAATAAAATTTATCTCGGTACCCCGGCCGTAGAATATAGCGGCGCCGAAGCGGAATTTATCGTCTCCCGGGTGGATGCGGATAATCTGCTTGAATTCCTCTATACTGATATCCGCAAAGCGGTAAACGTTTATAACAAGCTGGGAAGTAATCCGGTAGTTGAGATCACCGGGTCACCGCTTAGATTCGTAGAGGGTGAGCCGGCAATTATCCACCCGTCTTATCTGGAAGGCTATGTCCTGGTCGGCTATGCCATAGACCCGGATAATTTATCCGCTATTGCCGAGACGGAAGTTGTGGAAATCGAAAGCTCTTTCACAGGTGTAGATTTAGGGGGTATTGCTGCTGATCATGTTGTAGTCTTCATCTATGTTACGGAGGAAGAGTATTTCAACAGCAGGATTTCCACAATAACGATCGAAGGAAGACAGGGCAGCACCTTATTATACAGTTATAACAGACCTGTTATCAGAAGCAATACGGAAGCCACTTTGACGGTACCCGAGGATGTATTTGAAATTCCGGGATTTGTTCTGGAAGGGGGCCAGGATTATACCTTTATTCCCAACCGGGACAAGACTCTTCGCTTTAATTATTTATCCCTGGCAAGCGCCGTCAGGATCCGGATGGTGGACGGCGCGGATAATGATATAATCCCCGGCTTTTTTGTGGCAGCCACAACCGGCGGCATTCTCAGTTACAATGCTCCCAATCTGCCCGGATACTATCTGACTGATACCCAAGGCATTCAAATTGCCGATCCGGTACTTGCAGATGGAGAAAGCGAGCTCCTCTTCCATTATGCTCCGTTAAGCCCCTCTTCGGTTACTATTATTGCCAAAGAAAATGACACTTTTGGCAGAATAATCAGAATCGTCGAAGTTCCAACCCCAACCTCAGGTACCCATGATTATCCGTCGCCGGATCTCTCCGCAGATTTCTATACGGTAATTCCCGGTTCTGAGGATGTCAGCATTGACTGGGATGGCATGACTTCAGCCAGCGGAGAAGCTTATTATACCAAGGATCTGGTAAGTATAGCTGTTAACAAAGTTGATTTCCTTACCAGCGCGCCAATAGAAGCACCGGGAAGCGTAGCGGGCCAGCGTCAGGGTGAAGCGGCCACAATTGCAGCTCCCACCCTTACAGGTTATGTTTTGATAGGTTCCGCTACTCAGACAGTTGTGGCGGATAGCGGCGCCCAGGCAACATTCTCCTACCGCACTTTAGCCAGCAACGAGGTTCAGGTAACAGCGGTCGATAAAGGCACGGGGGCAGTATTGCAAAATTATGTCCTGAGCGGCACAGCCGGGGAGACCTTATCGGTAAGAGCTCCGTTTATCCTGGGCTGGATCTTAGACGGCGCTGCTTTTCAAGATGCCGTAATTGGCACTGATCAGGAAGTGGTTTTTGAATATGATAAGGATGTAGCCACTATCACGGTTCATAAGATCCATCTGACCGGCTTGGCGGAAATTGGCTTGCCGCAGGAGATCGAAGTAGCCAGAGGCGGTAACATCTCTGTTTATGCCCCTCATATTGAAGGTTATGTGATCGTAGGGTATGACAGCCTGACCCGGAACGGAATCACAGCCGATGAAGATGTCTATTTCTATTATAAAACCGTGAGCGAAGCAGAAGCGGAAATTTATGCCAATATTACGATCAGGGGGATCAATTCCGGCGGCGTCCAACTTTACCGCTACACCAAGCGGATCGAGAAAAGCCTCCTGCCCTATACCCTGATCGATGGTATAGATATCTTTGCCCTGCCCGGCTATACCCTTGATCCGGATCAAGAGCATGAGATTATGGGCTCCGGGTCTTATACCTTCAGTTATACCAGCACCGATGGCACAGTCCGGATCACCTTGCTGGATGAGGACTCCGGCAATCCGGTGGGGGCGGGCAGCTTTAATGCGGCGGCCACCATAGGCCAGCCCTTCAGCTACCATGCACCTCATGTTTCCGGCTACAAGCTGGTCAGTACCAGCAGTATCGGCCTGATACCGCAGGTTATGCCCGGCGGTTCAAGCGAGATCGTTTTTAAATATACTCCCATCAGCAGTATGGTGATCATTGTCTGCAAAGAAGAAAACAGCTCCGGCCGGATCATCCGGGTGATAGAGGTAGAAGACCCCGTCCTCAATACGCCTACCTCTATAGCGTCGCCGGACTTGAGCGCAGAGTTCTATACACCAAAACAGGGGTTTGTCAACTATACCTTTGACGGCAGCGACGCCCTGGAACTGGAAGCACTTTATAGTAAAGACCTGGTAGATATTCCGATTATAGCTGTAGATGATCTGACCGCTGCCACGACCCCGCCTTTGGGAGTACAGCCATCCCTCCTTGATCAGCGTATGGGCGAAGTTACTACGGTAACAGCCCCGCTGATAAGCGGTTATTCCCTGATTGGCAGCAACAGCCGCCTGGTGATTGCTCTGGGCGATAGCGAAGAATTCCGTTATCGCAGTACCGAAGCAGGAGCCGTAATAGTCAATGTCTATGCGGGCAGCAAAACAGGGCCAATAATTCAAAGCTATACCATTCCGGCAACAAGCGGTGAAATGGTAGTAATAAATCCGGCCACTATCAGCATCGCAGGCTACAGCTATGATCCCGGCCATCCGGACAACCGTCTCAACTGGCAATCCGGTGATCCGGGTAGTGGCGACGGCGATGATATCCGGGTGATCATGACTGATAACCGGGCTACCCTGAATATCCTGACCAAGCTGGGTTCGGATGCTCCAACGACAGTCAGCAGCGAATTACTGGCTACGCCTTACACCAAAACGGTTTATGCTCCCTATGTCAGCGGCTGGGTGGTAACGGGATACCAAATCGGCAGTAATATCCCGGTAATGACCGGTACAGTTACGGCGGCGGCCCTGAGCGCTGTTACGGCAGATCCGACAAATGTGACCTTCTTCTATATCACGGAAGAAGAATATATCGGCGAGAGATTTATTACCCTGACAATTGAGGGAAGGCATGGCAGTTCTGTTTTATACAGATATAGTAAACTAGTCGAGGTAAGCGACACTGATCTTACTTTGGCGGTACCCGAGGATGTATTTGAAGTTCCGGGTTTTGTCCTTGAAGACGGCCAAACCTATACCTTTGTTCCGGATAGAAATAAAACACTTCGTTTTAATTATGTGACCCTGGTAACCACGGTCAGGATCAGGATGGTGGACGGCGCCGATGAAGATATAGTACCGGGCTTTAATGTGGCGGCTGCAACCGGCAGCATCCTGACCTATAACGCCCCTAATCTGCCCGGACACTATCTGACTGACAGCAAAAGCATAAAAGGCGTTGAGCCGGTATTAGCAAATGGCGCAAGTGAGATCCTCTTCCACTATGCCCCGATAACCTCCCTGGTAACTATCGTGGCCAAAGAAAACGACACCTCCGGGAGAATTATCAGGATTGTCGAGGTAACAACCCCGGCCTCAGGCATCCATGATTATCCGGCGCCTGACCTTTCTGCTGATTTCTACACGGTGATTCCCGGTTCCGAAGATGTCAGCATTGATTGGGACGGGGCAAGCGCAGCCAGCGGCGAAGCTTATTATACCAAGGACCTGGTAAGCATAACTGTTAATAAAATTGATTCCACTACCAGCCTTCCCATCGAGGCGGCAGAGACTGCAGCTGATTTACGCCGGGGTGAAGCAGTTACTATTACTGCACCTACCATTACCGGCTATGCCCTGGTAGGCTCCGACAAACAGACGGTCGTGGCGGAAAGCGGCGCGGAGATAACTTTCTCCTACCGCACTTTAGCTGCTGATGAAGTGCAGGTAAAAGCAGTTGAAAGAGGTACGGGAGCAGTATTGCAAAGTTATGTGCTGGCAGGTACAGTCGGAGAGATCCTCTCGGTAAGAGCTCCGGCCATCCTGGGCTGGATCCTGGATGATTCCGGTTCTAAAAATGCCTTGATCGGAACCGATCAGGAAGTGGTCTTTGAGTATAGGCAGGATCTAGCCACCATTACAATTCACAAAATTCATCTTTATAGCTCGGCAGAAATCGGCTCACCGCTAACAGTTGAAACAGCCAGAGGCGGCAGCGTCACTATTTACGCACCCCATCTTGAGGGCTATGTGATCGACGGTTATGACAGTCTGTCAAAAGACGCGGTTGCCACTGATGAGGATGTCTATTTCTACTACAAGACCCTGAGCGAAGCGGAAGCGGAAAGTTATGTCAATATAACCATCAGAGGTGAAAATAGCGGAGGCGCCCAGCTTTATAGCTATACCAAGCGTATCGCAAAAACTGATCTGCCTTATACCCTGGCGGGCGGCACGGATATCTTTGCGGTGCCCGGTTATACCCTTGATCCGGATCAGGAGCATGAAGTAGCGGCTGAGGGAGTCTATACCTTCACCTATTCCAGTACCGACGGTACAGTAAAGATCACCTTATTGGATGCAGATTCAGGTGGTCTGGTGGGAGCGGGCAGCTTCAATGCAGCTGCCACTATAGGCCAGCCTTTCAGCTACCATGCACCTGATGTATCAGGCTATAAACTGCTCAGCGCCAGCAGTATCGGACTTGTAACCAAGGTTTTAGCCGGCGGCTTGAGTGAAATCATTTTTGAATACACTCCCATCAGCAGCATGGTGATCATCGTTTGCAAAGAAGAGACTAGCGAGCGGATCATCCGGGTGGTAGAGGTGGAAGATCCTGCCATCAGTACGCCGACAGTTATTCCTGCCCCGGATTTGAGTGCGGAATTCTACACGCCGATATTGGGATCTCTCAGCTATACCTTTAATGGCATCGACGCCGAAGAATTGGTAGCTTATTACAGTAAGGATCTGATCGATATCCCGATCATGGCTGTCAATGATCTTACTGACGATACCACCCCGCCTTTGGGAAGCCAAATACCCCTCACGGGCCAACGCCGGGGCGAAGTTACGACGGCAGTAGCCCCAATGATAGCAGGCTTCGCGGTGACCGGCGCCAACAGCCGCCTGGTAATAGCCACAGGCGCCGAAGTGGAATTCCGCTATCGCAGCACCACAATAACGGGAGTCACAGTTAATGTCTACGCGGGCAGCAAAGCGGGACCGATAATTCAAAGTTATATAGTTCCGGCGGCAGCAGATGAAATAATAGCAATAGATCCTGCCACCATCAGCATCGCAGGATACAGCTATAATGCCGGCCATCCGGACAACCGGCTCAGCTGGCGCTCCGGCGATCCGGATCTTGGCGACGGCGATGATATCCGGGTGATCATGACTGATAACCGGGCAGCCCTCAATATCCGGACCAAATTGGGATCGGCCGGCCCGGTAACTGTCAGCAGCGAATTGCTGGCGACACCTTATAGCAAGACCGTTTATGCCCCTTATGTCAGCGGCTGGATAGTGACCGGATATCAAATAGACAGCGAAACCCCGGTAATGACCGGTACCGTCACAGCAGTTACCCTGAGCGCTATTACGGCCAATCCCACAAATGTAACCTTCTTCTATATCACGGAAGAAGAATATATCGGGGATAGATTTATCACCCTGACCATCGAAGGAAGATCCGGCAGTACAGTTTTGTACAGATACAGCAAACTTGTCGGGGTAAGCGACACGGAAATTACTTTGGCAGTGCCGCAGGATATATTTGAAGTCCCGGGATTTATTCTGGAAGAGGGCCAGACCTACACCTTTGTTCCGGACAGGAATAGAACTCTGCGTTTTAACTATGTCTCCCTGGCGACCACGGTCAGGATCCGGATGACGGACGAGACAGATACTGATATAGTCCCGGGCTTTGAGGTTGCGGCCACAACCGGCAGCATTTTGACCTACAATGCCCCTAATCTTGCCGGATACTATCTAACCGGCCCAAGCAGCATCGGCATAGCCGACCCGGTACTGGCAGATGGGGAAAGTGAGATCCTCTTCCACTATGCGGCCTTGACCCCCTCCTCGGTAACTATCGTAGCTAAAGAAAGCCCCGATGGCAGAATAATCAAAATTATAGAAATTCCAACTCCCACCACAGGTCTTCACACCTATCCGGCGCCTGATCTCTCTGCTGACTTCTATACGGTTGTTCCCGGATACGAAAATGTCGGCATTGACTGGAATGGCTTCACTGCGGCCAGCGGAGAAGTTTATTATACCAAGGATCTGGTAAGTGTAGCTGTCAATAAAATTGATTCCGGCACTGCTGCCCCCATAGAGGCGCCCGGAAGCGCGGATGATCTGCGCCGGGGTGAGGCGGCAACGATTTCGGCTCCCTACCTTGCGGAATATGTTCTGATAGGTTCGCCCAATCAGACGGTAGTGGCAGATAGCGGCAGTGAGGTAACCTTCACTTACCGCAGCCAAACCGAGGATGAAGTGCAGGTGAGAGCGGTTGTAAGAGGCACAGGAGAAACACTGCAAAATTATGTGCTGGCAGGCACAGTCGGGGAAATCCTGGTAGTAAGGGCTCCATCAGTCCTTGGTTGGACCTTAATAGGCGCTAATTCTCAAAATGCCCGGATCGGTACAGACCGGGAAGTGACCTTTGAATATGATAGAGATGCCCTAACTATTACAGTTCACAAAATCCATCTCTTAAGCTCGGCGGAAATAGGTTCGCCATTGACAGCCGAAGTAGCCAGAGGCGGAAACATCACCATTTATGCACCCCATGTTGAGGGTCATGTGCTGATAGGCTATGGCAGCCATGATTTGATCGGGGTCATAGATGATGATCATGTCTACTTCTTCTATAAAACTCTGGCCGAAGTAGATATGGAAAATTTTGCCAATATAACGATCAGGGGCATCAACAGCAGCGGTATGCAGCTTTACCGCTATACCAAGCGTATTGATAGGGATGATCTGCCTTATGAGCTGATCGACGGTATTGATATTTTTGCGGTACCGGGTTATACCCTTGATCCGGATCAGGAACATCTGATAGAAGAAGCCGGAACCTATACCTTTAGCTATACCAGCACCGACGGCACAGTCACCATCACCTTAAAGGATGCGGATTCCGGCGGATTGGTAGGGGCAGGCAGTTTTAATGCGGCTGCCACCATAGGCCAGCCTTTCAGCTATCATGCACCCCATGTTTCAGGTTATAAACTGGTTACCCCAAGCAGTATCGGCCTTGTAGAAAAGGTTTTGGCAAGCGGTTTAAGTGAAATCGTTTTTGAATATACTCCCATAACCGGCAAGGTTACCATTATCTATAAAGAAGATGGCCCCGGCGGCCGGATCATCCGGATGGTAGAGGTGGAAGATCCCGTCACCGGCGCCTCTACTGATGTTCCGACGCCTGATTTAACAGAAGAGTTCTACACCAAAAAACAGGACCATGTCACCTACTATTTTGACGGCAGCGATGCGGTGGAAGTCGAAGCCTATTACGAGAAGATTTTGGTAGATATTCCCATCATGGCTGTAAATGATTTAACCGCCGCCACAACTCCGCCATTGGGAGCACAGCCACCCCTCACGGGTCAGCGCAAGGGTGAAGTAACAACAGTAACGGCTCCAATAATAGAAGGCTATTTACTGGTTGGCAGCAACAACCGCCTGGTGCTTGCTCTGGACGATGCCGAAGAATTCCGCTATCGCAGCACCTTAGCGGAAGATGTAATAGTCAATATCCATGCGGGCAGTAAATCAGGACCGCTGATCCAAAGTTATCTGATCCCGGCCTTAAGCGGCGAAATGGTAGTGATCGATCCGGCTACCATCAGCATTGCCGGCTACAGCTATGCTGCCGGTCATCCTGATAACCGCCTCAGCTGGCGCTCCGGCGATCCGGGCAGTGGCGACGGCGCCGGCATCCGGGTGATCATGACCGATAACCGGGCGACGCTCAATATCCGGACCAAATTGGGAGCAGCCGCAGCAACGACATTCAGCAGCGAATTACTGGCAACTCCTTATAGCAAAACAGTCCATGCCCCCTATGTGAATGGCTGGATGGTGACCGGCTATCAAATCGGCAGTTCTGCCCCGGTAACAACCGGAAATGTCACGGCTGCGACTCTGACTGCTATTACGGCAGATCCCACAAATGTGACCTTCTTCTATATCACCGAAGAAGAATATTTCCGAGATAGATTTATAGACCTGACGATCGAAGGAAGATATGGCGGCGCCATATTGTATAGCTATAGTAAACTTTTTGCCAGGAATTTTGCGGAAGCTGCCTTGACAGTACCCCAAGATGTATTTGAAGTACCGGGATTTATCCTGGAAGAAGGTCAGACCTATACCTTTGTTCCGGACAGAGATCAAACTTTGAGCTTCAATTATCTATCACTTGCAACTACGGTAAGGATCCGGATGGTGAATGATTCGGATGCCGATATAATCCCGGGCTTTGATGTGGCGGCCACAACCGGCAGCATCCTGACCTATAACGCCCCTAATCTGCCCGGATACTATCTGACCGACCCCGGCAGCATCGGCACGGTCGATCCGGTACTGGCAAATGGCGCAAGTGAGCTCCTCTTCCACTATGCCCCGATAATCTCCCCGGTAACTATTGTAGCCAAAGAAAATGACACTAATGGCAGAATAATCAAAATTGCAGAAGTTGAAGACCCTGCTCCGGGCACTCACACCTATCCGGCGCCTGATCTTTCCGGCGACTTCTATACCCCGCTTGCCAGCCCCAATCAAGTCAGCATCGACTGGGATGGGATCAATGCAGCCGGCGCTGAAGCATATTACACCAAGGATCTGGTAAGTATCACCGTTAATAAAATTGACTACCTCAGCCTTGATCCCATCGAAGAACCCGGGATCGTGGATGATCTGCGTCAAGGTGAAGCAGTCACAATTGCGGCCCCCAGCCTGACAGGTTATGTGCTGATAGGTTCCGCCAATCAGACGGTTGTTGCAGATGCCGGCGGGGAAGTCACCTTCTCCTACCGCACTCTGGCTAGAAATGAGGTCCAGGTAAAAGCAGTTGAAAAAGGCACGGGGGCAGTTCTGCAAAGCTTTGTGCTGACAGGCACAGTTGGAGGAACTATAACAGTAAAAGCCCCGGTCATCCTGGGCTGGGCTCTGGACGGCGCCGACACTCAGGAGGCTCTGATTGGAACCGACCTGGAAGTGACCTTTGAATATGAAAAAGATGTTGCCATCATAACAGTTTATACAGTCCATGCCACAAGCTCGGCGGATATAATCCCGCCGGCAAGAATAGAAGTGGCCAAAGGCGGCGATATCACAATCAGCGCACCTCATATAACAGGCTATGTACTGGTTAGCGACAGCTCAAAGACCCTGACCGGAATTGTGGCTAATGACAGCGTTTATTTCCTCTATAGGACCATAACGGAAGTGGCGCCGGAGCATTTTGTGACCCTGACAGTCGTAGGGAAAAGCGGCCCGACAGAACTATACCGCTATCAGAGAATATATCCCAAAAACAGCGGGGAAGTAGAAGTATATGCCTTTAATGTCAGAGGCTATATTCTAAAGGACCCCTTATCAATAACTGTAGATATCCAGGAAAACAGTAACCTGATAGAATTTAACTATGAATCCAGGGCGACCACGGTAAGAATCCGGATGGTGCAAGAGGGCAATCCCCTAAATGAGGTGGCAACGGCCTTTGATGTAGGGGCAGAAGTCGGCTCACCCTTCACCTATAATGCTCCGGATGTAGCCGGTTATTATCTGACCAGCAGCAGCACCATAGGCATAGTAGATCCTGTGGCAGCCGGCGGCGAAAGTGAAATCATCTTCGAATATGCCAGGATCACCAGCATGCTGACAATAGTCGCCAAAGAAAATGATCCGAACGGACGCGTCATCAAAATAGTTGAAATAGCAGACCCGGTGGCAGGTCTCCATGATTACGAAGCCCCGGATCTCTCCGCTGACTTCTATACGCCGCTGGCCGACCCTAATGTAGTGAGTATAAACTGGGACGGCATCAACTCCAGGTTTGAAGAAGCCTATTATAGCAAAGATCTGGTGGATATCGAAATAAACAAGGAACACTTTGTGACCTCAGCTCCGATCGGAACCCCGGAATACCTGCGTGATCAGCGCAAAGGAGAAGCGGTGACCGTCAGTGCGCCGGATGTTACCGATATGGCTTTGGTTGGTAATTCTACTGAGACAGTTATCGCCGACGGTTCAGCTGTGACCTTTATCTATCGGGATATTGCAAGTGATGAAGTTGTAATAAAGGCCGTAGATAAGGCCAACAATGTCATACTGCTGAGCTATAGCATGAGCGGCGCAATCGGAAATCAAATCACTGTTTACGCCCCGACCATGCTGGGTTGGGCGCTATCAACAGATGAGGATAGCAGCAAGAGCGCGGTTATTGGCGCCCGAAAAGAGATCCGCTTTAACTATGAGAAGAACGTGGTAATGGTAACGATCAATATTGTCCGTGCCTCAGGCGGCGAAGCAATCATCCCGGCAACGGTTGTGGAAGTACCAAAGGGCGGGAATTATATAGCCTATGCCCCCCATATCACAGGCCATATGCTTGCCGAGGGAACAAAAGACAAAGAGATATTCACAAATCTGGCTGCTGACGCTGAAGTTACTTTTAAGTATAGTGTACCCCTAACTGAACTCGTCTCGGTAATCATGTATTATCTTAATACCGCCACAAATGAGACAATCAAGATTGGCGATCCGATAACTAATATCTTCTTTGTAGGCCAGCATTTTGATTCCGCCCAATTTGCCCTGGCTACCCAGCAAACTACCTTTGATGCAAATGGCCGCAGGTGGGAGCTTGATCCCAATAAAACGACCCGGACTACCCTGGTTACAGGCACAAATGAGGTGAATGTCTATTATACGGACAAAGGTCCCATACCCCCCGGCGGCGGCGGCGTTACCAAAACACCGGCTACTCTAATTGTCCGGGCCAAGGATGTCAAAAGCGGTGATTATATTTATGAGCAGTCGCTCCCCGTTTATGTCGGAGACAGCCACACCGTTAATGCACCTGTAATAGAAGGCTATACTCTGGATGCCAGTTCCTCACCCAGCCAAACCATCATCATTACCTCCGCCGAACAAGTCCTGGTATTTAATTATAACTATACCGGATCGGCAGTAGGCTGGCCCAATGTCAGCGACAAGATCAGGGAAGTATTGGAAGTTGACGACCATATCGCCTATATCAGCGGTTATCCGGATAAGACAATTCGCCCCAATGGTAATATTACCCGGGCCGAGGTAGCTGTGATCTTCTGGCGGCTTCTAAAAACTTCTGCTAAGAATGATCCGGTCAGCGGCAGCTTCAATGATGTGAAGAGTGGTGTATGGTATACCCAGGCAATCAATTATTTGGCCGATATGGGAATATTGAGAGGCTATCTGAACGGCTCCTATAAACCTTCCCAAACCATCACCAGAGCAGAATTCACGGCAGTCGTCTCCCGTTTTGACGATTTTGTGAGCGGTGTCAATAACCCCTTCTCCGATGTAAAGACCAGCCATTGGGCTTATGACACTATCCTGTCATCCTACAGTAAAGGTTGGGTCAACGGCTATCCAAGCGGCGTCTTCTTGCCGGGCAACAAATTAACAAGAACAGAAGCCGTAACCATCATCAACCGGATGCTGGGCCGGATCCTGAAGAAAGAAAATGTGCCCCAAAGCCTGTATAATATCTATCCCGACCTCTCCACCACTCATTGGGGCTTTGCCGATATGATCGAGGCATCGGTAGGACATGAATATGAATGGGAAAACGAAAGCGAAATCTGGACCAGTTGGGAATAGAATTCTAATAGTCTGCACCATCTAAAGCCTTATACTTTCATTTTCCCGTCATTCCGGGCTTGACCCGGAATCCCCCGGAGGTAATCAGGGGATCCCGGATCAAGTCCGGGATGACGTAAAGATTGGTTATGTAAAGGTTTTAGTGTTACAGTGCACTAGCTAGAAAACAAAGTTCAGCGGCGCGTCATGGCAAATGGTTAATTAACCTTACATGTGACGCGCCGTCTTATTTTCGGTTATAATGGGCATTCAGATTGCGACAAAGTTACCAATATTTTTATTGAAAAGGGCTAATCAAGGGGTAAATCCCCTAAGAGATGGCAATAATAGATTATTATTCGGGGAGAATCTATTATATGATCGTAAATACACCTAAACCTAAGATTACCCTAAATAGAATCAAAAAAATTGTGACTATCCTTTTTGCTTTAGTCATAGTTTTTTCTCTATTACTACCTATAACAGGCATAATAGATAAAAAAGCTTTGGCGGAAGACCCTACCTGGAGCCCCGGGCCCGGCGAAGTATTGGTAACTTCCCAAGCCGAGCTTAATACCGCACTGACAGGTAATACCTATCATACAATCTACCTTGGCGCAGATATTACCCAGCCTGCTGTCAACCTTAACGGTACCGGCCGGCCCAATCTGACCATCAACGGGACAAATCCCCGAACAGATATCACCCACACCCTGACAATGACAGCCCCTATGTCAATCCGTACCAGCGGCCGGATTACTGATCTCACATTTGTCAATATCCGGCTGTTACAACCCTCTCAGACTACAGGTATTGTAAATGCACAAGCTCTAAGTACCAGTAACGGAGTTACGGTTACTTTCGAAAATGCGGATATCATAGTTTATCGAAACATTTTGGCTGCTTATATGGAATTGTCCGCGGTCAAAATCATTGATTCCTATATTACTTCCACCAACTCCAATACGGCGCGATTGTTCTATGCCGGATCTGTGGAGTTTTTTGGAGAAGTGACAATCAACGCAGCCAGCGGCGGATATGGCATATTCAATATAAGCCAGGCCTCGGCGCCCGGCACTTTTACCGTAACTAATGGTGCGGACGTCAGGATCACCAGCACCGGCGGACAAACCCAAGCCAGCTTGTTCAATGCCCTGGCGCGGGTGATCATGAGCATTGAAGAGAACGCTTATTTTTCTTATACCGGGGGGAATGTAGGATATAGCTATGCCACGGCTAATACCGCCAGAAGCATTCTTGTTGACAGAAACGCCACTGCCCTCTTTAATCTTCGCGGCAACCGTTCCCGCCTCCGCTCAGCTATCCTTACCGTAAATGAAGGCGCATCACTTTATTTGTGGGCCAGCACATCCTATACTACCAATTACCGCCAAGCGGTGTACTGCCCGACGATGAATCTAAACAGCCCTTTCAGGGTGGTCTTTGCTACAGGCGGAACAGCCAACAATGCCCTTTTCCTGCCAAATACCAACTTTAACGCCAAAGAGATCAAAAGTATCCGCTATTTTGCAGGCGGCGCCGGCAGCTTTGACGGCATGATGAATTATGTCGGAGCCAACCGCACCGACTATCGCAACTGGTGGTTCCAACAAAACGGTTTATATAACATTTCCGCTTCCAACTGGAGTTCAATCACTACAACCTACAATCCCGCAGCTAATATTATCCCGGACGCTACCCCCAATTTTGACAGCACTAATTTTAATCCTGCCGCAATCCATGCCGTGCAAATTGACGGCGGCTCCCGGGCTCCGGCTCTTGATACCGTTTATGTCGGCGCCAGAGCTGTGACCGGCACGGGTCAGCCGGGGGCGGATATTACCGTGACTTGGCCGACCATAAGCGATAGCGGCCCCAGCGCCACCCCGACAACAACCGTAATGGTAGATGCTGACGGTACCTTCAGAGCCGTTGTCCCGGAGGATATATTCCTCTGGCTATCCGATGTCAGAGAAGAAACACAAATCAAAGCTACCCAAAGGGAAACCCTGTATGGCCTGGATCGCGGGGACAGCTACCCGGTTTTTGCCCCCATTTTAGGCACAGCTATGAAGATAATCGGCAATAATGCCAGAAATATCTACTATAATTATGGCACAGTGCCTGATACAGCCGAAATACTCTTTTTTGGCGCCGGTACAAATATATCTTTGGCAGCAGGCGACGGCAGATATGTCCTGACCAATTCCACAGTCAGCGATCCCAGTGATACGGTAGCTTTTGAAACCTTATGGGCTGCGACAGTAAACCCAAATCACAAGGGCTATATTGGCACCGATGAGGGGGTATATTGGCGGGCGCCGCTATCTGATATACCGGCTAACTGCACCGTTTGGGCCATGGCTGATATCAATGTGGGCGGCTCGGAAACACCAGCCACCGTTTTTGACCTACTTGTTTATAACAACCTGTTTGAACGCAGGGGAATCAGTCTTCGCTTATTGGAAGGTCTTTATGACGATCCCATCGGTTCGCATAGCGAAATTTCCCCCTATACCCTGATCCAGGGAAATTATGGGATTCCTTTTAATCTTAACGGCAATATTCTTACCGGATCTGCCGTCAGATATAGCCGGGTGTCTTTAGCGCTCAGCCCCTACATGGCTGATTATTGGACGGCAACGACCTCCCTGGGCACGGAAACGCCGGTCACCATTACCCTTGATTCAGGTTTCCCCGCCAACTACCTGGGCATAAGCGACGATGGAGCCGGTTTGACCTATACCCTATATATCCAGAAAGTGCTTGATCTTTGGCAAGAGATACCTATGGCTTATGTGGACAAGGAAGGGGATACTATCCCGGATTCATCAGGAGAACCCGCTTCTATTTGGGTGCCTATGGATATTATGGAGGATCTTAAGGAATACGGTGAAGAAGAAGAGCCGGATCCGCCCCAGCCGGATATTACCAGTTCCGACTTTTTATTGCGGGGGGGACGCTATATTCCCCAGAAGCACTACCCCTACACTCCGATCGGTTATTATGTCAGCCAGGCTGCTTTAGATGTCAGGGATGAGCCGGAGGGAGATCCGGCCCTGCTTAATATCTGTTCGGATTTTTCCAGAGATTTTAACCCCGAAATCACCGATATAGATCTTTCCCCTCCGGAGGTATTTTTTATTGTTTTTGATGAGGGGATCACCGATGTCAGAGAAGTTCATAAGTTTATAGACGATCCCGGCGGCGATTCTATCTATCCCGACAGGATCTCCATAGCCAAAATTGAATCCGAAAAACCAGCAGTGAGATATACCGCCCCCAGGATAACAGGTTATGTGCCGGTGGGATGGGAGATCCGGAACCTGCTTGATCATTATAGCGAGGAATTTGAATACGATTCTTTTAACCCGGAACACTTTGTTACCATGGACCAAAACTGTTATGTTTTTGTTGATTTGATTTTTGAAATGATTGAGCATGGCTTTGAAGAATTTGCTCCCGAAGTACTGGAAATTGTTTGGTTTTATGCGATCGACGCCAATAACAACGGGATCCCGGATGAAGAAGAAACCCGTATCCACGTTTACTGGTATGGGCTTTACCCGGATATTTCCTTCCCGGCCCAACTAAACAGCACGATTTTTGCCAGCAGGATCGGCTATATATTCACGATCAGCAATGATGGCGGTCCAAGCGGGGATTTAGGTCACAAAATTGTCCTGGAAACCGGCTTTACTGCCGGAACCTGGATCTTCGATCCGGAAATCCCAGACAATTACATGATAGCGTCAGTCACCCCTTTGGATTCATCCCCGCAATCCATAGAATTTTGGTATGCTTACTCCAGCGACGGCGAAAGGCCGGATAATCAGCAGTATGCGGATATTTATTATGTCTTATGGGATGACGACATAGGAACCGGAGAAACAACACCGGTATTTTTAGAAAGAAAATATATATTAAGAGGAGATATTCTAAAATACACCCCATCCGATATGGCAGGATATGTTTATTATGGCTATCAGACGGATAATGAAGAGGATATTGGCCTGACTTTTTCCGATTATCTGAACGGCGCTCCCAATGCCCAAATAGAATTCCCCATGAGTGAATATACTCACGAGCTTACCCTGGTTTTCATCAGGGCAGGCGAACCTGTAACCGTATATTGGAAAGGAAATACCTTAAGCGACAATACGTTGATAATTGCCACCAGGGAGCTGACCGGTTATTGGGGCGAATTGATCAGTGTGGAAAGAAGCAGTGTAGATACTGAAGCTTTCTGGGTGCCCGTATCAGGGGAAAGCAGCACAGAATCTTTCGTTTTAAGCTCTGTCTCCGGACGCGAGCATACTTTCAATTTTGATGAGAAAAGGTCATCCGTGGTCATTAGCATAGAGGGTGTCAGTGACGACGGGCTCTTAAGCTACGGCTACCAGCAAACGGTTCCCTATCCCGCCCCCACTTATACCGTTAATGCCCTGGAAGGATTTTATGGCTATCAGATAGTTGGCTATAAGGTTTATGACAGATTCGGTTTTGAAATCACTCCATTTGCAACAGGCAACTCTGTTATTATCAACCCGATCAAAGGTGAGCAAATCATCACCTTCTACTACGCTTCTACCATAACAATGATGCTGATCAAAGCAGTGGAAAAAGGTAATCCCGGCAATGTTTTGCTGGAAAAGGCTATAACCGATTTGAGCATAGGCCAGAGCTATGCGGCAATTGCCCCCTTTATCGACGACACCTGGATACTGGAAGGAGATAGCATCAGGCCCATAACCGTTTCCGCCGGATATAATATAGCTGTTTTCGAATACGAACGGGTTGCAGGTAACCTGACCGTGATCCTCCGCGAAGTAGACAGCGAGGGTTTTCCTTTAGATCCGGAAAATAATATCAGGGTGATGTCCGCTCAGTATGACGCAGATGGGCTCTATACCGTACCGGATTTGTCGGCGGATCATTATACGGCAGCGGATGAGAACAGCATTCCTATCACCTACGCCGGCTTACCCGATACTATTTATATAGATTACATCAAGGATCTGATTGATGTGACAATTGTGCCGGTCGACCAATCCAGCAGCCTCTTGATCCCCGAAGCCGGCATATCTGCTCCGGCTGTGCGTAAAGGCGAGATGTTCATAGCCGAGGCCCATACCGTACCCGGCTATACCCTGATGGAGGCAGCAACCAAGGAAGCATATGCCAACCCCTTGACCAACCCGGTTGAAGTTGAGTTTATGTATAATAAAGATATTATTGACAAAGTAACTATCAACCATTACTATCTGGAAGAATTTACCAAAATTTACCTCTCGGAGAGCATTGTCGAGCTTCAGGAAGGTACCAAGCTGACCCTTAAAGCATCCGACTATGCCTATCCGGGCTTTGAGTTCAGCAATAGAATTTATGTCGGTACCCCGGGCGTAGAATATTTAGGCAGCGAAGTAGAAATTATCGTATCCGCGCTTGATGCGGATAATATAGTTGATTTCCTTTATACCGATGTACGCAAAACAGTAAATATCTACAACAAACCGGGGAGCAACCCGGTCAGCGAAACAGCAAGCTCGCCCCTAAAATTCGTAGAGGGAGACCCGGCGGTCATCTATCCTTCTTATGTGGATGGCTATGTGCTGGTCGGTTATGCCATTGATCCGGATGATATCAACAATATTAAGGAATTAGAGGTCAGCGCAGTAGGCAGTTCTTTCACGGGCGTTGATTTGGGAAGTATTGATGCCGACCATAAAGTAGTATTCCTTTATACCACAGTGGAGGAATATTATGAGAGCCAATTTATCACGGTAACGATCCGGGGTGCAGATTCCGGCGGAGTGCAGTTATACAGCTATGACAAACGCATCGCCAAGCTTGATCTGCCCTATCTGTTGATCGAGGGCACGGATATCTTTGCGGTACCCGGCTACACCCTGGATCCCGGGCAGGATCATCTGGTGACTGCCGGAGGGATCTATACCTTCACCTATACCAGCACCGACGGCACGGTCAGGATCACCCTGCAGGAAGAGGGTACAGGTAATCTGATTGGTGCAGGCAGCTTTTATGTGGCCGCCACCATCGGTCAACCTTTCAGTTACAATGCTCCTCATGTAGCCGGCTATAGACTGGTAACCTCAAGTTGTATCTGGATCGTGGATCCTGTGGAATTTAACGGCTCCAGTGAAATCATCTTCGAATATGCCCTCATAACCAGCGGAGTAAGCATAGTCTACAAAGAAGACGACACCGAAGGCCGGATCATTCGGGTGGTGGAGGTGGCAGATCCGGTTATTGATACGCTCACAGCTGTATCGACCCCGGACCTGGACGATCCGGAATTCTATACGGCCAATCAGACTTCAGTAAGCTATGAATTTGATGGCTTTAATGCTGTGGAAGTGGAAGCCTACTATACTAAAATACTGGTAGATATTCCCATTGCAGCCATAGATGACTTGACTGAAGCTACTGATCCGCCACTGGGAGCTCAGTCTCCCCTCCTGGGGTTGCGCAAGGGCGAACTGGCAATAGTGACTGCCCCAACTATAACAGATTACTCGGTGGTTGGCAGCAGTACCCGCCTGATACTTGCCATGGGCGCTACGGAAATCTTCCGCTACCGCAGCACTGTAACAGGTGGTGTGACGGTCAATGTCTATGTGGGCAGTAAGATAGGGCCGGTTATCCAAAGCTATGTAATTCCTGCGGAAGTGGGTGAAACGGTAACAGTAAATCCTGCGACCATCAGCATAGCCGGTTACAGCTATAATAGCGGCCATGCCGACAACCGCCTCAGCTGGCGCTTTGGTGATGCGGATCTGGGCGATGGCACAGATATCCGGGTCATCATGACCGATATTCGGGCTAGCTTGAATGTACTGACCAAATTAGGCAGCACAGCGGCTACCTTAAGCAGCAGCGAATTGCTGGCTACCCCCTACAGTAAAACAGTATATGCCCCCTATGTAGCCGGCTGGGTAGTAACCGGCTACCAGATCAGCGGCGAAGCTCCGGTAATGAGCGGTATTGTTAGCATTGTGACCCTGACCGGGATCACGACAAGCCCGACTGATGTTACCTTCTTCTACACTACAGTGGAAGAATATTATGAGAGTCAATTTATCACAGTAACAATCCGGGGTATTAATTCCGGCGGAGTGCAGTTATACAGCTATGACAAACGCATTGCAGATATTGATCTGCCCTATTTGCTGATCGATGGCACGGATGTCTTTGCGATACCCGGCTATACCCTGGATCCGGAACAAGATCATTTGGTGACAGATACAAGTATCTATACCTTCACCTATACCAGCACCGACGGCACGGTCAGGATCACCCTGCAGGAAGAAGGTACAGGTAACCTGATTGGAGCGGGCAGTTTTTATGTGGCCGCCACCATAGGCCAACCATTCAGCTACAATGCTCCTCATGTAGCCGGTTACAGACTGGTCACGGCAAGCAGTATAGGAATAGTAGATCCTGTTGCAGGTAATGGTTCAAGTGAAATTGTTTTCGAATATGCCCTTTTAGCCAGCGGAGTAAGCATAG
>Ga0082212_10002780_pt1 | contig 25195 bp, 18 predicted proteins | sample TergutNt197P3_FD_71548 | JGI IMG/M metagenome (GOLD analysis project Ga0082212, IMG submission 71548) | Neocapritermes taracua P3 segment gut microbial communities from Petit-Saut dam, French Guiana - Nt197 P3 | ecosystem: Host-associated > Arthropoda: Insects > Digestive system > Gut ...
TCATCTTGGTATCATTGAGGAAAAAGGTTGCTCCTTTTTAAAACTTGTCGATGGAACTTATGAAACCCTTGAGGAATGGGACTTGGGCAAAGTAGGGCTCGCGGCACAGTCTACTGCTGGTGATTTTGAAAAGGACGCCAAAAAACTGGAAAAGGCCGGGCTTAGAGATAAAGCGGAAGCAGCCCGGGAGATGGCCCAAAGGATCCGGGAAACAAAAGAACCGGAACCGGAAATGAGACTGAAGCCGAGCGAATTTCATGCAAGTGAAGAAACCCCAAGCCAGACGCAAAAACCTCTAATACGCGTTACAAAGAGGCTCTATATAAAAGAAGAGGATGGTAAGCAATGCGTTATAAACGAAAAAGGAGATATGATAATTAAGCCTTATGATTCTATTCTCTTTTCTTCATACAAGGATGAAAATGGAAAATCAGTGTTTGAATGCCACTTAAATGACCAAATAACCTATTACGACCAAAGCGGCAATGTATTTAGGCCCGTATTAATAGAACCTTTGGCAAATATAAAGAAATATTGGAGAAAAGTAAGGCAATATAAAAAGAAAATTTTAACGACTACTATCATCCTTGGTTTTTTAGGGATGTTCATAGTCGGTTCGATATTTATAGTTAGGCGAGCTGAAAATCAATTAAAACCGCATCAACCGATATCAGAAGTGATCATTGAAGAGATTGTTCAAGTTTCCGCGGGGCACACTCATAGCGCGGCGCTCACTAAAAGCGGGCTTGTATGGACATGGGGAGATAATAAACTTGATGGAGGAAAAGTGTCCTATCAAGAGGGTAAAAACGGATATAAATTTGTTGCTAAATATCAGAGAAAAACCTATCATCCGGCAATTAAAAAAGTCGATATTGAAGACGTGGTCTATGTGGATACCGGAGATTATGTAACCGCAGCAATAAAAAAAGACGGCTCACTCTGGACTTGGGGTTATAACGCTTATGGAGCATTAGGAAACGGTATTGATTTCACAGTTCCTGGCAAAACATTTGAGGTAGATTCAAAGCCGTATAAAATCTTGGATAATGTAGAAAGCGTTTCTTTAGGTAGTTTATGGGGTTTGGCTGTCAAGGCTGATGGATCACTGTGGACTTGGGGTATAAACAGAAACGAAAATCTGGGTAATGGTACCAACGGGCATAGCTGCGAGCCAATCAAAATAATGGATGATATCGTTATGGCTTCCGCAGGAAGGGATCATGGGCTGGCGCTTAAAAAAGACGCAACGGTATGGATTTGGGGAAGCAATCTAAACGGTCAATTAGGCAACGCTGATAGTACAGTAAGGTCTGCCTCAAAACCGCAAAAGATCATGGATGATGCTTCTTATATTTCGGCCGGTTATTTAAATTCATTTGTGACCAAAAAAGATGGTTCCTATTGGACTTGGGGTGGAACAAAAAACGGGCAGGCAGAAAAACCTAGCCGGATGCGTAGCGGATATGCACTGGATATTGCCGTATCAGAAGATGGCTATGGAGTTACGCTGGTTCTTTCAAGAGAAGGCTATCTTTATACATGGGATGGTGATAAGAAAGGGCTAATTGAGGTTATGGATTCTGTTGCTCAGGTTTCAATGTTCAGCAATCATTTTCTGGCGCTCAAGGATGATGGCTCAATATGGGCTTATGGATACAATGATTTCTGTCAGCTTGGCGACGGCACATTGGAGGAACGTAATACTCCAATAATGGTTTATCCAAAATATGATGACATGGAATTCTAAACAAAATTAAGCGTGGTACGTTCAATCAAATTGTTTTTATGCGTAGCTGTGAGAAAATACCCCACCTTGTTGACCTTCTACATATAGTCAACTCCATCATGACAGAATTTTCAGGAGATCATTCTCAATTTCCTCAGTTTCGGCTCGTCACAAAAGAGCATTATGCGTTTTGTGAACATGGAGATTGCAGGAAATTGACGGAGATAATTGACGGAGATAATTGACTAGAAAAACTCTTAGTCAATCTCTTTAGCTAATTCTTACGCCTTTGTGATTAGTAGTCGATTACAAAAATTGCTATCTAGTCTAGCTTTGTTAATCCTTTCTGTTGGATGTACTGAACCACAAAACTCATGCTAAATAGGGTTTTGTCGCAATTCTTTACAGATAATCGCAATATCCGATGAGCAAAGCGATTTGCCTGCCGGTTATATTATGCTGATCATATGATTAGCTAAATAATTGACTTGTGATTGACTAAAAGAATTCTTAGTAAGTCTTTTTAATTAATTCCCATACGCCGCTCCATTTGTTTTCGCCTGTGCGTTTTATTATACCATCCTGACGCAATACCGTCAGATAGTTTCGTACTTTATTGCCTTTTTGCTTGTCGCTTAAAACATCAGGGAGCTTGTCACCGAGTAGCTCAATGAAGTCGCGTCTAGTGCCTTGACACCACTGTTTTAGACTGTTTTAGTCTATATCTGGATAAACTCTTTTCAGTCGGCATATAACTCTACCCCGTCCTTTACAACATTCTGATAATAAGGCAGTATTGGCATATGTTCATAAAAAAACCGCTTGTCTTTTAGGGATACCGATACCATTATATCATTATCTAAGCCTAATCTGCTTGTAACTTTGTGGATTTGCTTTCTTATAATATGTGTTTCCTCATCTTTTACATTAGCAAGAATCATAATGTCAATATCTGATTCGCTGTTATAATCGCCGCGAGCGTATGAGCCGTAAAGAATGACCTTGTATAGCTTATCGCCTAATATATCTTTTGCACCTTGCGATACTTCGTCAGTAATTCTCTTTAATTGAGTTTTAGTGCACATAGGAATCCCTCCGATTAGTGTGATATATTTTAGTATACGCTGTTTTTGCGGAAAAAGCAAGCGAAACATAGTTATAGTATACCCTTAGTCCACACCCAAAGCCTTGAATACAGCTTCTTGCGGGTTAGAATAGAATATCAGGTTGAAAGCGCCGATCAAATCCGGGGGAACTGAGCCAAGATCAGTAGCCGATATTATAGGCAGCAATACTTTTTTAGCGCCGCTGTCCAGGCATACTTGAAGTATATTTGCAAGTTCATCTATTCTGAGCAATGTACCGCCAATCGAAAACTCGCCCAGCACAGCCAAGCTCGATAGCGTTGGTTTCCCTAACGATATGGAGCAGATGGCGATCAAAGTGGGAAGAGCGAGTTTTTTTGTCATGCCTATGCCCTGCATATCCAGGTAATTGATGATGTAATCCTTTGTGGTTGTACTGATTTTGCCGCTGATGCTATTTGCCTGCGCTCTTAGGAAATTATAAGCGGTATTAACAGCTTCCTTTGCCTCGCGATCTGTACCGATCCCGGAATAGGAAAATTTTCCATTACCGGGAAGGGTTTGCGTTTCCAGCCTGAATACTCCGATCATGCCGCTTTTGGCCTGGGATATGGTATAGATCTGGCCGGGGTTAGCGATGCCTTCAGGAATCAGCTTGCCGCCGCCCTGCTCCGGGGTGGCCACATATTGTTCAGCAAAGGATTCATTGTCAATATACGAGAGATTAACATCATAGAATTCCATACCGCCGATCTTCTTGAGCTGCTCCTTTACCCGCCGGCGCATTTCCAGTGAGACTCTCAGAATTTCTTCTATTTCTACCTTCGTGAATTCGCCGTCCGGGTACAAAAGCTTGACAAAGCCCGATACCAGATTCCGAACAGCAACAACGTCACGGTGGTTGAAATCCTTACCGAGCTGGAAGTATTTATCCAAAGCATCGCCAAATGTTTCTTTGCGCATCTCCCGCATGAATTCCGCAAGGAAATCCGTAATGAAGCCATAGTCATCGGTAAAGTGACCCGGGCGGAACTTGGGTATTTCCCAACCGGGGATATAACAGTGCATGCGATCCAAAAAGGCTGTATCGTTTGCTATTGTGGAAGGGAAGGGTTCAAAAAGATGGGATGTTTTTATTATGACATCAACACTCTGGTTGATGTTGCCGACAAACACCATAGAAGCTGTTGCGGATTTTTCTTCCTTGCCCCGGGAGAATGAACCGGAATTCATATAGTCCTTCATAATCTGCGCCCCGTCTTTGTCCTTAAAAGTGATACCCGCCACCTCATCAAAGGCTACGCAATCCCAAAGGCCTACCAGACCTACGCTTTTATTTGCCATGTTGTAGAAAAGATTGGCAACTGTAGTCTGTCCTCCGGATACCAGGATACTGTTAGGGGAAATTTCTTTATAAATATGTGATTTTCCTGTGTTGCGAGGGCCGAGCTCGCAAAGATTGAAATTGTTTTCCACCAGAGGTATCATCCGTGCCAGTAATAGCCATTTTTCCCGCTCGCTGAATTTGTCGGGTTCCATGCCGGTGGAGCGAATTAGAATGGCCAGCCATTCTTCTTTTGTAAATAGCTTGCGGCCCTTTTTGATTTCATCCATATTGATATGAGGCATTTGAATAGGTGTCAACTTGCGAACCCGCACGGGAAGCCGCTTTTTATCTTCTTCGACAAATTCATATTCAAGCTGAATGATGCACCAAATGCCTCCGCAGAGCAGGCGGTCGTATTTCGAGACAAAGTCGGGTAATAAGGGAATGCCCTTCAGGCCAAGATTGGAAAACTCCACCTCGTAGATATCGTCTTTGATGTTCAGGCGAACGCTGAGCTTATCAATAACGGTATAACTTCCCCGTTCCCGTAAAGCTGACAATATTTTCTGCGCTTCATCAGGGCGCACAAAATTGTCGGCAAGGATCCGCTTCACATTTTCCATACCCTGGGTAATAATATCTTCATCATCGGAATTGCAGTATTGCCCCAAAAGATATTCCAGCACATATACCGGCACATTGGCCCCCTGGCGGATTTTTTTGGTCAAGTCTTTACGGACGATTTTCCCGTCAAAAACAGACCGCAGCTTTTTATTAAGGACACTGCCCGGGTCGCATACTCCTGCTTTTGTCCCGGCGGATGCAGCCTCATCATATTCTGTCTCATTTTCCTCAAATACGGGGTTCATTTCATCTTGCATGTTAAAGCCTCCCATCAATTGGCAAATCCGAAATCATCGGCAAAAGCAATGTCCATAATAACTTGATGCCGGAAAAGCTCAACTCCACTTTCGGTATTTACGGCAACAAGCCAATACTTCTTTGCGGGATCATATTTCTTATTCTTAAAATCAAACTGGAGGGAGAATATCCGTTTATTCGGGTCACTATCCTGTTTGTCCGCCAGATATTGATGTTCATTGGAAATTTTCTCATTTTGCTCTGAGAGGAAATACAGCTTGAACTCCGCAGGCTTGGCTATATCGCATACCGGCTCTTGCTGGAAAAATTCCAGCTTGATAAAGAGGTTGGTGATTTTTGACACCATGCTCTTCAGGGCAATTTTTACCGGATGCGTATCAACATGGCCTCTTTTAGTCTTGATGGTAATCAGGGGCAGGATCATTTCCTGGGGCGAGGCACCGCCGTGGACATAATTGAGCCCGCCTTGGGTTTTAAAGACATTAGCTCCCAACGGCCAGGAGATGATCCGAGTTTCCTTGCCGCCGATCACCTCCGCTAGGGGCGCTGAAGCTACTCCGCTTTTTATAGTTATCAGTTGCTGGTTGTCAGTTGCCAGAGGTGGAGATATAATGAATCGCCTATTCTTGATCACGCCTGTTTTTTCATCTTCCGGAGAGTTGTAAACTGAGAACAAAGAGCTATCCACCCGTTCACTCTCGCTGAATTTTTCTCTTTTATATAAGAAACCATGATCGGCAGTGACGATGAAGCGCTGCGCATTTCCATTACTAGATATACGCTTAATTATATCGTATATTTCATTGACTGACTCGGAACAAGCGTTAAATGCCTCATTTTCGGATGATGATCCTCTGTCGTCAATATGGTTATGATATATATAAACTGCATCCATACCGGTAAAAATTTCCCTCAGTTCGTTTCTATCTCTTGGCAAATTGTAGTTGAAAATACAGCGGGAGTTCGGCAAGGTTGCTTGTAAAATAGCTTCACGTTTCGTTGTGCTGTCGCTGGTCAGTCCATCAACTAAAACCTTACCGCCTTCTACTATTTCCAAATCAGTATGAGGCAGCAAAGCCGCCATGCCAAGCTGAGTATAGGTGGGCAATGCGGCAATCAAGTATTTGGCATCTGTCTTGCAGTTTGGGTCGTCCTTAAGTTTGGCGAACAGCTCTTGCGCTACTTCATAACGAAAGGCGTCGGATATGATGACCACGGTTTTTTCTTTTGCAAGTCTGATATAATTATCATAAAAACGCAACTGCGAAGTTTCGCCGTGCCCAATCGTTTTCAGATCCAACGATGTACTCCAGGTGGGGAGTAGTTTGCCAAGATACTCATTAGTATAGATGTTTTCCACCAATTTGCGGAGATTCTCATAATCCGGGGCTTCTTCCAGGCGGTCAAGCGCCGTATAGAAACGGCGGTAGCAAGTATCGATTTTGTGATCGGCATTGGTATACTGTTCTATAAGCGCTGCGAAATCATCCGGGCAGTTATAATGGGCTGCGCCGATAATACCATGAGCAGCCTCCAGCATTTCATAATGCCCGGCAAACTGGGGGCCAAAATGCTTTCTTTTTCGCAAATCAGATACCGCAATAATACCCAAACCATTTATAGCAGCGCCGGTATCCTCATCCAGCAACCGCTCGCTGATCCACTTTAATATAATTTGATCGAACAAAGAGAAAGCATCACAATCAATGACAACTTCCGCCGTAGCTCCGCTCAACGCTTCGCCAACGTTCAGGATCGAAGCGATATGTGCTGCCAATTTGTCATATTGCGGTTTGTAGACAACGCTGTTCATGAGAGTATCCATAAAGGCAATAATACTACCGGATTTATAGGACACAAATTCCTTCCACACCGCCGGTACATCACCGTGAAGCTGCCGGGCCGTATATGTGATAAAGAGGTTAATAGCCAACTGGGTCAGGCTTGGCGAAGCAGCAGCGCTATAGCCAAAACTGTCTTCGCATAACCGCCAAAAAGCCGGAAGCAGGCCATACTTACCAAATTTTTCCAAATAATAATTATCATCAAACCTGCCTTCAGTCAACACCTTCCGCAGAACTTCATCCCCGGAAGCCGTTTCATTCTTGCACAAGGCGCTCATTAGGGCAATCTCAATTGTTTCTTCCGTGTAATTTTCTATCTCAAAGCTATAGAAGCGCTGGGTTCTGTCCTTCGCCTCGAAGAATTTCAGATATTTTTGGATAACCGGTTTGTATTTCTCATTGATACGCAAATCCGCCACAAGCAAAGAGGCCCGGTCGGCATAGAAGCGGCGGGAGTAAAGCAGAGTATCCTCCAACACATTATCCTGCGGATCTGGTTTAGGAAACGGCGCGTAAATGAGATAACTGGAGCCGGTATCACTATGCTCCAATAAATACTTAGCCCGGAACATACCATCCGGCTCCAGTTTGTGCAACTTCGCCCCGACAAGCTCCAGCTTATCAATATCATCAACAAACTCCGCCGCTTCATCGTACCAAAACACGATTTTACGAGTATCTTCGGCAAATTCGTCGTTTAGCTTATCTTTTATTTGTCTTAGGTCGAGAGTTGGCACTGACTATTCCTCCGCTATATTTTCCCCAGCACTTCATGCTTTTTCCTGTCAGAATCGGTCTGGAGTTTCCCATAATTCAAGCGCTATATACATTGCGGATAAAACTCGCATATCTCTGCGAGTTTTAAAAATCAATCACCCGTGTCATCAGATGCATCCTATAATGGAGTATACTTTCATAAAAAAGCGGATTGTTTTTTTTTATAAAATGTAATATACTATAAGCAGCTAAGCATTTTATTACAGTGAGGATGGGGATTATGAAAAAACTTAAGCTCTATCTTGATACAAGCGTGGTTGGCTATCTTGATGAAAGCTCAAGTCCAAGAGAGATGGCTGAAACATTGGCATTGTGGGCGAAGATAAAGCAGGGCGATTATGATGTTGTTATTTCACAAGTTACGCTTGATGAAATCTATGACAATAAGAATATTGAAAAAGTAAACACGTTGGCTGATTTCCTTGCAGAGATATCATTTGATATATTGTCGATCAATGAAGAGATTTTAAGAATTGCAGATTTAGTTAAGACTACCGGCCTATTAGTGTCAGATAAGCATCAAAATGATCGGCTTCATATTGGGTGTGCTGTAGTATGCGGTGCGGATATCCTTGTATCATTGAATTTTAAACACTTGGTAAATATTAAAACTGTAAAGGGCGTCCGCGGTATAGCTGTTATCGAAGGGTATGCCGGTATCGAAATCATGCCGCCGGCTATGCTTATAGAGGGAGGGGATGTATAAATGTCGATTAATGAACTTAGAAAAATCAGGGAAAGACGGTCCTTAGAGACGCTTGGTATGACAACGGAGCAATTAAATGGGGTTTTCAAAAAAGGCGCGGATGAAATGATGAAAATTATTGAGAAAAAACGAACCGAAGCGGGAACAGGCCATCCGTCCAACGGGAGTATCTCACCTTCTGTGTAAATAGGTATAATCTGGGGGGAAACGGGGCATGCTATTATTGGCTTTTGCCGCCCCGGAGGATAGGTCAATGCTGAAGAGCAAACCGAGCGCCGGTGCGGATTTTGCACTAAAACGGATGGCGATCGCTGTCCGTTTTTGTCGCCAATTTCTATCCGTTTTAGGGAAAAGAAAAAGCGAAAAACTTCGGGGTGTGGGGCAGAGCCCCACGGTTTTAAGCTATTTGATTATCGGCAAAACGTTCTTCAAAGTAGACCATGAATTGTCCGACTATTATGCCCCAATCCTTGATGGGATTATTCCATTTCTTCTCGATTTCCCTTACCGAGAGGTAGATTGATTTCCTAAGTGCATCATCGGTAGGAAAGTTTGTTTTCGTTTTGGTGAATTTCCGCAGCATGCGATGGAAACCTTCAACAGCATTGGTAGTATAAATAAGGCGGCGCATTTCCTCAGGGTATTTGAAAAAGCCTGATAGATTCACCCAATTTGCTTCCCAGGACTTGTAAATCTGAGGAAACTTGCTACTCCATCTCTCATTAAATTCTTCCAGGGCAAACAGGGCTGCATCTTCACTGACTGCTCCGTAAATTTTCTTCAGATCAGCTACCACTGGCTTCAGATCTTTATACGAAACATGTTTGGTAGAATTACGGATCATGTGGATGATACAAAGCTGATTTTCCGTCTTAGGAAACACCGTTTCCAGGGCATTTACAAAGCCGGAAAGGTTGTCGTGGCAAGCTATAAGAATATCCTTGACACCACGGTTACGCAGCTCGTTAAATACCGTTGTCCAAAAGCTTGCCGACTCTGTCTCGCTGATCCAGATGCCCAGTATATCCTTTTTCCCATCTCCGTCAATGCCTAAAACAGTATATACACACTTACTGATAACTTTGCCGTCCTTCTTCACCTTGAATTGGATCCCATCGAAGAACACCACCGGATAAACCTCAGAAAGAGGACGGGACTGCCATTCTGCCAATTCCGGCAAAATTTTGTCTGTGATCCGGCTAATAAGGCTTGCAGAGGCATCTACGCCGTAGATATCACGCAAGTGATCTTCGATGTCCCTTGTAGACATGCCTTTGCTATACATAGCTAGAATTCTGTTCTCAATGTCATCGGTGCGGGTCTGGCGTTTTCCGACAACTTGTGGGTCGAAAGTTCCGTTTCTATCACGAGGGACAGAAAGTTCACACTCACCCCATTCGCTTTTAATACTCTTTTTATCATAACCATTGCGACTGTTGCCACTATTGTTACCAAGAATACTGTTTTTCTCGTAACCAAGGTGTTCGTCCAATTCTGCTACAAGCATTTTCTCTAACGTGCCGGCAAAGAGATTTTTCAGTTTTTTTGTCACATCTTTGGGATCTTTGCATTCCTCGCTGATTAGATTCACTAGTTGTATTTCATGCTCATTTAACTGTACCATGAGAACATCTCCTTTTTATTTTGTTATTGGAGATTATTCCCATTTACACGGTTGGCTAAACGTCCTCGCTCCAACTTATACAACTTCACCCCGATAAACCTCAACCCATCTATATCATCCACAAACTCCACTTGAAACTTGTACTCTTCGGGATTACTCGTCATTTCTTCTACCGCTAAAAGTAAGCTTAACCCAATATCCAGGTAGATGCTCGTTTAGAGTTTGTTCATCTATAAGAATGCGCTCTCTATCTTCGAAAAACTGAATAATTGCATTCTTTTTAGTCTCGTATCCATCATAATTGTCACGAGAGCGTATAATTACAAGAAAATCATTAGAATTTTTTTGCTTGCACTGCACCCATTCACTACCAGCTTCCACACCCCAATCTAAAAGTGGTAAGTTTAACGTTTGTAAAAAGTCATATAACTTTTGCCTGAATTCACTGTTAATTTATGTCATCCCCCTTCAAATCTTCCCCAACACCTCATGCTTCTTCCCATCAGCATCGGTCTGGAGTTTCTCATAATTCACCTTCACGCCATCATCCAAATCAAGCGCGATCCGGGCGAGGGCGAGGTGAGCAATTTTTTCGTCATACTCCTTGGCTTCCTTTAGCTGTTTGGTTAATTTTTCCAGGCGCTTTGTTGCGGCGTTAACATCGCGGGTGTCACGGGATTTTTCAATCGTATCGCGCATGCGGTGGATTTCATTTTCGTACACCCGTTGGAGCTTATGCAGATAATCAATCCGCAAGCGGCCAATAGTATCCTGGTCGTAACGGTGCAAATAGATAAGCGCTTTGAACCCGTCCGCCTTACCGCTGTCGAATAGCCAGTAGATGGGGCGCTTTTGATAAATCTTCACATGATCCTTGAAGAAGTCCCGCAGGAAGTAGTTACGGATTACCTCGCGAGCAGTGCTGCCTTTACTGCCAAGCGCATCAGAAATAAAGCGGAGGTTCTCTTCCAGCGTTTCCGCACCATACACTGTACGGATGAATTCCACGAAACAAGTTATGATGTCGTTAGAGAGGTATTCCTCGTCGGTGATGGAGATGATGTTGTCGTGGTTGGGGATGAAGCTGCTATACTTGCCCGACTTCCACTCACCACCAGCGTAAGCAAGCCCCTCCACATCGAGTGAATAGCGCCCAAACATACAGCCAACTGCATAGCTGGCTAGTGACCGTATCTCGCGCTCCAGGTCAGCATGTCGAACAGTTACATCCTTATCCTTAACCTCTGGTGTAAGTTCACCCTGTAAGCCATAAATGTCAATGAATATACGGTTTAGTTCTTCCTCGTTGGCTTTGAGTGTGTTAAAACGGATATCGCATTCTTTTTGCCATGTGGTGAATTTGTCACGGATTAGCATCTTTATCCCCCTCTCTTCTGAATACTTTCTAGAGCGAAATTTATTTTCGGTTTACTGACGATATATTCATAAACTCCTTCATAATCAGGAAAATAACGAGTTCCATTTGCATGTACTGCTTCTAAATAATTAATAACTTTAGGCAATTCGGAGTAAGGCAGTGTTATTTTTCTGAGAGGACTATGAAGCGTATCTTTATTGCCCTCACGAGCATGCTCTTTTTCATAGATTTTTTTGCAAATAAGAATTCCATTTTCAATTTGAGATAAGAAAAAGTATAAGCAATTCAAACTTTTATCTTCACGGTAAATTTTTTCTATAAAATTTTCATAATCAGCCATTATAGTTCTTAAATATCCTAAGTTAGTATACATTAGCACACCACTTTGCGATTGTTGACGTCTGTTATTATAATGTGACGTATTTACCAATCGTAAAAACTCCATCTTACTTTTTGATGGAGATAAGTATAAGTCGCTATACAAAGTATCAAAAGCCCAGATAGTAATATTGCCATCTATTCTGCCATTATTTATTTGCTTTATAGCTTCGTTTGCAGCAAAATATAAAGCAGCGTTCATATCATATGTCCAATCAATAAGCCTTGTTGGAATACCGTTGTGTTGAGCAACGGTTGCGAGCTCCTCAATACTATTATTACGCTTTATGGACAGAATATTTCCATGTTGGTCTACCTCAATTTTATTGAAAATATCATAATAAGGACTTTGATTGTCTAAATAATAACCTGACGAATATTGTACAAATGCCTCTCTGGAATCTAATAAGCCTTCAAACATTTCAACGTATGGTATTCCCAATCCAATTTTTTTGCATTCTTTGTAAAAATCAAATAACAGTAAGGCTTCTGCATTTAGCAAATCAGCAATACCATTCACATATTTTTCATTGCCAAAAATATCAAGCAAAGCTTTCTTTCCATTATTTCGGAATAAAGTGGGAGTAAGATGCCATTCGTCAAGACCTTCCCCTCTCCATATAATTCGCTTTGTTGAATGGGATATATTAGAAACTGCATTTAGAAAGCTATCAAATGTCTTATGCGGAACAAGCTTGAAAATGTTGTTCATTTTATCCACCATTTCTTAAACCAGAGGATGCATTTTAAAATCCCATGATGTTTCAAATGCATCCCAGTCAATACGCGACATTTCTATATTTTCTTTCGCCAATTTGTCAACCTGCGGGATTGAAGGTTTGTTTATTAACAATGGTAAATCTCCAATATTTCCCACTTGGAAGTTTACTGTCGGTGCAAGCATTTTCAAGTACATAAATGAAACATTGCTGGCCAAAAAAGCCAAAACGTAATAAATTAAATCATCTTTTGGAAACATCGAAGAACCTGATACATCGAAAATAAAGCCTTGATTTTTGTATCGAACCCCAAAATTTTCAAATCCAAACAAAGACCAAGTAATACCTGGACGGAAATAATATTGGGTATTTCGAAGTACTGATCGTTGGTAACCATTTTCAGTGAAATTTTTTATTTCGAATCCACCATTTTCCCAATTGACAACATATTCGTTCATCCCATACCATTTTCTAAAATAACCACCTTTATTGTATGGGAACCACTTTTTTCCACAACTAGTAGATTCATCTTTGTTCACCGAAAAACCACACTTGGTAATAAACACTTCGTGCCAATAGCGTACAAATCTTTCGTTGTCTGCTGTTTGTAACCCTACTTTAGGTTCTGAATAATATCCAATACTTTGTGCTTTAGTAAACACATCTCGTACTTTTTCCGACATCCAATACACTATCGGCATACCCGGGATAATGCGTAGCTCTTCCTTGTTAAGCAAGTACTCATTTTCGGGATTGTGATAGTTTTTTTGCTTCTCTGCAGAATTATAGTAATCTGCTAATCGTATAAATATCGATACATACATATGAACAAGAGACTTCCTTATGGTAAAGGCAGTCACCAGTACGTTAAATGCGTTCAATTCCTCAAATGTTGAAGCTCCGCTATGCACCATAGTTGATATGATAGAGCTTGATAGTATTTCTCCTCGCAGCTTTTCGTATGAATTGATAAACATCCATGTATGGATTGTTATTAAAGACATATAACAACTTATTTTTACCAAGCTATGGCATTTGATAATAAAAGCTGCATATAATTCAGTCTTGCCACTCGGATAGTTTTTACTTAAATAGTCCGAAATATGGCTATTTAGGCTCTTTTTTCCCATATAAGGTGGGTTAGTGCAAACAACATCATACCTCTGTGCCAGCAACCGCTTAAAGTTCCATATACGTAGTTCTTTTTTGTAATTTGGATTATGGTGTTTCCCATCAGGGAGAAATTGTTCCGGAGTTGCATCAATGTTTTGTGTTATTATTAAACTCCCGTATTCCTCACCATCAGCCCACCCAACAGGATGATAAACTTGCAGCGCTGACGGGCAGTCGAATATGCGGCGGTTGTATTGGCGGCCTTTCATGTATAAAGCAAAATAGGCAAGCTGATAGGCCCGCTTGTCTATTTCTAGTCCATAGATATTTTTTTCCAGGATCAGGCAGGCAGCGTCACGCTGGCTGTAGCCCGCGCTTTCGTATATCTGCATAAACACATCAAAAGCATAAACCAAAATATGACCACTGCCCATACAGGGATCAATAAAGGTGATATCTTCCGGCGACAAGCTACGGTTTTTTACACGTATTTTGTCCAACTGCGCCTGAACTTCCGTTGTTTGTTCGGCTTCCTCTAAATAGTATTTCCAGTTTGACTTCAGCGCGTCATTTGGATGCCCCTCCAGCCATAGTCGTCCCAGTGAATTCTCCACCATATAGCATACGATCCAGTTCGGCGTAAAAAGCTGTGTTGCAGCGGGGATGTTTTCCTTGCTGATTTTAATATTCTTCTTTAAACCGTCAAATACAGCCTGTTTCGGCTCGGTGTTGTAGTATTGATACATCCAGCCAATGATCTCTACTGCTTCTTTGAAATCTTCCTCCGCGATGTCGTTGATAAGATGCCATACCACACCTTCCTTGTCGGTGAAAGAAATATTTAATAACAGCTCATAATAGTCAGCGATATCCTTCTCGAATAATTCCGGCAAAATGGCATTCAAGGCATTGCATTGTTTGATGAACAGTGTCCGAAAAAGCTCGTCCAGCTTGTTATCGGTCTTGCAGGCTATTATATATTCCCGCTCCGCCGCTTTGAATTCCCAATCGGTGTCAAAGGGTGTGGTGACTATATCCGGCTCGGTTTTGCCGGTGGCGCTGGAGAGAACGCGAATGCGCGAAGGCAGATAGTCGTTGACTTCCATGAATCTCACGGCGACCAGGCGGTTGAACCAGGTGTAGGCAACTTCCTCAATTACGGTTTTATAGGCAGTTTTATAGTCGGATTGCTGTGCTCGTTCCATAATTCTAGCAGCCAGAAGCTTGCGCTTTTCAATGGTATCTTTTCCGGTGATTTGATAGGGTTCCCGGGAGCCGATGTCGAAAAACTGGGCGTCCTTTGTGGACTGGGGCAGTGGGGATTTGACCTCCTTGTCCGTGATGCCAAGCAGCCCGGCTTTATAGCTGATGTCGGCTATCAGCTTGTTTCGCGCCCAAATCGCAAAGTTTTTTATAGCAGATTTATTCATTCGGGTCTCCTTTTTGGGGCTAGGGGTTATACCCCTACTGGCAAAATTGAATGCAAAATAGCAAAATTTATATAAACTTTGACAAAAGTTATTACTTAAGTTATAATTGCATCAACAAGGTAGCAATTAATACTGCTACTTGGGCTGGCTGAAAGGCCCGGGCCCACCCGTTGGCGGGGACATTCCCCGCCTTTTTTTTGTGGAAATCGGAGAATATATGCGCAACCTTAGTATCAGAATTCAATATTTATTAGTATACCCTCTTCAATCTCATGGTATAAGCGTTGACGGAATTTCTCAATATATGCGTCAACGTCTCCTTTGTTTCTAATTTGCCAAGTTCCGCCTGTATTTATACTCCTAATGCTAATCCGCTTTATCTCTGGCGCTTGCGGTTGTCGGGGTGAAACCGGTTCAGCCTGGCTTTCGTCTGCAAAGAAGGTATTATCCGGTGGTTCTTCCGCTACTGTAAGCTGGTTATTGCGTCTGGTTAGTTCGTTTAGCAGATTTATTTTGAGTGCATCGGCTTCCCCCTTGATACTTTGGAAGGTCGCTACATTATTACAGTGGTCGGCTTTGTCTTTTAGCTCTACGAAAAGGCTGCTAAAGCGGGTGGAGAATTCATCTTTATATAACTTCTGATCCAGTTCGTCCATAACGCGCCGCCGGGCATCTTCTATTGCCTCATATATAGGTTTTGACATACTGTCCCGTACGGCCATATAAGCATCGCTGAAATTTTTGATCAGCCCCGGTAGCTTATGGATATCCGCATAGGGTTCGGCTTTGGTCAGTATAGCCTTGATTTCAGTTACATATCGCTCCACATCAGCATCTACAATGAAGTTTTTGCTCTCGTTATATATCCTCATCCTATCAAGAGCATCATCAAAGATCTTCTTCTGTTCGCCGCCAAAGAAAGCCTTGACCGGTTCGAAATCTTCTGCGAGATCAAGGCAAGTATCCCGCTCGGCGCTTACCTCCTTGAAAAACTCAGAGGGGGCATGGATTTGCCCTAATTTTCGGAGCAGGTTCTTGCCCTCCTCCATTACCTTTTTGCCGGGATATGGTTTGCCTTGGCTAATCAGTTCGTAGTTATTTATTATCTGCAGCTGATCCAGGCAACATTTTTGGAATTCCTGCATGATGGCATCGTCATCATCGGAAGTTCCGGAAGTGCCGAATAGTTCCTTCATCACTTCGCGGGCTGCTTTCTTTTGGGCCTCATTCGCCCGCACCTTTCTGTCGGTCAATAACTTTTCGGCATAGTCACGTTTTGTGATATAGCGAATGATCTCGTCTTCGGAGTTGTTGATCAAGCTGACCGAAGCGCTATTCACAGTAAAGGAAATATCCCCATCAAGGAATAGCTTTGCTACCAGCCACTTTATATCATCTTCAACGAAACCGTAGGGGGCTCTCATAAAACGGTCAAGCAGTGTCTTCAGAGAGGTTTTGGTATGCGCTGCCGAATTGATGGCGATATAATCAAGCATATCGTTGCTGGCATGAGCGTTGACTTGCTGACCGCCGTCCAGGGTCAGGCTTTGCTGACTTGTTTTAGCAAATAGCCTCCGGATATCTGCTTCACTAAATGCCTTTTCAATATAAGGTAATTTATGGTAAACACTTTCTACCAAACGGGAGAGAGCGTCATTTAAACGAGCGGTTACGTCTTTGGCTGTGACCTGGATCTTGTCGCCGTTTACATAGATATCAGCGTTTTTTAAAGCTTCCTCTAAAAACAGTTTTGCATCATCAGCCCGGCGTCTCATTTCCTCGCTTTTGTCAGCCTTGATTTTCTTATATTTAGTAAGAATACCATCGTGTGCGGTTGTCAAATATTTTTCTATTTTCATGGACTCACGCAACTCATCGAAAAAAGTGCGATCACTCGGCAGTACTACCAGAACTTCCTTACTTTGCCCCGACATCATGCGGAGGGTGGTTTCATCCTGTATATCTGAGTTTGGCGTCAATATCTGTACCCCTATATCATAGCTCTGGTTCGAGCGGTGGGGATGATCATCCACGTATTGATTGAAGGCAAAAGTGTAACGCCCGCTAAAGGCCGGATAGCGGTAGCGTCTATCCTTAAAAATATCATCATCAAATATTAAAACTGCTATTTTGGCCGTAACCTTGGTCATTTCTACATTCTGCCCGCTGATCTCACGATTGATCTCCTGCTCCTCATCGGTGAGAAAAACATAGGCGTCGCCATTTTTTTGCACCAGCCTTTGCCCTTCCAAAACCTTCAATGAATCCTCTACCTTGCGCTTTAAAGCCATACGGTCAACATCGAGACTGTCAGCCAGCAGGCTGACAAGATTGTCTGTATTGGCCTCGATTTCATTGACATATTTTACCATAAACAGGGTTTTTAATACTTCCACGGCAAAACAATTATCGGTCTTGTCGGGATTGATTTTATCATTATCCAGAGCCCGGATAATAACTCCGGCGTGGCTGTGGTCGAGGAAACCGTGCAGAGCATCATAGAATAGATTAAAAGGAATGATCGCCCCGGCATCTTTTTTCATGATCCTGACCACTGATTCTTGGAAAAGCGCCAGCATAGAGCGTTCTCCTTCGGAAAGGTGCTTGCCAGAAGCGCCATGGGTGCGGATGGAGGTCAATACGCTTGCCAGCAGATTGAACTGATAGGGTACGAAGGGATAAACCGCTGTAAAATCCTCCTCGCCGGAATATAGCTTTTTTTCCACGCTGTCATTAAAAACGATAAGATTTTTAACGATAGTCTCTTTTTGCCCGTACAGCAAGCGCAAGGTTTGGGCTGCTGTGTCGTTTTTGGCGAGGACACGCTTTTTAATGACCTCGTCTACATTGGCCGACGATAAACTAAGCTTGGTGTCGAAGCGGCCTTGGATCTTGGAAAAGTCCTTGGCGCGTATTCCCATATCATTGATAATCGAATCAATATCCTGTTGGCTGGTGACTACCACCCAGGCCTTGCCCCGGCAAGCTGTGCCCAAGTCCTCGGTGATAGTTTGCAGGTTGAGCATCAAGCGGGAATCGCCGCCTATATATTGGCCGATCTCATCCACCAGAAATACCACATGATGATTGCCGCCCTTTTTCTTTATATAATCCGCTACCAGCCTGGCAAAACCCTCAATGCTGATATCATAATTGCCGGTAGCCTTTGCGCACCAATTACGGGCGGCGGCTTCGCTCATAAAATCCATGGAGCTTAAAACCTTGACTATTGTATCTTGGATAAATGAGAATTTATGGCGCGACTCTTCCCAGTTATTACCATATTCTGCCTGAAATAAGTGTTTAAATTCATCATAGCGTCCGGCTTCCGTCAGTTCCCGCTCCAAGTCCGCAAGATGGGGCCGGGAGCCGTAGAATCCCTGCATTTCGTTGAACACTTTCAAAAACACAGATAAAATAGAACCTTTCGCTTGGGAACCGTTCTGGCCGATTTTTGAATCAATGTTGAAGAGGATGACATCTGTTTTTGACGCCATGTCCGCACATTTCTTCATGTCGGCTAATACCATAGGGTCGGCGATCTTATTATCACTAATAAAATAATCAAGTGCGGTTTTTCCGTTGACCTCTCTGTTTTCCAGCAAATAGGAAAGTATCTTGAGAAAGTGGGATTTACCGCTGCCAAAGAAACCGGAAATCCAGACACCCATCTTATCGGTATTCCCGCCGATGCTTTTCTTGTAATTGGCAAAAAAGTCCGCAAAGTGCGTGGCAAGCTGGCGGGTAACTACATATTCCTCCAGTTCTTGGCCGACATTTTCTTCATCAGCCTGACCAACTTTAATAACACCCTTAATGTCGCGGTCTATCGGTTTATTAAACATTTCCCGGATACGCATAGTTTTTACCCCCCGATAATTCAATTCGTAATTCGTAATTGTTTTCTCAAAAGCTATTATTTATGGAATCAGTCTGAAGGCCCGGTAATAATTCCTGTCTTTAACACTGTCAAATAGCACCAGCTCCTGCCCGTCATAACTGCCGGGATAAAATAATATAACCGGGACTTGATCAAAGACCTGATGCAGATTATTCAGCACATTATGTGATCTTATTACCGGATAACACTTACCGACCCCGGTGAGAAGAACAATAGAGTTGGCTGGAGCATGGCTAATTATAAATTCAACCAAATACCCGTCCGGCTGATCCAGCTGGAGTAGATCCATAACGGCATTGGTGACCTCATCAATACCGGATCGCTTCTCAAATTCAAAACATTGCTCCAAAAACCCCTCCTGCTCCAGCAAGGAAATCATGATTTCATATAAATCAAAAACCGCGAGACTAAAACCCTCTGCGGCAAGATTATTTCTTTTTTGCCAATAGCGTATCCGCTCCCGGACAATAAGCTCATCTTTGGCCGGATAATCAAAAACATAATAACCGACCTCGTTGCCCAATCCTTTATTATGACGGAAAGAGGGTTCGCGCATCTTTTTTTCCGCTTCATCCAGCCGTTTATTTGTGGGTCGTTGCTGCGGCATCACCGTTTCACCTCTTTCCGGTCAGTATCTTTAAAATCTGAATCGAGCCTTTATCTGAAAGCAACCGTTCAAGCTTCTGATCAAGCAGGGGCTTAATAATTTTCCTCTCACCCTTACCGCGCTCCAGCAGCCCGGCTTCGAAAAGATAGGTTTTATAGCATCCTAGCAGCCGTTCCAGTGTAGCATCTGTCCAGACCGCTACCTTTTCGCTATCGCGTTGCTTATTCCAAAAGAAAACCCGGATATCCGCATCCTTTAAAACCAGATCGCCGGTGATCAGTTTTTCCCGAAAGACATCGTTTAGAAAATCGAAAAACAGGGTATCGGTTTTCATGATGGCAATAAGAGTGATCAGCTTTTGGGTTTCCAGGCTGCTTTCTGTAAATAAGTTATGATAGTCATCCGGCAAGACCGAAACCCGTGCGGACACAGTGCTGAATATTTGCCTGCTCCGCAGCGGTGTCGCCGCCGAGAAGATATTTTCAGCGGCTGCAAGTTCTTTTATCTCTTCCATAGTTTTACCCAAGCGCAATAGGGATATGACCTTACGAAACTCCGCAAACCAAAACAAAAACTTTACAGCACCGGCGCTATATTCCTTTCTCTGCATCTTTGCCTCCTGCTTAACATATTTCCAAATTATAATTCCCCGGTTTTAGATCGGATTATACTAAGGCGGGTTTTGTCCGCAAGAAATCATAGGTCAGAATGCAGGCGACTTTTCGCTAATAGCATCAATTGCGGCAGCAAGATTGGCGTTGCATTTGATTTCTCTTAAACGAGACACTATAAGACTAATTATCCTGAAAAGTGCCATTTTGGCCCTTTTCACTATTCCACATATTTTGATTTTTAATCGTTTATGATCTGGTTTTCATGATCGTCCATATCCAAACCCCCAATTTTTTTGTCGGCATAATTTGCTTTTCAGGTACTACATAATTACAGCATCAAGTATATACAAACTCAATAAAGAACAAAATCCCCCTGCTACACAAGGAGATTTTTCCTGTTATACTCTGGAAAAAGTATTGGCATAATTAAAAATTGTTTTTGACAAAATGACATTCTTAAGCTATAATGATATCAATACGGTAGCAATTTACATTGCTACTTGGGCTGGCGAAAGGCCCGGGCCCACCCGTTGGCGGGGACATTCCCCGCCTTTTTTTATTAAAATCGGAGGGAATATGCGCGATCTTTTATTCGTAAATAAAGCCTTCTGCTCACCAGTTAATTCTCGCACCAGTGGTGCGATTTTTTAACTCTGTACATATTTCTGGTTGCGGTTGTTTGACTTGTCAGGAATGGTCATCTTTACCAAGTCCAGCGAAAGCATCGGATTAACGATGTTTTGCGGAAATATTCGTCTGACCTGATTCCGCAGAAGTACTGCATTTCTTTTCTGCTTCGAGGTATCACGCAGAATGCTACCAAATCAACTAGCTTCTCAGGAGCGAGTTTAACTTCCGTACTAACTTCCTCTGCGGAAGTTGCGGAATTGTAATTCATATTTTTAAAATGACATGAAAGGCCGTCCGCAACATAATAATACGGCGGTGTCTCGCTGTGTAGAACTTGAAGTGCCAGCACCGTCTCGCTGTCTTCCAATTGATGAGGCTTTAAGTTGAACTCCGGCAGCGGTGATATCCGAGTTCGGATCAGTTTACTGATTTGCTCAATGGTCGCTTTCAAATCAGTAAGCCTGACGGCTTTTCCATCATCAACCGCACCGAAATAGAAATTGCTGCCTAAACTATTTGCGAACGCGCTCACAGATATAAAAAAAGTGTCAAAAGTCACATGTAAAAGTGACGAAAGTTATATTGAAAATTTCTTAAGCCGGAGTTATTATTATAAAACAAGATATAGAAACAGATACCCTATTTTCTATAAACACATTTTCCTATAGCGGAGCACCTGGAAATACAAAGTCTAATATTTAGAATCAAGATAAATAGTGGGGCGGGATTAATCTTCACCTCACTATTCCTATTAACTGCTCAGGAGGTTTGAATTTTGCCAAGATTTAAAAACAAAGCTGTATTATGATTCCCCCGGTTTTGGATTGTACTACCTGATTGCAGCATCAACCACATATATGAAATCAATAAGCAACAAAATCCCCCTGTTACATAAGGGGATTTTTCTGTCATGCCCTGGAAAAGATGCCGGCTCAATTTTTATGCGCAAGTGCCTTAAATCAGCTTGAAAAACAGCGCTGAACCAACTATAATAGAACAATGAGGTAGCTATATTCAAGAACCGCATTGAAATATACAACCCCGGTACTTTCTTACTGGGGATTATGCCGGATGACTACATCAAGGGTGAAGGGCGTGTTATCCACCGCAACCCGCTGTTAGCAAGGATAATGTATTACTCTAAGGATATAGAAAGCTTTGGTACAGGGCTGAAGCGTATCGCTGACACCTGTAAAGAAGCGGATGTAAGATTTGAGTTCCGCTCTGACAATTACGGGTTCACTGTGATATTCTATCGGCCACCCCTCTGGACCAGTGATAATATTGAAGACAATATAACTGGCGGCGGTGGAGATAGGGTCGGAGATAACGTCGGAGATAAAATTAATGGAATACAAAGGAAAATAGTCGACCTGATGCTCAATGAAAGCACTATCAGCACAAGAATAATTGCCGCGCAATTAGTATCTTACGGACACACTTGGCCAATAAAAAACAAGATTTTTATTCAATCCTTTTCGCGGAGCGAAAAGTTACCCGCATTCTGATTTCTGAATACTGAATCCTGAATACTTGCGGGCAAAGCCCGCATTAGATATTACACAACGAAGTGTTGAAAGGAATATTCACGCTCTGAAACAGTCCGGACTTGTTGAGCGAATGGGCTCTCCCAAAGGAGGTCATTGGATCGTGAAGACAGGGGGAGAATGATTTATGGGGAAAAAAGGTGTTGACATACTGCAGTGGGGCTTAATAATCTTTGCGCTTGGCGGAGGGTGGTTAGGGTTCTCATACATCAATCAAGTTTCAGCCCAAGCGGGCGGGGGATTTTTATGGATACTCGAAGTGATTCTCGTGACAATTGCCGCCGCGGCTATCAGCTTATATCTCAATATTATCCTGCACGAAGCCGGGCATTTGCTTGGGGGTCTACTTACCGGATACCGCTTTACCGCCTTTTGTGTATTTAACCTGGCAGTCATCAAAGAAAACGGGAAATTAACAGTAAAAAAACGCGGAGCTCCGGGAACAAGCGGGCTTTGTCTGCTGTCGCCGCCGGATCTGAAAAACGGGACATATCCTTTCAAACTGTTTGCCGGCAGCGGATTTTTGGTGAACTTTTTGCTGAGCGCCGGCAGCTTTTGTCTTTTTTACTATCTTGCCGGCGTTGCCGGTTTTTGGGCTCGGGCATTTCTTGTCAGCGGGATCGTAGGCGCATATTTAAGCTTGATCAATTTCCTTCCCTTAAATACCGGCGCCGTGCTTAGTGACGGATATGTCCTATTTAATCTAGGAAAAGAGAAAAACACAACAACGCGCCGCGGTTGTTGGTCGCTCTCCCGTATCAATGCCTTATCTGCAGAAGGTGTCCGCCCGCGCGACATTCCGACGGAATTGTTTGATTGGGTGGATATAGACGATATCAGTAACATATTTGTACTGGCAACCGCACTTAACCGGTATAATTATTTACTTGACAAGCAAGAAATGAACCAGGCAAGGACACTGATGCAAGTTTTGTGCGATAGCCCGTACAATGTTTCCAAGATGCAAAAAATGTCGTGCTACTGCGAACTTCTTTTCCATGAACTGATAGGCGAATGCCGTCAAGAGGAAATTGACCGCCTATACACCAAAGAATTACGAGTTCATATAAAAGCCACTCACTCGCAGACCGACGTGCAACGAATCATGTATGCATACGCGCGTCTTGCTTTAAAGGACGCCGCCCTAGCAAAGGAATACTTGGATTTGTTTGACAAAGCCTGTGCTTTCTCCATCTGGTCAGGCACTGTACTCGCTGAACAAGAGTTAATTGCTTTCATTGATGCGATAGAAGAATAGAAAAGAGGTGTTTTTATGCGTTTACAAATACTTAAATCCTTGATCCCCGGTATAGTTTTGATTCTGCTTATCGCCTTGAGCGCCTGCTCAAACAATGAACAAAACGAACCGCCGGCTACAACTCCGCAGGCAGAAGTGCCGGCTCCTACATCAACTCCGTCAGGGCAGCTTGTTGACGATTCCGAACCTACCGGACAGAATGCGGTATCAGGTGAATTGGCTATTACCTTCAAGTACGAAAAACAATCCGGCGCCGCAAGCAACCAGTTTGCGATCTGGATCGAGGACATGGATGGCAACCATGTGCGGACAGTTTATGCTACAAAGTATACGGCCAAAGGCGGCTACAAGAACCGCCCCGACTCGATCCCGGTATGGGTTCAAAAATCAGGGTTGTCAGCAATGAGTAATACTGAGGTGGATGCCATTAGCGGCGCGACGCCAAAGGCAGGGATGCTGGAATATGTTTGGGATTTGGAGGATAAAGACGGCAAAGCTGTTGCCGTTGGTAGTTATAAGTATTTCATTGAGGGTACCCTGCGCTGGAAAAACCAGGTTCTTTATTCCGGTATGATAACCATAGGTGATGCTCCTTCTGCATCCGAAGCAATTGCCGAATACGCCTTTGAAGGCAGCGGCAGCCGGCCGGCTCTGACGGAATCCTCAGCAGAGGCTGAGATGATCAGTTTGGTAGAAGCAAAATTCAGGTAAAGGTGGTATCGTATCTCTTATGATATTTGACAAAACATCCTCTATGGTCAGCGAGGAATTGCTCAATTCAGTAGAAAACTACATTAAAGAGCATTATGTTGAAGAAGACCTTCCGCCCCGCCATAAAGAGCCGGCAAGCGGGTTCGAGGCTTTGGCCAAAGCGGATATCGCCAGGATGCCTGCGCCGCCAATGGCAGAGATAATAAGCGATCCCGGCGTATCCCATATCCAAGAAAAAACGATTGATTATTTGATCCGCAATCTGGACGAGTCTTTCTCGGTCACGCTCCTGCGCCTCATCGAAGCAACAGGAAAAACAGATGCCCAAATCTACCGCCGCGCCAATATTGACCGCCGCCTTTTTTCCAAGATCCGAAGCAATAACAGCTATGCCCCAAGCAAGCCCACCGTTCTGGCCTTTGCCGTTGCCCTTGAACTTACCCTGAGCCAGACCATAGATCTGCTGGCAAGGGCAGGATACACTCTCTCCCATAGCCGCAAATTTGATGTGATAGTCGAGTATTTTATTGCCGGCGGCAGATACGATATTTTTCAGATCAACGAAGTGCTGTTCAGTTATGATCAGTCACTTTTAGGCGGCTGATTCTGTTTTTGTCGCCTGGCAAGCGACCATCCAGCCGGCGGGTTGTGATATACTCCGTTTAGTAGCTATAGGGAGCATTACACCACAGAATAACAAAAAATGCTCTACTCCCTACTCCCTTGCGGCGAAGCCGCATTAGAGAATAAATGAAACGGAGGATATTACTATGAACACAACATTAACGGAACTGGTTTTTATTCTTGACCGCAGCGGGTCAATGGGCGGTTTGGAAAGCGACACCATTGGCGGTTTCAATTCCATGCTTGCCAAGCAGCAGGCGGAGCCGGGTGATTGCCGGATCACTACAGTATTGTTTGATCACGAATATGAA
>Ga0082212_10002781_pt1 | contig 25186 bp, 19 predicted proteins | sample TergutNt197P3_FD_71548 | JGI IMG/M metagenome (GOLD analysis project Ga0082212, IMG submission 71548) | Neocapritermes taracua P3 segment gut microbial communities from Petit-Saut dam, French Guiana - Nt197 P3 | ecosystem: Host-associated > Arthropoda: Insects > Digestive system > Gut ...
TATAAAAAAATACATATCAAAATATTTATTTAGTACTATATATTTTATAAAAATATAATATAAAAAAATACATATCAAAATATTTATTATAATACTATAATTTTATAAAAATATTAAAAAAAATACATATCAAAATATTTATTATAATACTATAATTTTATAAAAATATTAAAAAAAATATCTAATTATCATAAAATTATTAATACTATTATTTTATAAAAATATTACAAATTTTATTATAATACCAATAGTTTATATAATATCTATATTCAATATAATAATTTATAAAATTATAAACTATAACTAATTATTAAAAATTTAAGTAAATATTTCATAAATTTGATTATCATTGGAGGATTATTAATGGTATGGGATGATGCACCATCACATGTATGTAGAGGAGGAGATAGCAGAGCATTAACATTCTGTTGTCCGCCAGTAAAACCTTGTCCAATATTACACGCACTTGACGACGTGAGCATAAGTCCACAAGAGTACATGGATATTAAAGAAGATTTTGCAAAAAAAACTAGACTTGGTGAAGGAACAGGAACTTGTTTTGGATCTTTAGTTTGGTGCTGTAAAACATCAAAACCATGTCCTCTTAGAGATATTGTTTTAAGAAACATAGATATGAGTGTGGATGAATATTTAACCCTTAAAAAACAGCTGTCAGAAGCATTAGTAGGGGATAGTGTTGATGACTCAGAAGATAATATTAAAGCACTTGCAGATGCTTTTTCAATTTCTAATGAAGAAGCAGCAAAAGTGCTTCACGACTGTGATAATGACTTAAGAATGGCTATTAAGTTACTTAGAATGAAAGCATTAGAAAACCCAGATTAAAAAATCTTATTTCTCTATATAAATATTATCTATATAAATATTCTATATAAATATTCTATATAAATATTATCTATATAAATAGTATCTATATAAATAGTATCTATATAAATAGTATCTATATAAATATTATGTATATAAATAAATTATATGAATAGATTTCATCAATTTATTTATAGATATTTTTATTATAGTGTTACTTTAAATTTGCATCACTCTATATATAAATAACAGTTGTAAAAGTTTGGTAATTAACTATTCATCAATTATTTCTTTATAAATAGAGTTTATTTTTTTTTCAATCGAATCCCAATTATACTTTTCATTAATCTTTTTAACACCTCTTTCACCATAGAATTTCATTAACTCTGGGGATTTTAATAATTTTTTAATAGTATTTGAAAGTTCCACCTTTTCATATTTAGAAGATAATCCTACATTTTCATTAACCCACCTGTGGATATGATTATTTTCAGTTAAAACAATTGGTTTTCCACAGGCCATAGCTTCAAGCCCACTAGTTGTAAATGATTCGTATTTAGATGGCATAATGAAAATATCTGAGTCAACTATTGCTTCTTTTTTATTTTCACCATACAAAGAACCTGTTATGATTATTTTTCTTTTGTTTATATTTTTCTCTTTTATGAATTTTTTTAAATCATCTAGAAAACCATCATCAGGACCAACAATAGCTAAATTTAGATTTTCAATATCTTTACTTAGAAGATTAAAAGATTCAATTAAAAGATCCAAACCTTTTATTTTATGAATTCTCCCAATAAATAATAGTAATTTTTCATCCCTATTGATATCATATTTTTTTCTAAAATTGCCTTTTTTAGGTAGTTTACTGTATTCTCTCAAATCAATTCCTAAAGGAACTATTTCTATATTCTTTTCTTCAACTCCCATTTTCAAATATTGTTTTTTTTCTATATCAGTTAATGCAAATACTTTAGATGCATTGTGGAGAATTTTAAATCCCCATATTTTATCAAAAATTTCTTTCATCCTCTCTTTTTGAAAGAAAGGCAGTACTGATCCATGAGCTTGTAAAACATAAGGAATATTATTTTTAATAGCATAATGACTAGTTGCAATAGCTAAAGAGTGTCTATGTTCATGAATATGAACAATATCATATTTTTTAATTTCACTTCTTAATTTAAATGGTAATGAATAAGGGGTGTCAATTGTAAGTTTATTTTTAATGAAATTTGATAAATTTTTAAAATAATATGTTTTTACACCATCAATATCTACACCATATCTATTTTTAAGATTCATTGGTTCCTTACAGCTATCAGTTGTAAAAACAGCCACATCATTCCCTTTTTCAGCTTGTTTTTTACTAAGTTGATAAACTGCATTAACCACCCCACCTGCAGCTAAACAAGGATAAAATGTTGGAACAACATGTAAAATTCTCATTTTTTCACCAATTATCTTTTTATGTATTATGTTATTTAATAAATTGATTTATCTTCTAAAGAATTGTTTAATAATAATTACAATAATTATATATAATTTTATATAATTTTATTATATTTTATAATTTTTTAATACTTTTATAATAATTAATTATAATTTTATAATAATTTTATTATATTTTATAATTTTTTAATACTTTTATAATAATTAATTATAATTTTATAATAATTTTATTATATTTTGATTAATTTTATTATATTTTATAATTTTTATTAATTTTATATAATATAATTAATTTTTTAATATTTTATAATAATTTTATAATAATTTTAGTTATATTTTATAATTTTTTTATAATTTTATAATAATTTTATTATATTTTGATAAATTTCAATAAGGTTAATAGTTTATTTTATAAAAAAATAATAGTTATTTATTAATTAATAAATATAATTAATAATTATAATAAATATTATTAATATAAAATTCATATAAATATTCATTTATCTTTATAATTAATATACAAATATATAATTAGAACACTTTTTATAATTGGAGGAAAATTCATTGAAAAATTCAAAATTTCAATCATTGATAAAGTTTATTAAATCTAATGAAAAAGTATTGTCCTTGATATTTGTATTATTGTTTTCAAGCTTAATTTTAGCTACATTAATTTGGATTAATTATTCTCAAGATATTTTAGGTCGTTCTTACAGAGATGTTTATTTTTACCTAATTGAAGCACTTCGTTTTTCAGGATATTCCATTGGGGGTTATGAATATGTTAATTATTTATCTCCACTTATTCCTTTTTTAACTTCTTTGTTGTTTAGAGTAGGCATGGTTAGTGAAATAAGCATATTTATTGTAACTGGGATATTTTATGTATTAGGGGTTTTAGGGTTTTATTCTCTTTTAAAAATTAGATTTAAAAATATTTTATCTCTTCTTGGAGCTATTGTTTATGCAGGACTTTCTATAAACTTATTGTGGGTAGCTAATGGGACGATAGACATTCCTAGTGTTTCACTTACAATATTGTCATTATATTTTTTTATATTAGCAGTTGAAAATAATCAAAAATACTTTTATTTAGCTTTTCCAATAGCTGTTTTAGGATTTTTTGCAAAGTATACTGCAGGATTAGCTATTCCTTTAATGATATTGTATATACTTTCTAAACCAAATATAATTTATAACATTAAAAAATATATAAAAAATGGCCTTGGAGGGTTAATTACTGGTGGCCTAACAACCCTTCCATTTTTAGCTAACTTTTATATTAATAATATTCCATTAGGTTTTGTTAATCAAGCTCAAGAGATTGCATCAAAAACAAGTTCCACAGAACTTAGCAATGAATTGTTTTACTATTTGATTAATGTTTCTAGTTTTATTTATAAGACTAATCATATTTTTTCCTATATTATAATAGCTATTACAATAGTTGGTCTTTCAATTGGAATTTATAAAGCTTTAAAACTACTTAAAAATAGATATGATAATTCTAAAAAGTTTAATAATGGTAAAATTAGAATAATTACTAAAAATATATCAAATAATATAGTTTACTTTTTATTAACTTTGAATCTTGTTGTCATAGCCCTATCTTTTTTAACAGCTAGCCAAATTTCTTTTATTTATAGTGAGATAATTTTCTTTATTTCAATAGTCACTTTTTCTTATTTAATTAATAAAATTATTAATATATATTCAAATAAAATGAAAAAATTCTTTAATTTTGATTTATTTATGTTTTCATGGTTTTTATCTTATTTAATATTCTTTTCAGCCCACATTGTTAAAGCAGATAGATACTTTACTACATTAGCTCCAGGATTTGTATTTATGGTAGTATTAGCTGTAAATTTTATATTAAATTCATTAGATTCATTCAAATCTTCAGATTCAGCAACACCCTTAAAATCTTCAGAATCAGCTAAACTAACATCTCCTTCAAAAGAGACTAATAAAATAACTAAAAAACTTAAAACTCTTAAAATAGCTAAAGTAGCTAAAATACTTAAAAAACCTAAAAACATAGAATTAATAAAAAAAATAATCCCAATAGCTATAATGGTTACTTTTATCTTAGCTTCTTTTGGATATTTGTCATTAAATAAACATGATTCTCTTGTCAGCAATGAAAAAGAAGTGGTTACTTGGTTAAAAAACCATGATCCTAACTATAACACTAAGATTATTTGGGCAGAAAGAGGTCCAATATTCACATGGTATTTACAAAAAGAAGTCACTTATGTAAATTGGCAAGCAACACCTGAAGAACTATCTTCTAAGATGATAGAGAATAATGTAACGTACTTTATTTCATTTAATGAAACGAATAGTCCAATTCACTTTATTTCAATTGATAATGGAATACCATGTTATTCTCCAGTAAAAATAGTTGGAAATGTGGTTGTTTTTGAAAGAAATTAATTGTTTGATGGATTAGATCAATCATAATTGGTGTTAATTGAATATTAGTTATTTATTTATTTAATTAATTAAAATGTTAATATTTGTTAAAATTATATTTTATTAATTTAAATCTAATTAGAATGAACCTATTGCAAAAGCTATAAATACAATTAGCATTCCAATTTAAATTAGAATGAACCTATTGCAAAAGCTATAAATACAATTAGCATTCTAATGTAAATTAGAATGAACCTATTGCAAAAGCTATAAATACAATTAGCATTCCGATTTTTAATAGTTTAGAGACTTTTTTACAAGTTTGCAAAGATTGATTTTTAAGTATTTCATATGCTCCATAGAAGAATATAATTATAGCTATTATAAGAATTATCATGAAATAAACACTAAATATTCCATTAAAATATAATAATGGGCTTAATACACTAGCTAATATCATAAGTAGTCCAGCTAAATAAGAAGATTTTTTTAATCCATATTTTATTGGAAAAGTTTTTGCTTCTTCTGCTCTGTCTCCTTCGATATCTTCCATGTCTTTTACAATTTCTCTTGCCATTGTCATTAAAAATGCAAAAAATCCAAGATAAGCTGATGTTATAACAATTTCATGAGAACCAATATATGCACCTAATATAATTCCTGCAAATATAAAACATAGTCCTGTTAAGAAAGAAACAACAATATTTCCAATTAAGGTTACTTTTTTAAGAGTATGTGCATAATAATACATTAATAATGAGGATAATGCAACTATTAAAGAGGGTGTAAAGTTATCTATTAAATAACTAGTGGAAATTCCTAAAATAACAGCTATTATAAATAATAAAGAAGCATAAATATGCGCATTTTTTAGAGAAATTCGTCCAGAAGGAATTGGTCGTTCTGGTTTGTTAATAGCATCTATTTTATGGTCAAAATAATCATTTATAACATTTCCTCCACTAGTAGCTAGAAAAACAGCTATAGCTCCTAAAATTATTGGAATATCATATTTTTTAGCTATTATTGCAACTAATACAACAGCTATCACTGCCATTATAGCATTTTGGGGTCTGATTATTTCTAAATAAGCATTCATAAATTCACATCATTTATTATTCTATTGATTATCTAATTTTTTGTTTATTTAAATATATATAATTTAAGATAGAAGATAATATTATTAAATGAGGAGTAGATTATTTATAAATGGTTGTCTAAATATATGTATTTAGATTATTATTATTTTAATTAATGAACAACGGATATTACTAAAATATTTTCTCACGCATCTCTGAGTATTTGGAGTTATAGTATTATTGTCTAGATGTATTATTTGGTGATTAAATGTCAAAATTAGCTAAAGGTAGTTTATTAATCTTTATTGGAAATATTATTTTCCGTATTGGTGGATTCATTTATAGATCTTTAATGGCTCAGATTCTTGGACCCTCTTCTTATGGTATATTAGATGTTACTCTGACTTTTCAAGGAATTCTTCAGGTACTGTCTGCAGGAGGGTTGCCTCCAGCTATAGCTAAGTATATATCACAGTACACAGCTGTTGATGAGGAAGCTCTAGCTAGACAAACTATTTATACCTCCCTTAAAATAATGCTTGCTCTTGGGATATTTTTTGGTTTTTTGATGATATTTTTTATAGCCCCTTTTTCAGTATCAATGCTTCCAAAGATGCCAGGACTTCTTTATCCGTTACAGGCTGTTGGATTTATTGTTCCATTTGGTGTTATTGTCGGAGGATTTAGGGGGGCATTTCAAGGTGTTGTTAAAATGGAATATGTTTTAGCTACACGAGCTACAGAACAAGTATCTATGATAGTTTTTGCTGTTATATTGGTATATTTGGGATACTCTGTATTGGGTGCTGTGATAGGGTCAATTATAGGATTTGCTGCTTCTGCTATTCTTTCTGTAATTATATTTCAAAAATATATGTGGAAATATATTCCAAAACCAAAGGTAGAATATCATTTTTCTTTAAAAGAAGAGCTTAAATTAGCTAAGCAAGTAATATTCTTTGCAATTCCAGTTTCTTTAACCGCATTAGCTGAAATGCTTATTTTTGCAATATCTTCCTTGCTTATATCTTTTTTTATGGGGAAGTTATACAATGGTTACTTTGGTGCTGTAGATCCAATTTCAAGATTCCCACTTATTGTTTCAACTTCAATTGCTACAACAATATTACCTACAATTTCTGCAGTATTTAGTAAAAAGGACGAAAATCTTATTAACAAATATGTCAACCAAGCTTATAAATACACTATGTTATTTGTTATTCCAATGTGTGTAGCAATATCTCTATTTGCAACACCAATTTTACAAGTGACTTTTCCAAAGTATTTAGTTGCTTCTCCAACACTTAGTATTCTTGTAATAGGAATGACTTTTTATTCATTATTTGTAATTTCATCAAGTATAATTCAAGGAATTGGCAATCCAAGAATTCCAATGTATGTACTAATTGGTGGATCCATAGCTACATTCATTTTTAACTGGTATTTAGTTCCAATTTATGGAATTATGGGTGGAGCTATAGCTACTACCATGGCATGTTTTTTAATCATGATTCCTATTTTGAAGCTTAGTTTCTCTCTTACAAAAACAAATGTTCCTTATGAATTCATTGGAAAAATTATTTTAGCCTCTTTTGTGATGGGATTAATCATTCTTGCTCTTCCAAATACAATTTTAGGATTAATAATAGGAATAGTTATATGTCCAATAATTTATATGATACTTATTATATTACTTAAAACATTTAGCCAAGAAGATGTTTCTGAAATTAGAATATTTTCAAATAAATTTGGACCTTTATCATCTTTATTTAATAAGACTTTGGATATTGTTGAAAAATTTAATTAATTTTTCTTATTTTATTCTTTTTTTTTATTAGTCTATAGAATTTATTAAAATAAAATAAAAAAGATTAATATTAGTTAATATAATTTTATTTAATAATTTAATAAAGTTAAATAAAAATTTTTTAATCATATAATAAGTAGAATCTTTCGAGAAAAAGTTTATCTGAAGGCCAGTACCTAGAAGCCACTAGGGAGGTATTTCTACATCATTGCGAGCATCAAGAACGCACCACTTCTAGGATTTACCTGTGTTATAATATTATGTTTTTAAATATAAATATGTTTCGATTTTCATTAAGGCAAGATGGAATAATATTTACATTACTAAAGTAATTGAGTTAAAGTTGTACAAAAACATTTATTAGATTTCTTTTTTTATTATATTATTTTATTTTTTAATATTAATGTTTTTTAAATTTAATTACTATATATAATATTAATAAATAAAATATTATATAAATTATAGATATGTACTATTATATAATAAAAAATTTTTAAATGTAAATTAGGAGTTATCGTATTTTTTTAAATTTTAGATGATAAAAGGAGATTTTATGAAGCAAAATGAAGTTATTGGAATCATTGGAGGTTTAGGTCCAGCATCCACTATTGATTATTATAAAAAAATTATAGAAAAGTATAAAAATACAATTGGAAAGGATGAATATCCTCATATCATTATAAATAGTGTAAATATGACGGAGATAGTGAATCTTGTTGAATTAGAGGAATATGAAATCTTAGCTGAAAAACTTCTAGAAAATATTAATCAGCTGAAAAGAGCAGGTGCTACAATTGGAGCAATATCATCAAATACTCCACATATTATATTTGATAAACTAAAAAAAGAATCTTCTATTCCATTAATTAGTATAGTTGAAAGTACTGTTGAAAAAACAAAAGATAAAGGTTATAAAAAAGTATTACTAACTGGGCTTATTTTTACAATGGGCAATGATTTTTATCAAAAAGAGTTTGAAAAAGAGAATATTAAATGCATAACTCCAAGTAGAGAAGATAAACAAACAATACACAATATTATTTTCCCTAACCTTGAAAACGGAATTGTAATAAATGAAGATAAATTGAAATTCAAAAAAATTGTAGAAAAAATTGTTTCTGAAGAAGATATAGATGGAGTAATATTGGGATGTACAGAATTACCATTAATAATAAAAGATGGGGACTTATCTGTGCCAATACTCGATACAACAGAAATACATATAGATAAAATAGTAGAATTGATTGCAAATTAATTTAGATCTGAGTTTATTATAATTTTGGTTGATTTATATATTTTCTACTTGTATTTATAGATATAATACTTTTTACTTTATGTATATAATATAGAATACTTTTTATTTTCTCATATATTATTAAATTAAGAGAAGTTTTGATTTAAATTAAAATATTATATATAATCTCAAACAATATTAAAATAAGATTGATAATTATCATAATCTAAAAATATTTTTTTTAAATATTAATAAAATTAGGTGATATAAATGAATAATGATATTTCAAGAGTAGGGGAAATAGTTTTAAGTATAATTGGTGGAGTTTCAGGATTAATTGTTGGTATAATTTTTATCAGCTTAGCTTTTGCTTATATGGGCGATTATACTGGGGGATATTATTATAGTTATTTTGAACCAGACTATATTCTATTATTATTAGGGATAATTTCTCTTTCAGGTGGCGTAATTGGAATTGTATCTGGATCAATATTTAAATATTATGCTAAAATAGCAAGTATTCTTGCAATTGTTGCTAGTGTATTATGTTTAGTTGGTGGAGTAGCTATTTTTGGAATAGTTGGTTTTGTACTTCTCTTAGTTGCAGGAATTCTTGGTTTTGTTAGGAAATAAGTATTTTTAATATTTTCCCAATCAAAAAGTTTGTATAGATAAATATTTTTAAATAATATAAATGATGATTAATTATTAAAATTTCAGTAACTTTATGAAGTAATGTCAAAAAATTAAGTGATATTTATGGATGAAAATAGTTTAAGAAAGGTTGAAATTGCTTTAAGTATAATCGGTGGAGTTTCAGGCTTAATTATTGGTGTAATTTTTATTCATTTTGGATTATATCTTCTTTTTAGTTACCATATTTATTCTACTATACTCGATGGTTCAAATAATTTATATGGTCCAGATTACTGGCCACTTATATTGGGAATACTCTCTCTTGCTGGTGGTGTAATTGGAGTTGTATCTGGAGCAATATTTAAATATCATGTTAAAATAGCAAGTATCCTCGCAATTATTGCTAGTATACTATGTTTTGTTGGTGGAATAGGTATTTTTGGTATAGTGAGTTTCATACTTCTTTTAATTGCAGGAATTCTTGGTCTTATCAAGAAATAATAAAAAAATGCTTCCCATAAGTTGTTAGAAAAAATTTTAATTAGTAACTTTAATTTAGAAATGTCAAAAATTTTGGTGATGGATATGAATGAAAATATTTCAAGAATACCTGAAACTATTTTAGCTTTAATTGGTGGAGTTGCAGGAATACTAGTTGGTGCACTTTTTATTCATTGGGTTTTAAGTAATATTATGGGGGTTTCTGGATTTTATTACTCTATTGGTTTTACTCAAGATTACATATTTGCACTATTTGGGATAATTTCTCTTGCTGGTGGGGTAATTGGGGTTGTATCTGGAATAATATTCAAAAATTGTACTAAAATAGCAAGTATTCTTTCAATAATTGCTAGTATAATATGTTTGGTGGGAGGTATAATCAGTCTAGGAATAGTTGGTTTTGCGTTTCTATTAATTGCAGGAATTCTTGGTTTTGTTAGAAAGTAATAATATTTTTTTATATTATTTTTTATTTCAATTTAATTTTTTTATGTTGTGTTTTTTCAATTTTATTTTTATATATTATTTTTATTCTTTTCTAAGGAATCTAATATTTCCCCAAACTTTTTAGCTGTAGCTAACATGGAATAGTTATTAACTAGAGCATTACCATTGTATTTTAAAGATTTATTTTCAATATAATTACTATAAAAATCCATTAAACTAGTTTTAATTTCTTCTAGTGTAGAAACATGGTATCCAATATTAGTTTTTTTAATTAAGTCTTTAAGAGATCCTTCTTCATATCCAATCGACAGCACTGGCCGTTTTGCAGCTAAATACTCATATATTTTTCCAGGTAAAAATATTTTCTCTTTTTCATTGTTCCAAGAGAGTAATAGGAGTCCTTGAGATTCTTTTTGCTTTTTTAACACTTCATTATGGGGTATTGAGCCATGAATTTTTACAATATCTTCTATTTCGTATTTTTTAGCTATCTTTTGAAGATTTTCGCTGTCTCCATAAAAATCAAATTGCAATAGCTTTGGGTCAATTTTCTTTTCATCAATTAGTTGTTGTATTCCATTAAAAAGTAATGTTGGATCTCTTTTATTCCCATAAAGAGAACCTGCATAGATAAAATTAAGTTTTCCAATGTCTTTTGGAGTATTATTTTCAGTAATGTCTTCAATGTCATATCCACTCATCACAGTATAAATCTTTTTATTGGGATGAAGTTTCTTTAGAGTTTTACTAGCTAAATCTGTAGTTGTAGTTAAAACATCCGCGTATTTGAAAGTTTCAATTTCTAGCTTCTTTTCAAAGTGGTTTCTTATAAATGTGTGATTTACATAAGGATTCATATTCCAAAGATCTCTTAAATCTGCGATCCATTTGAGATTATATTGTTTTGTTAAATCTTTAGCTATTATATGTGATGTAACTGGCCAAGAAGAGCTGATTATTGCTTTGATATTATTGACTCCAATAGCTTCTTTTGAAACTTCTATTGCTCCTTCATACCAATACTTCATTCCATCAGGATATGCGAATATTTCTCCAGCTATGCTTATGACTTTTGATATTAAATGGTTATTAGTTATCTTATTCTTGCCATTTTTTTCATTATAATTATTTTTATTAATATTATTATAATTATTTTTATTAGAATTTTTAAACTTATTTAACCATTTATCTAACATATCTTCATAATCAGTTTCAATTACTTTGAAATTATAATCATATTTATCATATGAAGAAAAATTATCTAATTTTGGCACTATCACAATAGGTTCCCATCCAAATTGGGGTAAATATTTAGCTAAACCTCGAAGGCGTTTAGATGCGACTTCATTGGTTTGATTAAAATAAAAAGCTAATAAAAGCACATTTTTCATAATACACCTTAATTTAATTCATTTTTTTATTTTTTTTATTATTTTTAGTTATTTACAGCTTATTTTTTTTATTATTTTTAGTTATTTACAGCTTATTTTTTTTATTTTTTTTATTATTTTTAGTTATTTACAGCTTATTTTTTTTATTATTTTTAGTTATTTATAGCTTATTTTTTTTATTTTTTTTAGTTATTTACAGCTTATTTTTTTTATTTTATTTATAAAGTATAATATTCTTTTATTATATTTTATAAAATTATTATAATTAAATATTGATAATATCAGAATATAATTAATATAATATATAATTTATTATTATTATTTTTAAATTAATTTAATCATGACATCATAAGTGTATAATAAGTTAATATTTTACCAATTAGTTTGAATAAATTCATTATATTAGTGAATAAACTTATAAAATAGATGAATTAACTTATTTTAATTTTTAATTTACTTATATTAAATTAAAAATATTTAAATGATATGAGATATAGACAAAGTAATGATTATTTGAATAAATAATAAAATATACAAATCTCAATATCTAATAATTTATTATATAAATAACTAATATTATTAATATAATAATTATTGATATATTAAAATAATAAATATAGTATAATTTTTTGTATAATTTTATTAACATAATATTTAATAATAAAAACCTTATAAATTAGAGAAGTTTTATTAAGATATAAAGGTGTTCAATTTGGATAAAATAAAAATAGCTATTGTGGGTATGGGAAATTGTGCTAGCTCCCTTATTCAAGGAATCCATTATTATAAAGATAAAAATGAAAAAGATGCTATTGGTTTAATGCATTGGAAAATTGGAGATTATACTCCTTCTGATATTGAAGTAGTAGCTGCTTTTGATGTTGATAAAAGAAAAGTTGGAAAAACTATTGATGAGGCTATTTTTGCAAAACCTAATTGTACAACAATATTTCAAAAAGATATTCCTAAAAGTGATGTTAAGGTGAATATGGGTAATGTGTTAGATGGGGTAGCTTCTCATATGAAAGATTTTGAAGAGGATTATACCTTTATTGTTTCAGATGATGAAACTGTTGATATTGTCCAAGTTTTAAAAGATTCTGGAGCTGAAATACTCTTAAATTATCTTCCTGTAGGTTCAGAAAAAGCAGCTAGATTCTATGCAGAATGTGCTTTAAGTGCTGGCATTGCTTTTATAAATTGTATGCCTGTTTTTATTGTAAGTGATGATGGTTGGGAATCTAAATTTAGAGAAAAAGGGATACCTATTATTGGGGACGATATAAAAGCTCAAATTGGAGCCACTGTAACTCATAGGACATTAGCTAATCTTTTTAAAGAAAGGGGAGTAAAATTAGACCATACTTATCAAATTAATACTGGTGGAAACACAGATTTTGTCAATATGCTTAGTAGAGAAAGGCTTGACTCAAAAAAAGAATCCAAAACTGAAGCTGTTCAATCTGTTCTTGATGAACCAATGGATTCACATGATATTCACATTGGGCCAAGTGATTATGTTCCTTGGCAAAAAGATAATAAAATATGTTTCCTTAGAATGGAAGGAAAAACATTTGGAGATGTTCCAATGAATATAGAACTTAGACTCAGTGTAGAAGACTCTCCAAATTCAGCTGGATGTGTTATTGATGCAATTCGATGCTGTAAATTAGCACTAAACCGTGGGGTTGGAGGTAAACTCACTTCTATTTCATCATACACTATGAAACATCCTCCTGAACAATTTACTGATGATGAAGCATATATGCGAGTAAATAATTTCATTGAAGGCAAATTAAAAAGATAATTATCTTTTTAGAAAAATTTATATAGTAGTTTTAACATAATAATATATAGATTCAGGTAAGTCCTTTTAGTCTGGTGCGGCTTTTAGTGCGGTCAAGTTCTATCTTTGTAGAATGTAATGGTTTTAAGGCTCTGATTTTTATTGTTTTATAATTCTAATTTTTTATATTCTATTACTTTATAATTGTTATCTAGTATTTTAATATATTCATCATTTTTTCTTTCAATTAATTGAAAATAGCTACCAGCTAATATATCTGATATTTGAATTCCTTTCCATTTTTCTGAGTGACTATGATATATTTCTTTGATGTAAGGAATTTTATCTTTTACAATTTTGTTAAATTTTTTTCTGTATTCGATTGATAGAAACATATCAACTCTCAATTCTGATAATCTTTTAATATTCATGTGTAATAAAAGTTTAAGAACTAACTCCATGTAAATTATGTTAGGATTTTCTTTTAAAATCCATTTTCTATTTTGTGGCAATGTTTTTTTCAGTATTATATAGAAAATTTCAATGTTTCTTTCACTAATCTTTTTTAATATATGTTTTCGTAAGCTTTCAGATGCATTGTAGAACTTTACTTCCTTTTTATTTTTTAATTCTTTCTTAAATTTTCTTTTTCGCACATGGGAGATTATATTTTTTATTTTTTTCCTATTTTTGTTTGAGTTAGCTTTAAATATTGCTATTACAAAGTAATCTGTTCCATTTTTGTTCAAATTCCCACTTTCATCTAAAAATAAGTATTCCATGAAATCTCCTCTTATTGAGGTTATTTGCTAATATTATTCTGATCTTTTCTAATTTTATAATTATTAAAATTACAAAAAATATTAAAACTATAGATATTTTTATTAATATATTATTAATATATTTATTATAGTTATTAAAATTTTGCTTTTCCTTTTTTAATTATATTATTTATTTAATTATTATTATATTATTATTAAAATAAATATTATTAATACTTCTTTTTAGTTAATTAATTATTATTTAGAAAAATATTATAAAAAATATATTAAGAAAAATATTATAAAAAATTGAAAAATAAGTATAGATTAAATAAAAATATTTTTTAAATTATAATTATTTTAAATAAAAAACAATAAATATTATTAATACTTATTACAAAAATATATTTGTATTATGAAAGACATGTAAACATGTTATACTTATAATAAAATTAAATTTAATATTAATTATTTTCAATTTATTAAAGTCATTTATGGTGGAATCTGATTCAAAGGAAGAGTGATATTATGAAAAATACAAAAATTATAGAAACAGCTCTTAGAGACGCTCACCAATCCCTTTTAGCTACAAGGATGAGAACAAGGGATATGGTTCCAATTGCAGAAGAAATGGATAAAGTTGGTTATTTCTCAGTTGAAGCATGGGGTGGAGCTACTTTCGATACATGTATACGTTATTTGAATGAAGATCCTTGGGAACGTCTTAGACAACTTAAAGAAAAATTTAGAGTGACTCCTATCCAGATGCTAATTAGGGGACAAAATTTAGTAGGTTATAAACATTATCCTGATGATATTGTAGAAAATTTTGTTGAAAAAGCATATTCTAATGGTGTAGATGTTTTCCGTGTGTTTGATGCACTTAATGATATAAGAAATATGGAAACTACTATTAAAACAGCTAAAAAACAAGGGGCACATGTTCAAGGAACTATAAGTTATACCACTAGTCCTGTTCACACACTTGATGATTTTATTACTCTTGCAAAAGATTTAGAAGCTCTTGAATGTGATTCAATAGCTATAAAAGATATGGCTGGATTAATTAGTCCAAAAAGCATTTATGAATTAATAACTAGGCTCAAAGAGGAAACAGATCTTCTTGTAAACTTGCATTGTCATTGTACTAGTGGAATGACTCCAATTAGTTATTATGTAGCTTGTGAAGCTGGTGTTGACATATTAGACACAGCTATTTCACCTTTATCTTGGGGAGCTTCCCAACCTCCAACTGAAAGTATTGTAGCTGCACTTCAAGGTACAAATTATGATACAAATCTAGATCTTAAAAGATTAAATCAAATTAAAAAATATTTCGAAGATATAAAAGAGAAATATAGTTCATTATTAGATCCTATTGCTGAGACTATTGATACTGATGTTTTAATATATCAAATTCCTGGTGGAATGCTTTCTAATTTAGTTTCACAACTAAAAGAACAAAATGCTCTAGATAGATATCAAGATGTTCTTGATGAAATGCCAAGAGTAAGAAAAGACATGGGTTATCCTCCTCTTGTTACTCCAACAAGTCAAATTGTTGGAATTCAAGCTGTTATGAATGTTTTAGGTGGAGAAAGATATAAACTAGTATCTAATGAAGTTAAAGAATACATGAAAGGTAAATATGGTAAATCTCCTGCTCCAGTTGACGTGAAAATAGCTAAAAAAATTATTGGTGATGAAGAACCTATTACTCATCGTCCAGCTGATGATTTAGAGCCTCAATATGAAAAAATCAAAGAAGAAGGAGAAAAAGAGGGCTTAATTAAAAAAGAAGAAGATATTCTTACATTAGCACTTTATCCACAAGTAGCTCCTAAATTTTTAAAGGGAGAAGCTGAAGAAGAAGAGCTAGAACCTCCAAAAATACATGCTATGGAAGAATCAGAACTAGCTATTCCAACAGAGTATAGTGTTGAAGTAGATGGTGATGTATTTGATGTTAAAATATTACCAACTGGTTTTATGGAAATTGGAGAAGTTGATTCTGCAACAATTTCAAGTCCTGTTGAAGGAGGTTTAACCTCTACAATACAAGGAATGGTCGTGAAATTAAAAGTAAATATTGGAGATAAAGTTAAAAAAGGAGACACTGTAGCTGTCATCGAAGCTATGAAAATGGAAAATGACGTACAAGCAGAAGAAGATGGAAAAATTAAAGAAATCTTTGTAGCTGAAGGTGACGCCATTAATCCTGGAGATACTTTAATGGTGATTAATTAATTTCCAATTATTTTCTTATTTTATTTTTTATTAATATTTATTATTTTTTTACATTATCCTTTTTTAGATAATTATTTCAATTTTATCATATTTTAAAACTGGGGTTTTTTTATTTTTGGCTCCTGATTTTAAATTGACAAACCCCTCTTTTTCTAACTTATAAACTTTATCTAATATGTTACCAGATTTTCTGTTAACAAATTTAGCTAATTCACTAATGGATGAAGGATGTTTATTTTTTACAGCATCCAATATATCAATTTCGATTTTTGAGAAAGTGAAATTTTCCTTATTTAAAACATCTGTTTCTTTTACTTTTTCATCTAAATGAACCTTAAAGTATTTCCAATCATCTAAATCATAGTATGCTTTCTTATCATTAGGATTTCTTTTTACAATTCTTTTTAATCTATCTATGGAACCATAAATTTTTTCATATCCCTTTACTATTTCTTTTCCATTTGTTTCTTTTATTAATTTGATTTTAATCATTATAACTCTCTTTTTTGTTTTTTAAATTTAATAATCAATATTATCATATATTATTTAGGTATCAATTTTTTATCATATCTTTTTCTTATTTGATGAATTATAATATTAATATAATTTATATAAATATTTTATATTATTTATAATTATTTTATATAAATTATATATTTTTTATAATTATTATATAAATGAATTATATTTTTTATAATTATTTTTTTTAGAAACTTTTATTATCAAACCAATTAAAGTAAAAATTATATATTTAAAAAAACAAAGTAAAGTATTCTTTTGTTTGGGATTATTAAAGAATAGGGGATAATTTTCATGATTGAAGTAAAAAAAACAAGTATACAAATACCAATTGACACATTAATTAAAATAAAGTCATTAGCTGTTAAAAAAGGCACAACTCAAAATAATATTATCATCGAACTTATAAAAAAAGGGCTTGAAATTAAAGAGGGGGAAAAATCACAAAACAAATCTAATGAAACAGCTATTAAAAGAGTGGAGCGATTAACTAATGGAAAAGCCAAAATAATTAATAAAAATACATATAATACTAGTAAATCAAATTCAATAAAAGGTATAATTGAAGCACCCAAAGGATTTAATGTAGTTAAAGATGTTCATTATGCAAACACTGGAAAGTGGAAAAAATGATATTTTAATATAAATTTCATGATATTTTTTTTTAAAATTCATTAATGAAAAAATATTTTGTGGGAGATGTTTTATAATTCAAATTTTAAAAATTCTGAAATATTATTCCAAATAAATGTTCTCCAAAAATTTTATAGAGAACTAATTTTATTTCATTTTAAAAATAATGTTGAAAAAGTGTCATTAATGTTTTATATAATATAGTGACTTTAAAATAAAATTAAAATAAATAAATTTTTTATTAATACTATTAAAATTATATTTAACATCTATTCAATACTTTAAATGATAGAAATTACATACAATAATGAGAGATGATAATATGGTAAACATAAATATATCAGCCCACATTTATAAAAAAATCAAAAAATATCTGAAATTCGTGGAAACACTATCGATGAAACTTTAAATGAAATAATCAATGATTTTGAAAAAAACGGCAAGAAAAAAGAAATCCCTGACAGTTTAATCGCGAACAAAGATACTTATAATCCTAATCCTGAGAGTATTATGGAAATGGCTGGAATAATTAAATTAGATGAGTCTTTTGATGCAGTTAAAGCAGTTCAAGATATAATGGTAAGAAAATACTAAAAATAAAGTTTATTGACAAATTCAGGAGTTTAAATGATTTTTTTAGATGCTAATTTTATATAATAATATAATTGTTTAAATTTAAATAATCTAATTTTATTTAAAATATTTTTATTATTATTATTACATAAATATATTATTTTTTTTATAATTTATTTATATATATTTTATAATTTTTATAATTATTATTTAATTATATTATTTTTTTTATAATTTATTTATATATATTTTATAATTTTTATATATACACTTTTTTTATATGAAAAAAGTTCTATTTAAGGCAAAAGTATATTTTTATTGATTAATAAAATAAAAATATACATATTTATTTAGGAGATTAAATAGTGGAAGATATTAAAAAGGAATTAAAAAGGTTTTTTGGTTATAATGAGTTTAGACCTGGTCAGGAAGAGCTTATTTCCAACATTATTTCAGGTAAAGATGTTCTTGGAGTGATGCCAACAGGTTCTGGAAAGTCTATATGCTATCAGCTACCTGCCCTTCTTTTTGATGGAATATCCATTATAATATCTCCTCTTATTTCTTTAATGCATGATCAAGTTCATATTCTTCGCCAAGACGGTGTTGAAGCAGTTTTTGTAAATTCTACTTTAAGTTATAGTGAATATCAAGAGGCATTAGATAAAATTAACAGTGGTAAATCTAAAATAGTCTATGTTGCTCCTGAAAGATTGGATTCTACAGAATTTTTCAATAGTATTTCTCAAAACAAAATTTCTATGGTAGCTATTGATGAAGCTCATTGTGTCTCTCAGTGGGGACATGATTTTAGACCTTCATATCTAGGAATTAAAGAATTTATTGCTGAAATTGATGGTAAACCTATTGTATCTGCATTTACAGCAACTGCTACAAAAAGAGTTAAGTTGGATATTATAAAACAATTAAATCTTAAAAATCCAACTGTAGTTACAACTGGTTATGATAGGGAAAATCTTTATTTTGAAGTTTGTAAAACTGCGTCAAAAACTGATGAACTTTTGACAATTCTAAGTAAAGAAAAAGGAAATAGTGGTATTGTATACTGTAGCACTCGTAAAAATGTAGAACATCTAACAAAAGAATTAGTTAAAAAAGGTTATAATGCAAGTCCATATCATGCAGGATTTAGTGATAAAATAAGGCATGAAAATCAAGAAAAATTCATTAGAGATGAAACTCTTATTATGGTTGCAACAAATGCCTTTGGAATGGGTATTGACAAATCTAATGTGAATTTCGTTATTCATTATAATGCTCCAAAAAATATTGAAAGCTATTACCAAGAAGCAGGTAGAGCTGGTAGAGATGGAACACCTGGAAAGTGTATTTTACTTTATTCTCCACAAGATTTTAGAATCAACAGGTTTCTTATAGAAAAAACAATAAAAGAAGCTGAGGGGGATTATTTATTAAAAGAGAAGTTAATTAATAAAAATTTTGATTTATTAAATAAGATGGAAGCATATTGTAACACAAGGGAATGTTATAGGAAATTTATCCTAAACTATTTTGGTGAAGATGCAAGTGATTATTGTGGAAATTGTTACAATTGTATTGGAGAATTTGAAACTTTTAATGTTAATGAAGAATCATTTCATATAATATCATCCTTAAAATCTCTTGAAGAGAAAAATCTTAACTTTGGAAAGGGTACTATTGTTGATATTTTAAAAGGAAGTAATACAAAGAATATAAAGAAATATTCATTGAATGAACTTTCTTCATATGGGGCTTTTTCACATAAAACAAAGAGTGAAATAAAACCATTCATTGATTTTCTAATCGATAAAGAATATATTAAAATATCTGGAAAAAGATACCCTGTATTAAATTTAGGAAAAAATTATGGATTAATTTTAAATAAATCTATAGACTTAACAATGAAATTACCTCGTGAAGAATTAGATAGTTTAAAAAATAATCAAATAATAAAACAATCAAAGAATACTAAAAAAACAGCTATAAAACAAGATAATTATATTATTAACAATAATAATGCCACTACTAATAATAGCAATTATAACCGCAATAATAATAGCAATTATAACAGCAATAATAATAGCAATTATAACAGCAATAATAATAGCAATTATAACAGCAATAATAATAGCAATTATAACAGCAATAATAATAGCAATTATAACAGCAATACTAATAATAGCAATAATCAAATTATGGACAATGAATTATTTGATAAACTTAGAAAACTTAGGATGGAATTTGCTAAAGAAGAAAAAGTTCCAGCTTTTATGATTTTTAACAATTCTACTTTAATGGAAATGGTCAAACACTTGCCAAAAAATGAAAATGAATTTTTAAGTATTTCCGGTGTTGGAAAAATTAAATTGGAAAGATATGGAAATCGTTTCATACATGCAATTAAGGAATATATTTCTAATAATGAATATAAAGAGATTTCCATTAAGGAACCTATCGATTTTTCTAATAAAAACCCTAAAGAGATATCTAAAAAAGAGTCTGAAGATATTTTATATAAAGAACCTATAGATTTTTCTAATAAAAAGCCTAGAGAGATGCCTAAAAAAGAGTCTGAAAATATTTTATATAAAGAACATAGAGAACTTTCATATAAAGAATCTGATGAGATATTTTATAAAGAATCAGAAGAGTTTTCCAATAAAGAATTCGAAGAAGTTTTTTATAGAGAACCTAAAGAGATTTCTAATAAATATTCTAAAGATATTATTAATGAAAAATCTAAAAAAATAACTAATTCTAATGATAATAATTTTAATCATGGTATTGATAATAATTATAATAAGTTTATTGATGGATTTGTAATGGAAGATAGTGATTTTATGGATAATGACATTTTAGATGAAATAAAAAACTTTGTTTTAGAAAATGAAAATAAAAAGATTGAAAATTATTATGATTTAAATTATGAAGACTTATTAAAGAAAAAGACAAATTTATTAAATTCATTAAAAAATGGTGATAAATATTTAATGTATATTAATATAATTGTTAAAAAAGAAGATATGAGATTGATTAACCTTTTTGAATCACTAAATCATAATGAAAAACAAAAACATGGTCGCAACAAAGATACAAGAGAAGCTTTTAAAGAAATGAATTTTAATGAAAAGGTTAGGATTTTAAAAGAAAAGAAAAAATATATTACTTTTATTATAAAATTTATAAATGAAGAAATAGGACTTATTAATCAGACAATTGAAATAAAATTGAATTCTAAAAAGAATAATTGATAATAATAACCATTTTTCTGTTTTTATTTTTAAATATTAATAATATTTATAATTTCATTTTAAGTAATATTTATAATTTCATTTTAAGTAATATTTATAATTTCATTTTAAGTAATATTTATAATTTCATTTTAATTAATATTTATAACTTCATTATAATTCATATTTATAACTTCATTATAATTCATATTTTGATTTGTAAGAAAAAAGTTAGTTATTTAAATATTTATATCTATGTGAAAAATATTCAGTGTTTTTAATTTTCAATAATCAAAAACTTTTCTGCTTTTGATTTTTTGTAATTTTTGAGACTGTCAAAAACTTGGGGGTTTTTGAATTTTTTTATATAAAATATTATATATATGAAAAAAGATATATTATATTATTATAATTAATTTCATAAAATTCACAATAATATTAGAGTGTAATCATTGTAGAGTGTAAATTTTAATTTATTATTATTAATAATACTTCCTTATACAATTTATTTGATATAAATAAATTAAAAATATATAAAAATTATTCTATATTTTTTGAAGTTTTTATAAAAATAAAAATATTAATCTATATTTTTTGAAGTTTTTATAAAAATAAAAATATTAATTATATTTTTAGAAATTTTTGTAAAATAAATTATATTTATTATATTTATAATTATTATAAACTTAAAAATTAGGAATTTTTGAAATCCAAATTAGGAGGAGAGTTTTTGGCAAAAGATGCACAACCACAAGAATTTAGAAGAGTAAGAACTCCACGAAAAGGCGAGATGCCTGGAGTTGTAGAACAAATTATGGGTCATGGGAAGTTAAAAGTCAGATGTGCTGATGGTAAAATCAGAATGACAAGAATTCCTGGCAAAATGAAAAAAAGGATTTGGATTAGAGAGGGAGATGTCGTTCTTGTAAAACCTTGGGATTTCCAGACTGATGAAAAAGCAGATGTTATCTGGAGATACACTAGAACAGAATCTAATTGGTTAGAAAGAAGAGGTTTCTTAAAAATGTAATTTTTTTACATTTAATTTTTGTTTAAATTTAATCAATTTTTAATATATTACTTTTATAATTATATTTTTTAATTAGTATATTATTATAATTAGTATATTTTTTAATTAGTATATTATTTCAATTATTATATTATTTTAATTATTATAATATTATTTAATTTATTTTTTATATTTTCAATAAAATATTTGTAAATAATTTTTTTATAATAATTTTTTTATAATAGTATTTTTTTAATAGAATTATTTAAATTTAATATTTATAATATAAAATAGAATTTATTTATTTTATTTATAATATAATTTATTTATAATATAATTTTTTAAAATATAATTATTCATAACTTTATTTTTGTTTTCAATGTTTATATTGTTATAAATGAGGTTTATATGGATCCTAAGATAGCTAAAGCCGATGAAGAGATTCAAAAGATTATTTCTAAAAAGAGAAAAAAGAGTGTAGAAGATAGGCGAGTAGGTAGTGAAATATTTGACAAACAAACTCTCGAAACTCTTTATAAATTAGCTAATCAGGGATATATGGAAGTATTAAATGGAGCTATTAGTACTGGAAAAGAAGCTAATGTTTTAAAAGGGGTAACTGGTGAAAATTCTACTAATCCTTATGTAGCTGTTAAAATTTATCGGATAGCTACTTCTGATTTTAAAAAAATGCAATACTATATCCAAGGCGACCCTAGATTCAATGTGAGATCTAATAACAAACGTCAATTAATAAATAGTTGGGTTAATAAGGAATTTAGAAATCTCAATCGTGCATATGACGTCCAAGTCAATGTTCCAAAACCTATCATTGCTTTAAATAATGTTCTCCTTTTAGAATTTATTGGGGATGATGAGGGAAATCCTGCACAAACTGTAAAAACTAAAAAACCCCAAGACATTGATGATTTCTTTGATAAATTACTTATAGAAACAAAAAAATTTATTCATGATGCAAATTTGATTCATGGAGATCTTTCAACTTTTAATGTTTTAAATATGGATGAAACTCCAGTTATTATTGATGTTTCCCAATCTGTTGTAAGAGATCATCCAATAGCTAATGAACTACTTATAAGAGATATTAAGAATATATACAATGATTTTAAAAAGTTAGGCACATCAATATCTATTGAGGAAATTAAGGAAAAATTAAAAGTAGATGTTGATTTGGATATTTTGAATTAAGTAATATATTCTGAATTAAGTACTATATTTTGAATTAAGTAATATATTTTGAATTAAGTAATATATTCTGAATTAAGTACTATATTTTGAATTAAGTAATATATTCTGAATTAATCAATATTTATATTTTAGAATTACTTAGATTCTTTTAATGTTAAGAAAATTATTTTTAAAGATAATTGTAAATATTACTTTTCATTCCCTCTCGGATATTATTTATATACTATATTTTACTATTAATAATTAGTTGTGCAAATGGATAATTAAATAAAATTTTATGGGATTATATAAGATTAGATAATATTAAATAGGAGTATTTAATAATATAAATAAATATAATTTTATATAAAGTTTATAAAAGTTTATAAAAGTTTATATTATTAATTACTTTATTTATATTTCTAATGAGGTGAAAATTTGCCAACAACAGATTATCTTAAAATCCCAAGAGATAGAGTTGGGGTTTTAATTGGAACAAAAGGAGAAACTAAAGAAAAAATTGAAAAAATAACTAAAACACGATTAGATATTGATGGTGAAGAAGGAACTGTAGCTATTTCTCCAACTGAAGGGATGGACGATCCATTAAGTGTTTGGAAAACTAATCACATTGTAAAAGCAGTTGGTAGAGGTTTTAACCCAGATGCAGCTCTTAAATTAAATGAAGATGATGTTTATTTAGAAATAATTAAGTTGACTCTTTATATAGGTAAATCTAAAAAAGCATTAGCTAGACAAAAGGGTAGAATCATAGGTAAAGATGGAAAAACTAGAGAATTAATAATTAATATGGCTGAAGTAGCTATGGCAGTATATGGCAAGACAGTTTCATTTATTGGAGATCTTGAAAATGTAATGGTAGCTAAAGAAGCTGTTGAGATGATTTTAAATGGGTCAAGACATAAATCTGTTTATGCTTTCCTAGAAGCTAAACAAAATGACCGAAAGATGAGAGAGTTTAAGAATGTTGTTGGAATTGATGATGATAAGATTGAATTTCGTGATGATCTTGATGATTAGACACAATTTTTTAAATTAATTATAATTTTTTATTTTCAATCATTTTTTATTTTTTCTGGCTTTCAGAATTTTTTTATTGTGATTCATTCAATTAATAAATATCATCAAAATATTTTAATCATTTAATTTAACTAATGATAACATTTTAATAAATTCAATATAATAAAAAAATTCATTCTTATTTGATTATTCATAAAAATTTTATATTGATTTTCTGCAAAACCATTATATATTACTCATACCATATATATAGCTTGATTAAAAATACATCATAATCATGAAGTATATATTTTATTATAATAATTCTTATTAATTAATTAATATTTATTATAATAGTTTTTATTAATTAATATTTATTATAATAATTCTTATTAATTAATTAATATTTATTATAATAGTTTTT
>Ga0082212_10002782_pt1 | contig 25180 bp, 18 predicted proteins | sample TergutNt197P3_FD_71548 | JGI IMG/M metagenome (GOLD analysis project Ga0082212, IMG submission 71548) | Neocapritermes taracua P3 segment gut microbial communities from Petit-Saut dam, French Guiana - Nt197 P3 | ecosystem: Host-associated > Arthropoda: Insects > Digestive system > Gut ...
GGAGTAAGCGTAATATTGTCAAGTGCATTGGATTCCGCAGATTTAATCTGATTATTTATCACCCATCATCACTGACTTCTGACTTCTGGCTTCTGCCTCACTTCTTTTTGAATGATACCATTATTGCACCACCAATTTTTGCATTGCTGCCTGTCCGGTTTGCAAATCCATCATTTTCATTAGATATACACCTGCCGGATAGCGAGATACGGAAATTATATTACTGCCTTCGCTCAGGTTTTCAACAGCCACCAGCGTGCCTATCAAACTATATACTTCCAACTTCATGGGCGAGTCGGTAACAATATTTACAAAATTATTGGCAGGATTGGGCGATAATTGAATGGCAGATTTGTTGATATTTGAAATCTTTACTACATTATTATCATTATCTAAGGGAACGATACGGTTTCGGGTAGGGATACCTGTGGTGCCTTTAAAATTAATAACTCCCTTAATATTTGTGAGATAGGTAGGAATAGGGGTTCCAATATAATCGGCTTCATATTTATCGGTATAAACCACAGAATCGTAAACGATGTTGTTTTCTTTCAGATTATAGTAAAAGCCTTTTCCGAAACTTCCGGTTTGCGTATAGAATACATCCTTGATAATAATTACTTTGGCTTGAATTGGGTTGTTCTGATCGTAATCTAATTGCGATGCCGTAATAGTAGTGGCAGGTACTTTGTTATTCCAGTTTACCACATCACAATTTTCGGTAGGCGTAAATTGTAACATGCCGTAGTAACTGTTTAGTGTACCGCTAATATTGGTTATTTTGTCTCCTACTTGCACGTCATTTAATTTGTCGGATTTAAAGAGCATGATAGCCGCCGTTCCGTCTTGAATATATTTCACGTCATTAAATTCTTGAATATGAGTAACCACCGCTTCTCCCGTGTATTTGTAAACCGTACTTCCGGTACTTTTTTCGCGTAGCGCCGCCAAAGTGTTTATGCCTTCCGAAAAGGTATAATTTGCTGTACCTACCGGGCTGGGTTCCATTTCATCTTTCCATGCCATAGCTTTGATAGTGGTTGGGGTGGCAACAGGAATAGGATTGTCATACATTGTAGAACTTTCGTCCGGGGTGCTGCCATCGGTGGTATATCTGACAGTTGCGCCTGCGGTGGCACAAGCGATCGTTACATTAATGGGGTCGCTGTAGTTTCCGGCGGGCGGGGTAAAGGTGGGAGTCGCTACGCAATTTTCGCAAAGAAAGTCGGTAAGTTCAAGGTCATCAATATTTACAGATGAAGTAGCGCCTGTATTTCTCGTTATCTTCACTCTCACATTTCCCGTAATGTTAATATCGAAACTTGCTTTGAGCATTTCACCACCCCAAGCCGGCGCGGTTACAGTGCCGCCTTCAGTCCAACTGGTTCCGGCATCGGTAGAATAATAAAGAGTGATTTTTCCGCCACTATGACTGCTATACGAAGCATAGTAAAATGATGCTTCCCCAATACCATCGGATTTGTCAAAATTCATCTGGACGTGGCAGTTATCGCCATCATTTCCTCTGAGGCGAATACTTTTTGCGCCGTGTCGGCGGTCGTTAGTATCAGGGTTACAAACGCCGGAAACGCTCCATGTTCCCAAGTCATCGGTTACAGTTCGTTGGGCATAACCACTTCCATTCCATGCACTGTGTTCAAAATCTTCAAAGAGGGTGGATTTTTGAGCCAACGAAACCATGTTGAATAAAAAGAGCAATAAAGCGCCCAAAAAAATGTTTTTTAAAATTGTAAACTTTCTCATAAATAGTGTTTTTTAATGAATAATTTGATTGAAATGCTATAAAAAAATCTGACCGCAAATATATAGAATATATGACTTAAAAAGAAGTTTAATTGTGATTTTTTTGTTACAATTATAGATTTTTTAATTTAAAAAAAAGAGTTTGATTTTATCATATTTATAAAATACGAGTTAAATATTGGCACGGTTATTGTAATTTCATTAACCATTTATCATTAACCATTAATCATTAATTACATGAAATCCGGAAAAATTAACGTAAAAACCGAAAACATTTTCCCCATTATTAAAAAATTTTTGTACTCCGATCACGATATTTTTCTTCGGGAGTTGATTTCCAATGCCGTAGATGCTACCCAAAAACTGAATACTTTGGTAAAATCGGGCGTGGCGCAAGTGGATATGGGCGATACAACTATTGAAGTAGCCGTAAATAAAGCAGACAAAACGCTTCGCGTGATGGATAAAGGGATTGGAATGACCGAAGAGGAGGTGTTAAAATATATTAATCAGATTGCTTTTTCGAGCGCCGAAGAATTTTTGGAAAAATATAAAGGAACCGATGCCGCCAGCCTTATCGGGCATTTTGGGCTGGGATTCTATTCTGCGTTTATGGTGGCAAAAGAGGTGGAAATTATTACCAAATCGTATGTGGCTGAGGCGCCTGCTGTGCGCTGGGTGTGCGACGGTTCGCCGCAATACAAAATGGAGAAACATGATAGAACAGAGCATGGTACAGAAATTATTCTGCATATTTCGGAAGAAGATGAGCAGTTTTTAGATGAACACAAAATTGTGGATTTACTGAATAAATATTGTCGATTTTTGCCGGTGCCTATTCGTTGCGGAAACGAAAAATATTGGGATAAACCAGAAGGCGAAGAAAAATCCGTAGAATTGGAACGTCCCCGCATCATTAACAATACCAATCCGTTATGGAAACAAACCCCCAGCGGCTTAACTCAAGAGGATTATCTGAAATTCTACCGAGAATTGTACCCTATGACCTTTGAAGAACCGCTGTTTCAAATTCATCTGAATGTGGATTATCCTTTTAACCTGACGGGCGTTCTCTATTTCCCAAAAGTGAAAAATCAATTGGAAATTCAAAAAAATAAAGTGCAATTATATTGCAATCAAGTGTTTATTACAGACCAATTAGAAGGAATTATTCCCGAATTTATGCAACTGTTGCACGGCGTAATTGATTCCCCTGATATTCCGCTAAATGTATCGCGCTCCTATTTACAGTCGGATGCCGCAGTGAAGAAAATCTCTACGCATATTACCAAAAAAGTAGCCGACAAATTGGAAGAGATGTTTAAAAATGACCGTGAAGATTTTGAAAAAAAATGGGATGACATTAAAGTGTTTATCCAATACGGTTGTGTTACCGATGAGAAATTTTACGATAGAACAAAATCATTTTATCTGTTTAAAAATATTGAAAATAAATATTTTACATTTGATGAATATCAAACCCATATTGAGGCGTTGCAAAAAGATAAAGAGGGCAATCTTATCCATTTGTATGCTGCCGATGTGAACACGCAGCATGTGTATATTCATGCGGCAAAAGAGCGCGGCTATGATGTGTTGTTGTTTGACGGATTTTTAGATACCCACTTTATTAATATGTTGGAACAAAAACTTGAGAAATCGCGCTTTACGAGAGTGGATGCCGATATTATTGATAAGTTGATTCATAAAGATGAAGTGCAAATTTCAAAATTATCGGAAGATGAAACTAAAAAATTGAAAGAGATATTTGATAATTCTGTTGAAAAAGAGAAGTTTACCGTAACCGTTGAGTCTTTGAGTGAAACCGATTTGCCGATTATGCTTACCCGAAACGAGTTTATGCGCCGCTATCAGGATATGGAAAAATTGTCGGGACAAAAAAGTTTTTACTCCGCATTTGACCACTATAATTTGGCAGTAAACGGCAACCACGAATTAGCGATCCGCCTGTTAAACGAGCCCGATACCGAAAAACAAACCACATTAACCAAGCAGTTGATAGATTTGGCATTACTCTCGCAAAATTTATTAACCGGCGAAAAATTGAGCGAGTTTGTAAAGCGGAGCGTAGGGTTGTTATAAGAAAAATATATTTTTACCGCGTCAAGTTTAGCGATGAAAATGGCTAAACCAATTTTCGTACAAAATTCTAAAAAATGAAAAAAATTCAACACTTTTCTTTAATGGCATTATTGCTCATTATTGTTCACGGTTTGCATGCAGTTCCGGCAATTCCTTATCCCATTACTTTTACACAACCCAACGGAGAAGAATTAACCGTGTTCATTAAAGGAGACGAGCGGCTTCACTGGCACGAAACTTTAGATGGCTATACGCTACTATATAACCACGAGAAATATTTAACTTATGCACAATTAGATGCAGAGGGAAACCTGCAACCCTCCGATGTTATTGCCACAGATATTGAAAAAAGAGATATTGTAGTTCATTCTTTTTTATATTCAATAGATAAAAAACTGTTTTACAGTGATGTGCAAAAACAAATTATATTAAAAGTTTGGGAGATAGAAGATGAATATGAAGCGAAAGGCGAAAAAGCCATCACAGGGTTGTATAAAACAATATGCGCATTTGTACAGTTTCCAGAAAAGTCGATGATAAAAACCATGAGCCAATTTGAAAATTTGTTTAATCAAATAGGCTACACCGGAAACGGCACGGGGAGTGTTCGCGATTTTTTCAAAGAGTCGTCATACAATCAGTTTGATTTGCAAATAACGCTGTGCGGAATCTACACGGCAACTAAGAGCGAAAGTTATTATGCCGGACCTCCCGGAGACGGAACAGAAAACTGTCAGGAACTTGCCAGATGGACAGCCCAGCAAGTGGCTGCAGAACCGACTATCAATTTTGCAGATTATGATAACAACGGTGATGGTAAAGTAGATGGGTTTCACTTTATTTTTGCCGGCGTAGGACAAGAATACGGATCGTGTAATACCTGTATCTGGTCGCACAAATGGCAGTTTTCTCCCCCTGTTACTAAAAATGGAAAGAGTATCAGTGTTTACTCTTGCTCTCCGGAACTTCTTTCCGGAACAACGATTACAACCATTGGCGTTATTTGCCATGAGATGACCCATGCCGTACTTGGCGCTCCCGATTTTTATGATACGAATTATGGCACAGATGGTCAATATGATGGCACAGGAGCGTGGGATATCATGGCAGCTGGCAGTTGGAACGGATCGCCAAGCGGAAATCGTCCGGCTCATCACAATATGTACACCAAAGTGCAAGCGGGCTGGGTTACTCCTACGGTTTTAAGCACGCCCACAACAGTTACCAACATGCCCAATGCTGCAGAAAACCCCGTGGCATACCGAATAAATACCGGAGCTACCAATGAACATTATTTATTGGAAAACCGCCAAAGAATTAAATTTGATACGAATATTCCCGGAGATGGTTTGATTATTTATCATGTGTATAACAATGTGGGTACGAGTTGTATTAATTGTACGCATCCTCAAAAGATGTATCCGGTTTGCGCCAGTTCAAATACTGCAATTCCGGGAAACGGCGATGCATTATCACAGTATGGAAACATCAACAGCGCGGGTTGTCCGTTCCCCGGCACCAGCGGTAAAACTGCTTTTAACGGTACTACAACGCCACGTATGTTCCGATGGACAAATACGGTAATTGACGACAAACCCATTACAGACATCACACACAATACCTCTGCCAAAACCATCTCATTTAATTTTATGGGAGGCAACCAGACTTTTGTTCCCGTAACCGATATTACGGACGTTCCCTCCACAGCAACGGCAACTCTACCGTTTCCGCTTACCGGTACGGTTGTTCCAAGCAATGCAAACAATCAAGCCATAACATGGAGTGTAGAGGATGCCGGAACTACCGGAGCCACTATTACCGAAAATACGTTCAATACGACTAACAATGGTACGGCAACGGTACTGGCTACTATTACCAACGGCACCTCGCCCACAACTCCCTTTACAAAATCGTTTTCCATTACGGTAAGCAAAGCCACACTGGACGGCACGGTAGCCATTAACGGAAATGCGGTATTTGGGCAAACACTAACCGCTGTTACCACCGGCTTAACCTCCGATCCGGTAATTACTGCTTTAGGTACATTATCTTACCAATGGTGGCGCGGAACAACGAACATCTCCGGCGCCACTTCCTCAACTTACACTTTGGTTCAAGCCGATATTGGTCAAACCATTAATGTGCAAGTAACGGCGGCAAACTGTGCAGGTACCGTAACTTCGTCTAACACGGCAGCTGTTACCAAAGCTTCACAAACTGCGCCTGCGGCACCTACGTTGTTAAGCGCCACTTCCAACAGCATTACGCTTACTACCGTAACCGGCTGCGAGTATAATATCAATGGTGGTACCTATCAGGATTCTCCTTTATTTCAAGATTTAACACCGAGTACCTCATATCCTTTCACGCAACGTTTGAAAGCAACGGCAACCCATTTTGAATCCCCGTCAAGTCCTGTGGCAAACCTCTCTACACAAGCGCCTGAGTTTATTCCCGTAACCGACATTACGGACGTTCCCACCACAGCAACGGCAACTATTCCGCTTACGTTGATCGGCACGGTTGTACCGAGTAATGCCAACAATAAAACCATAACATGGAGTGTAACTAACGCCGGAACTACCGGCGCCACTATTACCGATGGTAATGTTCTCAATACCACCAACAGTGGCACAGCAACCGTACTGGCTACTATTACCAACGGCACCTCGCCCACAACTCCCTTTACAAAATCGTTTTCCATTACGGTAAGCAAAGCCACACTGGGCGGCACGGTAGCCATAACCGGAAATGCGGTATTTGGACAAACACTAACCGCTGTTACAACAGGCTTAAATTCTTCGCCTGTAATTCCTGATTTAGGAGCCTTATCTTACCAGTGGAGACGCGGAACGGCTAACATACCCGGAGCCACTTCCTCAACTTATACGTTAATTCAAGCCGATATTGGTCAAACGATTAACGTGCAAGTAACGGCGGCAAACTGTACCGATACCGTAACGTCAAACTCAACGGCAAACGTTATTAAAGCCACGCCAACTGCGCCTGCTGCGCCTACTTTGTTAAGCGCCACTTCCAACAGTATTACGCTTACTACCGTAACCGGCTGCGAGTATAATATCAATGGTGGTACCTATCAGGATTCGCCTTCATTTCAAAGTTTAGAACCGAACACTTCATACCCTTTCACGCAACGTTTGAAAGAAACGGACACCCACCTTGCATCGGCAGCAAGTCTTGAAGCAACCTTTGCCACAGAACCATTGGGTATTGAAGATAATGAATTTGAAAAGATTACCGTTTTCAGTTATCAGTCGTCAGTGTATATTAAAAACGAAAGCAACATTAGCCTAAAAATTGTAGAAATTTACGATATGATTGGGCAAATAGTTTATAAAGGGGCTGTTACCCATCCTGAAATGACTATTTCATTGAAAGTTGCGAGTGGTATTTATACTGTAACATTGATTTCACAAGATGACAAAATCAGTATTACAAAAGTGCCGATTATTAAGTAGCATTGGAATTTTTTCTTCCTTTTACCAAATATACTGTATAAAGCCCCAGCCCCAACCAAATGGAACTGAAGCAAATAATATGCGCGTTTGTAAATATTTCCTTAAATAATAAAACCCCTATAAGCAGTTGCAGCGTGGGCGACAAATATTGAATAAACCCCAACGTAGTCATTGAGGTGGTTTCTGCGGCTTTTCCGAAAAAGAACAATGGAATGGCGGTAATGGGTCCCGCTAACATAATGAGGAGCATGGTAGAATAGTCGCTAATTTGGTAACTGTTCGTGTGGTTCACAAAAGTCATTACTAAAAAGCCGAGCGCAATGGGCAGGGCAATGGTGGTTTCTACGGTTAATGCGGGCATCGCTTCCACTTGCGCCTTTTTGCGCAAAAGGGCATAAAGCGCAAAACTGCTCGCCAAAACAAGCGCTACAAAAGGGAAAGTTCCATAACTGAATGTGAGATAGGTAACCCCGAACAAGGCACAGGCTATCGCAATTTTTTGTATTCCGGAGAGCCGTTCCTTCAAAAAAAGTACACCCAAAATAACATTCATAAACGGATTAATGTAATAGCCCAACGAAGCATCGATTACATGCCCATGTTCAACTGCCCAAATGTACAACGTCCAATTAACAGTAATTAACGCAGAAGTGCACAGCAGGTAAAGCATCTTTTTTCTGCTTTTTAATATCGAACGAAAATCGGTTTTGAAAACCATTACCGACAAGACGAGCATAAGCACAGCAGACCACAAAACGCGGTGTGCCACAATCTCATACGAGGATATGCCGGACAACAGCCACCAGTAAAGCGGCATGGTTCCCCATATCAGGTAAGCGGCAATAGCGTAAAAGATCCCTTTAGAATTCGACATAATTTTTTGGCGCGCGAAAATAAGTATATTTGGTTATGTTTCTTTTTGCTATTTTTGCCAAATTTTACAAATACACATATTGTCGAAAAATTGAAATTTTAAATCTTTACTATGGAATTACTATTTTTAATAACAGGTCTTTTAATAGGCAGTGGCGGTGCCTACATCGTTTTTACTTTGTTTAATAAAGCAATAAATGTATCCAAAAAAGAGTTCGACAATCTTAATTCAAAGTTCAATGACAGTATCAATGTGGCAAAATTGTATGAAGAGAGATCAAATTCAGCATCATTACAGAATAAAGAATTATCTGAAAAATTGGACGTAAAAGACCATACTATTTTAGAACTTACATCGCAAGTGAGCAAATTAACGACAAATAATTCTTTCTTGTCTGAGAAACTTGAAATTCAAAAAACAGAATTTGAGGAACTTCAAAAAACGGCGCACTTGCAGTTTGAAAAGATTGCCAATAAACTGTTTGAAGAAAAGTCTTCCAAATTTACGGAAACCAACAAGGTGAATATTGAAACACTGTTAAATCCATTAAAAGAGGATATTAACAAGTTTAAAACCAAAGTGGAAGAAACTTACGATAAGGAATCGAAAGAGCGTTTTTCGTTAGAGCGGGTGGTAAAGGATTTGAAAGAGCAAACCGACAAAGTGAGCGCAGAGGCGAACAATTTGGCTACCGCGCTCAAAGGGAAGCCGCAAAAAAGAGGTAACTGGGGCGAAATGATTTTGGAGCGCATTTTGGAAACTTCTGGGTTAACAAAAGATAGAGAGTATTTTATTCAGCAATCGATGAAAGATGAAGAGGGCAACAGCCTTCGCCCCGATGTGGTGGTGAAACTGCCCGATAACAGAGTGATTATCATAGACTCAAAGGTTTCGCTGATTGCTTACGATAATTTTGTGGCATCGGAAAACGCAGACGAACAAAACGGATTTTTGGACGAGCATCTGAAATCAATTTTTAATCATATTGACCAACTGAGCGCCAAGAAGTACGATGATTTGGAAGATTCGTTAGATTTTACAATGATGTTTCTGCCGATTGAACCCGCCTATTTAGCCGCCATTCAGCGCGATCCAAATTTGTGGGCGTATGCCTATTCTAAAAGAATTATTTTGGTAAGTCCTTCAAATTTAATTGCGCTCCTTAAAATGTTTTCCGATTTATGGCGGCGCGAGTGGCAAAACCGAAACGCGATGGAAATTGTGAAAAGAGGCGAAGCCCTGTACGAAAAAATTGTGGGTTTTATCAAAACTTTTGAAGATGTTGGAAACAGCATTAAAGCAAGTCAGGACAAGTACGACCGGGCGCTGGGGCAACTTAAAGAGGGCAAGGGCAACGTGATAAGTCAAGCCGAGCAACTGCGAAAGCTGGGGCTGAAATCAGAGAAGAAAATTTCGGCAAATATGCTCTCATTAAATATTGAAGAGGTAGAGGTAGATGAATAGAAGATAAATAATATGTTGACGGTTAAAAAATATCTTCCCTATTATAAACAAAATTTGGCGCTTGCCGTTCCAATAATTTTTTCGCAACTGGGACAAGTTACGGTTGCTTTAGCAGATACTTTCATGGTAGGCAGGTTGGGGACGGTAGAATTGGCAGCTGTAGCATTTGCAGGTTCAATATTTTCGTTGGTTTTTATTTTTGGATTGGGGTTTTCATTAGGACAAACGCCACATGTAGGAAAAGCGTTCGGGAAAAAACAATGGTGGAAAATTGGTGTATTTTTTCAAAATGCACTGTTAATCAACGGTTCTCTGAGCATTATTTTATTTGTAGCGGTATATTTGTTAAAGCCTATGCTCTATCACTTAAATCAACCCGAAAATGTAGTAACCATAGCATTACCCTACTTTGACTGGATGCTTGCTTCTTCTATTCCTGTTTTAATATTTTTTACATGCCGCCAATTTTCAGAAGGCGTAGGCAATACCAAAATTGCCATGTGGGTTACTATTTCCGGTAATGTCATCAATATTATTTTAAATTATTTATTAATTTTTGGAAAATTCGGATTCCCTAAGTTGGGCGTAGAGGGCGCCGGAATAGCCTCTTGTATAGCAAGAACATTTATGGCAGTTACTTTTGTAATTGTAGTATTCAAACATTCGGCATTAAAGAGGTTCACGCAATTTTTCTCATGGAAAAATTTTCATTTCCCCGCCATAAAACAATTAATTGTTACGGGATTTCCAATATCCGGACAATTAATTGTGGAAGTGTTGGCATTTAGTTTAAGCGCCATTATGATTGGTTGGATTAACGAAATAAATTTGGCTGCACATCAAATAGTACTTCAATTTGCTTCGGCTACTTTTATGATCGGTTTAGGGGTGGCTTCCGCCAATACCATTACCGTATCACAAAAATTTGGTTCTAAACATTATAAAGCCGTCCGCATATCCACAACGGCTGCATATCACATGGTTACTGCTTTTATGGCAATTACAGCCATCCTGTTTATTGTGTTCAGATACCACATTCCGACATGGTTTTCCTCAGATCCGAAAGTGATAGAGGTTGCCGCACAACTGTTTATCATAGCCGCCATATTTCAACTTTTCGACGGCTGGCAAATGGTGGGGTTAGGCACACTGCGCGGCTTGACTGACGTAACTTACGCTATGTATATCGCATTTGTGTCTTATATTATTATATCTCTACCTGTGGGATATTTTTTCGGTTTTACTTTACACTTTGGCAGTGTGGGCGTTTGGATTGGAATTTGTATAAGCCTGATGGTAGCCGCCCTCGCCTACCGTATAAGGTTTTTGACTTTTATGAAAAAAAAAATGTAACCTTACCGTCTTAACTCAAAGTTTTTCCCCAAATACACTGTTCTCACATATTCGTCATCGGCGAGTTCTTCGGCGGTGCCGGTTTTAATAATGCGCCCCTCTAAAAGTAAGAATGCACGGTCGGTAATTGCCAGCGTTTCGTGCACGTTATGGTCGGTAATTAAGATGCCGATATTTTTCTCTTTCAGTTTCCAAACGATGTTTTGAATATCCTCTACCGCAATAGGGTCAACGCCGGCAAAAGGTTCATCTAACAGAATAAATTTGGGATTGGAAGCCAAACAGCGTGCAATCTCTGTGCGCCTGCGCTCGCCGCCCGAAAGGTTTTGCCCTAAACTTTTTCTCACTTTTTGAATGTTAAACTCTTGAATCAAACTCTCCAATTTATCATTTTGCTCCTCTTTACTCATATCCGTAAATTGCAAAATAGCGCGAATGTTATCTTCCACAGAAAGTTGGCGAAAAACGGAAGCCTCTTGTGGCAGATAGGAGATTCCCATTTGCGCCCGTTTGTACATGGGCAGTTTCGTAATCTCCATATCATCTAAAAAAATCTTCCCCGCAAAAGGCTTAATAATTCCGACAATCATATAAAATGAGGTGGTTTTTCCGGCGCCGTTGGGACCAAGAAGTCCTACAATTTCTCCTTGTTTTACATCAAAAGAGGCTTCATTGACAACCTTGCGTTGCTTGTAAATTTTTACCAAATTTTCGGTACGAATGTGATGATTCATAATGCGTTTTTTTCAGCGTTTATTTTAATTTTTTCAGACAACTCATTTACAAAACGTTCTAATGGTTTTTGTATTATCGGTTTTAAAAAAATGGGAATATCTATGTCCAAATCTACTCCTACATCTGTTTCATTTTCAGATATTATTGTATAATTTAAGGTTAAAAAAAACGGAATATTTTTATCATTTTCAGCGGAAAAACGAACGGTAGTGAATGGCGTTTTTTCTAAAATCCTCAAACAAACTTTGGCAGTATTTTCAACTGTAAAACTGCAAGTATCATCTGTAGCGCTAATATCTTTCGCCTGCTCAGAGATATAATGCGCAATATTTCGGCAGTTGCCCGTCATCTCAAAAAGTTTGGCAGCAGGAAGGTTTACGCGGGTTTTAGGGGTGGTGAAGTTCATAAGAAATTTTGACTGCAAAAATATATTTTTTACGGCGCTATTTTTTAAATAGAATAGTTTTTTTTCTATCTTCGCCGCGTTTTAAAAAACAAGGAAATAAAATGAAATATTCTGAAATAGAAAGAAAATTAAAAGATGCCGGATGTTATTGTATTTATGAAAAGGGTAAACATCCCAAATGGTTTAGCCCTATTACGGAAAAAGAATTTTGTTTAAGTCATCATAAATCTGAAGAGGCTAAAATCGGAACTATTCATTCAATTAGAAATAAATCAGGCATAAAACTATAATTCAAAAAATAAATAACAATATGGAAAGAAAAATAAAAGCCTTTATAGAAATTGGTGAGAAATTAGATTACGACATTTGGTTGGATCCCGATGTAGATACTCCATTTGGGCTTCTTGGACAGGGCAAAACCGTATCTGAAGCTAAAGAAGATTTTATTGATTGCTACGAAGAAATGAGAGATTTATATCATAAAACAGGTAAAGATTTCCCTGAATTTGAATTTGAATTTGTTTACGACATCCCTTCATTTTTAAAATATTCACCCTTTCCGCTTACGTGGCTCAGTAATGCAACCGGCATTAACAAAAAACAATTAAGCCACTATACCACAGAGCGAAAGCACCCAAACCGTGTTACGTTAGGAAAAATACAAAATGCAGTAAATAATTTTGTGGCAGATTTTAGTCAGGTACGGTTTATTTAATACTATTTAATATGAAAAAACACCTCATCTCAAACGAGTTTATAAGTCTCGAAATTATCAGGAATATCATTAATAAGAGCATTAAAATTGAACTTTCGGAAGCATCTAAAAATGCCGTAGAAAAATGTCGCAATTATTTGGATGACAAGATGGAGCATCAAACCACTCCGGTATATGGCATTACTACCGGCTTTGGGTCACTCTGTAATACAAGTATTTCAAAAGAAGATTTGTCTCAGTTGCAGCGCAATTTGGTGGTTTCGCACGCCTGTGGCTTCGGCGAAGAGGTGCCGCAAGAGATCGTTAAACTCATGCTGCTCCTGAAAATCCAGTCTTTGTCTTACGGACACTCCGGCGTGCAGGTCGCCACCATTCAACGCCTCATAGATTTCTTTAACCACGATGTATATCCGGTGGTGTATCAGCAAGGGTCGTTGGGCGCTTCGGGAGATTTAGCGCCGTTAGCACATCTGTCGCTGCCTTTGCTCAATTTGGGAGAGGTATATTACAAAGGGAAAAAACAGAAAGCCGCTGAGGTAAATGCAAAGTTGGGTTGGGAGCCTGTTACGCTGCAATCGAAAGAAGGGCTGGCGTTACTGAACGGTACGCAGTTTATGAGCGCGTATGCCACATGGTTGGTCTTGAAAGCCGAAAAATTATCCTATTTGGCAGACATGATCGCCGCGCTCTCGTTAGATGCGTATCAAGGGCGCATTGAGCCGTTTCATACATCGGTGCATTTAGCACGCCCCCATATCGGGCAACTTGCTACGGCTGCCAATATTTCCGATTTTTTAGAAAATTCCGAAATCATGGCGCAACAAAAAGAGCATGTACAAGACCCCTACTCTTTCCGTTGCATTCCGCAAGTGCACGGCGCTACAAAAGATACCGTTCATTATGTGAAAACCGTGGTGGAAACGGAAATCAATTCCGTTACCGACAACCCTACCATTTTCCCTGATGAAGATATGATTATTTCGGCGGGGAACTTTCACGGACAACCGATAGCATTAGTGATTGACTTTTTAACGTTGGCGATGTCGGAACTTGCCAATATTTCGGAACGAAGAATTTATCAACTCATCGCCGGAAAGCGAGGCTTGCCGTCATTCTTAGTAAAAAACCCCGGTTTAAATTCGGGATTTATGATTCCGCAATATACGGCGGCTTCTATTGTCAGTCAAAATAAAACTTTCTGTATGCCTGCTTCCGCCGATTCTATCGAGTCTTCGCAAGGACAGGAAGACCACGTCAGTATGGGCGCCAACGCCGCCACAAAATCTTACATCGTGATTAACAATGTAGAAAAAGTATTGGCAATAGAACTCATGAATGCCGCACAGGCATTGGAATTTCGGCGCCCTCTGAAAACCTCTCCGCAACTGGAAGAGTTGGTATTAACTTATCGTAAGCATGTTCCTTTTGTTGAAAACGATACTATTATGTATAAACTGATGCATAAATCGCAAGAATTTTTGCAAAAAATATAATCTAATCTACACGCATTATAATTTGAAATAAACGCACTGTCAGACAAAAAAAGTAAGTAAAAAACAATAGTTAATAAATACTAATACCCCAAAATCTTCAACATCGACTTATAACTTTGCTCCTTAGCAAAGAGTTTGGTAACAATTTCATTTTCTTCATCTAAAGTAATGATAATATGTTTTGGCGCGGGGGTCAGGCAGTGTTGAATACCGCCGTAACCTCCCACCGATTCCTGATAAGCGCCCGTATTGAATAATCCGATATATTGAATATCCGACTCGTCTCGTGCGGCGGTACTGCTTTCAATGGCGGCGCTATTTTCAAAAATTTTGGGTAAAAACACCGCATTCAAGTGCGCCTCCGAATTGTAATAATCGTGACTGTCGCAAGTAAGTCCGCCCAAAAAAACACGCTCATATTCTCTGTCCCAGTTATTGATGGCAAGAATGATAAACTGTTGGTTAATTGCCCATGTATCCGGCAAAGTAGTCATAAAGGAACTGTCTATCATGTTCCAAAGTTCTCGGTCGTTTTGACGTTTTTGTTGCAAAATAGAGTACAGCACTGCACTGGATTCGCCCACAGTATAAGAGCCAAATTCGGTAAAAATGTCGGGTTCCTGTACTTTTTCTCTGTCACAAATCTGTTTAATTTGCGACACAATCTCTTCTGCCATATACTCATAATCGTAACTAAATCCAAGAGAATTTTTGATAGGAAACCCGCCGCCTATATTCAAAGAATCTAATTCAGGGCAAATCTTTTTTAATTCGCAATACAAGTGAACACACTTACTTAGTTCATTCCAATAGTATGCCGTATCGTTAATTCCCGTATTTATAAAGAAATGAAGCATCTTTAATTGAAACTTTTTACTCTTTTTAATTCTGCTTTCATAGAACGGAATAATATCGTTATATCTAATTCCTAATCGGGAAGTATAAAACTCAAATCGTGGTTCTTCTTCGGAAGCAATGCGAATACCTATCTTACATTTCGATTGAATTTCCTCATCGAGTAAAGTAAATTCATGTTTATTGTCTAAAACAGGAATGATGTTTTTATATCCGGCTTCTAACAAATGGCTGATATTTTCTATGTATTGTTGTTTCTTGTAACCATTACATATAATAAAGGTATCTTTACTAAACTGCTCCATCTCATTCATGGTTTCAATGAGGTTCAAATCGAAAGCGGAGGAGGTCTCAATATGCACATTGTTTTTGAGCACTTCTGTCATAACAAACTCAAAATGTGAAGATTTTGTACAATAGCAGTAATGGTAATCTCCTTGATAATCCACTTTGGCAATAGCCACATTAAACCAGCGCCGCGCCCGTTGAATATTCTGGCTTATCTTAGGCAAATAGGTTATTTTTAACGGAGTACCATACTGCTTAATGATATCCATTAAGGGAATGTTGTGAAAATACAATTCGTCGTCCTCCACATGAAACTCTTCCTGCGGAAACTCATACGTTTGTGAAATTAAATCAATGTACTTGGTTTTCATAAAGTTCAAGGTTTAAGGTTCAAAGTTTAAAGTTCCGGTTAGGCGGAATTTCAAATTCCGCCTAACATGGTTCAAACTAAATTATTCTTTTATTCGAGCGCAAAAATATAAAAAAATACATCGGATTGATTATTTTACATCAATCCAACTTACTTGGATTATGTATTTTTTGTAAATTTAACTTACTTGGTTAAGGTAATTGTATTGCTAACAATGTAAAAAATGAATTTTAAGAGTCTCGTAAAATAAAAAAAATACTTTTGTTGCCGGATTTTAAAAAGCACTATAATTTTATATTCTATGCAAAATCTTCATTTACAAAAAATAAAAGAACAAAAATGGCGCTATTACAATCATGCCTTATTGCCCACTTGTGCCCCTCATGAAGATGCAGAGACCGAACTTCTTAAAGATAAAACTATTTGGAAACAATTTGCGCCCAATCGCCCGCTATTCGCTTGTTGGACAAGTCATTTTGACTGTAAATATGAAACCGGTTGGTGGTACTGTATTTTAGATAAACCCTTTGATATTTCTGCGCTTAAAAGCAAGTACAGAATAAAAATAAATAAAGCCATTCAATGCTTTGATGTTCGTATTATTGATGTAAATGAATATGCAAATCAGATGTTTAACGTGCATAAATCGGCATGGAAAACTTATCATAAAACAGGCACATTTGATACTGAATATGAGCGTTTTTGCAAGGAGATTGTACAATGGAAAGGGCTTGTATTCGGTGCTTTTGACAAAGAGAACAACCAATTAGCAGCTTATTATCGTGTTAAGGTTAATCCTACTCATATAGATTTAGTTACCTTAAAATCTGATCCTGATTTTGAAAAGAAGAGGGTTAATCTTGCCATTATGTATTTTGTTTACAATTATTTTAATTTCGCTATTGAACAAGGCAAATATCTTTGCGGTGGTAACAGAAACGTGTATCATCAAACTAATTTTCAAGAATTTAGAGAACAACATTTTGGGTTTAGAAAAGCATACACCCATTTACATATCCAATATGCCCCTTTTGTTATTCTAATAATTAAACTCCTTTATCCGTTTAGAAAAATCATAAAAAAACTTCCTTTTACCTTTGCTAATCAATTAAGTGGAGTTTTATTGATGGAAGAGATTTGCAATGATGTACCATTCTCTGATTAATACGGAATCCCCTCTGTTAAGGGGTTGGCAGAGCGCGTATCTTCTACATAATCATCATTCATACTGGAATTGATGACATCGAAACTTTGATTGGGTGCAATCCCTGCAAACGAAGTGTCGTTGCTCATTCCGAAGTCAATATCGGTAAATCTGGTGTATTGGCTTTGGAAGCGTACCCGAATATCTTCGGTGCCGCCGTGTCTGTTTTTTTGAATCATAATGTCGGCTAAACCTGCTGAGGGGGTCTCATCTTCAAAAGTATCTAACCTATAATATTCGGGGCGATAGATAAACATTACCAAGTCGGCATCCTGTTCAATAGAACCTGACTCGCGCAAGTCGGACAGTTGCGGGCGTTTGGAAGCGGAGCGTTTTTCCACTTCGCGAGAAAGTTGCGACAACGCAATAACCGGCACATTCAAATCTTTTGCCAACGCTTTCAAAGAGCGCGAAATGTAACTGATCTCCTGTTCGCGGTTCCCCTTGCCTTTGTCGGTTTCGGTTCCGCCCTGCATCAATTGCAAATAATCCACAATGATAAGTTGGATATCGTGTTGATGTTTAAGTCGTCTGCATTTGGCTCTTAAATCAAAAACCGACAGCGCGGGTGTGTCATCAATAATCAAACTGGCGCTATTCAGAGGTCCTAATTTATCGGTTAAAATTACCCATTCTTCATCAGAGAGTTTGCCTTTCGCAATTTTTTCTGAGGGAATACCGGTTTCAATGGAGAACAACCGGTGTACCAACTGCGTAGAAGACATTTCGAGCGAAAAGAGCGCCACCGGACGTTTGTAATCAATGGCAGCATTGCGTGCAATAGAAAGCACAAACGATGTTTTTCCCATCCCCGGTCGCGCCGCAATGATAATCAAGTCCGATTTTTGCCACCCGCCCGTCTTCTCGTCAATCGCCCTAATGCCGCAAGGCACGCCGTGAAACTTGTCGTCCGCATCTTTCATCGCCATCAACTCTTCCAGCGCCTTTTTCATTACAATATTCAACTCCTTACTGTCGCGTTTAAAATTTTCCTGAATAATCCCAAAAAGGTTGGTTTCCGCTTTATCTAACAGCTGCAGCACATCTTTCGAATCTTCATAAGCATCTTTAATAATGATGTTACAATTATTGATTAACTCACGCAACACAAACTTTTCCATTACGATACGGGCGTGATATTCAATGTTTGCCGAAGAAGCCACGCGGTTGGTTAAAGATGCCAAATAAGAGGGACCTCCCACAAATTCCAACATTTTGACTTTTCTTAAATGAGACGTAACGGTAAGTAAATCAATAGGCTCCGATTTATTAAAAAGATCTACGATAGATTTATAAATATGGAAGTGGGCTTCTTTGTAAAACATTCTGGGAGAAAGAAAATCCACCACTTGCCCAACGGCATCGGCGTTAATCATAATAGCGCCCAAAACAGCCATTTCCAAATCTAATGCCTGCGGAGTAAGCTTGCCGGTAACCCCAAGAGTGGTTTCTAAAGTATGATAATTGATTTTTTGATCGGTGCGTTTTGATGTAAGAGTCTCGTTTGCCATAAATTAAAAAAAGAGTGCGTGTTAAAATAAATTTTGCCAAAAATAGTTTATTAATGACATTTTTACAGGTATTTGTTAATATGTTGAAAAAATTATTTGTTTTTCTTTCCATTTTTTGCACATTATTTTTGGCAACTTATTCGCAAACATTGGATACATTGCGCGGGCAACTGCGTGAGGTAGAGGTCAAAGCAAAATATAATCCTGCGATTCCCATCATAAAAAAAACCATTCAAAACAGAAATAAAAACGGACAGTTTTCTAACGATCATTACACGCATACCTCGTATCAGAAAATGATTTTTACCGGCGACTTTGAACGAGACAGCGCCAAGTTTATGCAAGCATTGCACGCAACAGATTCTTTGAAAACCGACACGGTGGCGCTCTCTAAAAGAGATTCGAGTTATCTTAATTTTGTAAACTTTTTTGAAAACAACCACCTGTTTTTTATGGAATCTGTTACCAAAAATTATTTTAAAAAACCGGCTACTACCTACGAAAAAGTGATTGCCCACCATACGGCAGGCGTTAAAGACCCCATTGCTTCTATCTATTTGGCAAAGCTGCAAACCGTGAATTTTTACGATAAGGATTTTTTAAATATATTGGAAACGAACTACATTAACCCTATTGCCCGAAATGCTTTAACTATTTACGATTATCGGTTGGAAAATGCAATGGCTCAGGAAACAGATACGCTGTTTGTCATCTCTTTTAAACCTCAAAAAAATGCTCATTTTAAGTCTCTTAAAGGAACAATATGGATTACGTCTCAAAATTATGCGATGATTAGAATGGAGGTGTCGCCCTTTGATACTGCGCTCGGTTTTACGTTTCATATTACCCACGAGTATGAAAAACAACCCAATCTTACCTATTTTTTGAAAGATATGTTTGTGCGGGTAGATTTTTTTAAGGCACGCATAATGATTGACAATGAGACTACCGGGGCGGTGGCTGTGCTTTTTTCCGAAAAAAGAGTTACGGATATTGATTATGAAACGCGGGTAAGAAACCGCGACATCGGGTTTGTAGATATTGAAGATGATTTGGAAGACGAGGCTACGCAGGAAAAAATATTGGCTGCATACAGAACAACAGAATTGTCTGCTAAAGAATTGAATACCGCTAATTTGATAGATTCTTTATCAAAAGATTATAAATTGGACAAAAAATTGGAATCTTTAAAAATTTGGATTACCGGTAAAGTGCCTGTTTATTTTGTAAATATTGATGTAATGCAGATTTTGCACTTCAATTCTACGGAAAATGTGCGGTTGGGGCTGGGCGTTTATACCAACGACCGTGTGAGCAAGGTGGTTAATTTCGGAGGTTTTTTCGGATATGGTTTTAAGGATAAAACGTGGAAATGGGGTGGGGAGTTAGGTTTTAATCTCATTAGAACCAGAGATTTCAAAATCAAAATCCAATATCAATCTACTTTGGCAGAAAGTGGGGAGAGTGTGTTTTATGATAGAGATTACACTTTGTTTTCCGGCGAGTTTTACAGGAGTTGGCTTTTTCGGCAATTTTGTCGAAAAAATTCATTGGGTGTTACGGTGCAAAGCAAATTAACCCGCTGGTTAACAGGGTATGTTTCTACTTTTTACAGTACAAATAAAACGTTGTTCGACTACAGTTTTCAGCAACCTTTTGCAGAGGATACGCCCACGCAGTATGCTTTTGATGATTATTATGTGAAAGCGGGGGTGCGGCTTGCATTTAGAGAACGCTTCTGGGGCGCGGGCAATTATTACTTTCACTCCGTATCGCCCTATCCGGTGGTTACACTTCAATATACAAGAGGTATAAAAGGCGTGTGGAACAGCGGATTTAATTACAATCGGGCGGACTTTAAAATGCTGTATCGAAAAGATTGGAAGATTTTAGGTTTTACCAATCTCACTGTTTTAGCAGGATTTGTTGACCGCCCCTTGCCCTATCCGTTGCTGCTCAATCAACGGGCTGGGTATTATATGGTAGGAATGTATGGTGCGGATCAATTTGGAGTGATGCGCCCCAACGAGTTTCTGTCGGATAAATATGTGAGCGTTTTTATTCGTCATAATTTTGGCAGAATGACGCAAAACAGGAAGTTTTCCCCACGAATTGTTTTCTGTCAGGGAATTGGCTTCGGGGGACTGAAAAGTAGAGAGTCCCATATAGGCATAGATTTTCAAACAATGGAAAAAGGCTACTTTGAGTCGGGGGTATTGGTCAACGATCTTTGGGTCATTAAGGGGTTACTTTCCTTTGGTGTAGGTGCATTTATGCGCTACGGGGCATACTACCTCCCCCAACCTGATTATAAAATCATTGATAATTTTGCGTTTAAAGTATCGGTACGGGTACCTTTTGAGCGGTAATACACTACCATAAGGGCAAAAAAAAATTAAAACTTTAGCAGCGCGTTAGCCGTTTTGAATTTTGTATTTAACGAATCTAAGGTAAAGGCAAATAATTTTGTGTGGGCGAAGGTAAATTTTTTTGTGCCGATTTCAGACAGGTAGCGGCTCCAATATTCCGAATTTTCAGCATGGATTAACAACTCATAATCGTTGTGTGTGGGGAGTATGGATTTGGCATATTGCAATACAGCGTCACTTTCATAATTCACGGGGTCATTATTCTTACTCTGCGATGAATAGTATAAATACTTTTGTTCAAATGGATTAAAATATTCATCAAAATTATCATTAATAGATAAATAACCGGACATACGCATCTCCAAACCGGAAAATCGAATCTGGTAAGCAGACCAAGTTGTATGAGTTGTAAAACGATCTAATAAACTGTTTGTTTCCTCTTGCAGATAGGGCTCAAAATTTGAAAAATATTTTTTATGATTTAAAATCAACCAATTTTGCTTTTTATTTTTTTCTGTGATTTGAAATAAGGCTTCAAAAGATTTCAGTGTAGTCAAGTTTCTTGGATTTCTCAGTTGGACGATTGATTTTTTGAGTAAAGTAATATTTTCGGAAGCAAGAAAAACCCCTTTGTCATAAGTAAAAACAAATCGTTTTAGATGAGTGCCGTAAGTATAAATTTTACATTGTTCAAACTTGGAACAATTTTTTGTATCTATCTGTAATTTGGTAAGTAGTTGTTTAAATGATCGTTCATTAATTTTACAGGCAAAAAGAATAGACATTTTCTCCTCGAAAGCATGTCCTGTAAAGATTACCTGATTATATTTTCCGGGCAGTTGGTCAACAAAAAACTGACATCCCGGGTAGGCATCCAACTCAAAAAGCGGGGTAATATAAGGATGTATCTTTTTAACTGTTTTTAAAAAAGTTTCATTGTCATTAATTTGAAACACAAAAGCAGCATCCGTAGGAATTGTTTCTACAAGTTGTGCATTCATTTGTCTGAAGAAAAAATAATATAGATAGAGCCCGCCTCCAAAAATAATAATCGCAGCCATCGTTGCAACCACAAAAAAACTTCTAAACGTTCTCTTCATCTCTCAAACTTTTTACTTCATATTTTTTACTTCTTACTTCTTACTTCCGGCTTCTTACTTCTTACTCCTTAACTTCTTACTCCTTACTCCTGGCTTCTTACTTCTGGCTTCTTACTTCTGGCTTCTGGCTTCTTACTCCTCAACCGCCTCCTCAATAGTAACCAAATCATTTTTCAACAATATATTATACCATTGATATACTTTCTTAATATTAGAAAGAAACACCCGTTCTTCATCATAATCGGGTAGCGCTTCTTTAAAATAATCACGCATTTGTGCATCGGTTAGCGTTTTATATTCAAATGGTTGTTTTTCTTGTTTAAGGTAAATAGCCTGAAACACTTTTCCCAACTCAATCGGTTCATCGTGTGTATAAATAGAGATATTGTCCAAAGTAGATACCCCTTCGCTTTGAAATGCCGAAAATCGCTTTTGATCTTCTAAAGATTCAACAATAAAGTTGTTTTTTCCTTGTGAAATCAACTTAAAAAGTCCGTTTTTTCCACTGATAGATAGAATTTTGCTTAAATCCATTGTTGTTTGTGTGTTATAATAATAAATGACGGGCAAAAATAGATTATTATTCCAAAAATAAAATAACAAACATTTTTCTATCTTTGCGCCACCAAAAAATAACGAGTACAATATTAATATTTAATTCAATATCATTACATTATGTTGACAATGCAAGAAAAAATTAACGATCTCTTGAAGTTGCGCGAAACCGCACGTTTGGGAGGGGGTGAAAAACGTATCGAAAAACAGCATGCGCAGGGTAAATTTACTGCCCGCGAGCGTATTCTCATGTTTTTAGATGAAGGCAGTTTTGAAGAGTTCGATATGTTCGTTACCCACCGCTGCACCAACTTTGGCTTGGAAAAAGAAAAATATCTATCCGATGGTGTAGTAACCGGCTACGGCACCGTAGAAGGTCGTTTGGTATTTGTATATTCGCAAGATTTTACCACGTTTGGCGGTTCGCTTTCAGAAACAGTATCCAACAAAATTTGCAAAGTGTTGGATCAGGCTATGAAAATGGGGGCGCCTGTGGTTGGATTTAACGACTCCGGCGGGGCGCGTATTCAAGAAGGGGTAAACAGTTTGGCAGGTTACTCCGAAATTTTTCAACGCAATATCTTAGCGTCAGGCGTAATCCCTCAAATCTCCGCTATCTTTGGTCCTTGTGCCGGCGGCGCTGTGTATTCGCCCGCCCTTACCGACTTTATTATGATGGTAAAAAACACCAGTTATATGTTCGTTACCGGTCCAAAAGTGGTAAAAACCGTTACTAACGAAGATGTTACGGTAGAAGATCTGGGCGGAGCAAACGTTCACGCCTCAAAATCTGGGGTAGCCCATTTTGCGGTGGATAACGAGGAAATTGGCATTCACCAAATTCGCCAACTTCTCAGTTATGTACCTGCTAATAATATGGAAGAACCGCCGTTTAAACCCACTAATGACCCCATCAATCGTTTGGAAGATACTTTAAACCAAATTATTCCTGATAATCCGAATAAGCCATACGATGTAAAAGATGTAATTTTAAGTATTGTAGATGACGGCGAGTTTTTTGAAATTCATGAAAACTATGCAAGAAACATTATGGTAGGGTTTGCTCGCTTCAACGGAATGTCGGTAGGCATTGTGGCGAACCAGCCCAAATATTTGGCAGGCGTTTTAGATATCAACTCTTCTCGCAAAGGTGCGCGCTTTATCCGCTTTTGCGATGCCTTTAATATTCCGCTGGTTACGTTGGTAGATGTACCCGGCTTTTTGCCCGGAACCCAACAAGAGTACGGCGCGTTGATTTTGCATGGCGCTAAATTGATGTACGCTTACGGCGAAGCCACTGTTCCAAAAGTAACCGTTATCTTAAGAAAAAACTACGGCGGCGCTTATTGTGTGATGAGTTCCAAACATTTGCGCGGCGACATTAACTATGCGTGGCCCACCGCCGAAATTGCAGTAATGGGCGAAAAAGGCGCAGTGGAAATTTTGATGGGAAGAGAGATCGCTGCCATTGACGACAAAGAGAAACAAGCCGCATTTATTGCCGAAAAAGAAGCCGAATACCGCGATGCCTTCGCAAACCCCTACATTGCAGCACGCTACGGATATATTGATGATGTAATTGAACCGCGAAACACCCGATTCCGCGTTATTCGCGCTTTAGAATCATTAAAAAACAAACGCTTGGAAAATCCTGCCAAAAAACATGATAATTTGCCGTTGTAAAAAATCAAAAATTAAAAACTAAAAATTAAAAATTATGAAGCCAGAAGTAAGAAGTAAGAAGTATTTTTCCTTTCTCCTTTTCTCCTTTCTCCTTTCTCCTTTTCTCCATTGTTCCGCACAACAAATTACGGACTTGAAAATCAATGAAATACTTGTAAATAATGTGGACAATTTGGTAGATGATTACGGACAACATGTGCCATGGATGGAAATCATTAATACTGCTTATAATCGTGTGAATATTGCCGAGTGTTATTTAACGAATGATACCACCGGCTTGTCTTCAAAAAACCCAAAAGATAAAGCGCATTGGTACAAAATTCCAAAAGGAGACCCCAAAACGCTTATTCCGGCGCGAGGTTTTCTCATTTTCTATTTGGATAACAAACCTACTCATGGTCCATTCCATACTAATTTTGATCCGAGCATCCCGTCATCAAATAATTATGTAGCATTAATTCACTCTAACGGACAACAGCTAATAGATTTTTTTGCTTATCCCGATTCGTTGCGCCATGCAAGCAAATCATACGGATATATTAAAGATTACGGACTGGAAATCATTGTTTGGCATGGAAAAGAAACGTCCAATTTGGCGATGCTTGACCATTTTACCCCCGGCTCTACCAACATTTATGAAAATACAGCCACTAAGGCGGAACAAATTCAAGAAAAAGACAAATTCGGAGTTGGGATGGCGGTCATTGCTACTTCAGTGGTATTTATAGCCTTATTCGTTATTTTTCTAATATTGAAGATCTTTGGAAAGTGGGTAAGTAAAATAAAACTGGGTTCATCTTTACATGGTCACGGACATGGGCAGGCAGTGGTTCAGCCCGCACCCACTGCTCCTGTCGCA
>Ga0082212_10002783_pt1 | contig 25169 bp, 17 predicted proteins | sample TergutNt197P3_FD_71548 | JGI IMG/M metagenome (GOLD analysis project Ga0082212, IMG submission 71548) | Neocapritermes taracua P3 segment gut microbial communities from Petit-Saut dam, French Guiana - Nt197 P3 | ecosystem: Host-associated > Arthropoda: Insects > Digestive system > Gut ...
TATCAACTGCAGAAAGCCCAGCCGCGGAGCGTTGTTCAGGACGTGCAGCCCGCGCCCTATCAGTTCCCGGTTCTCTCCGCCGACAGGCATGACGTCGGCAATAGTTCCGACGGCGACGAGATCGCCGTACCTGTGGAACATTTCGTCGGACCGGAAATCGCCTTCCAGCGCGCAGACGAGCTTGAACGCGACGCCGACTCCCGCGAGAGCCTTATTCGGATAAACGCAGTCGCGCCGCTTAGGGTCGACGACTGCGTCGGCTACGGGAAGCTCGTTCCTTGTTTCGTGGTGGTCTGTTATGACCAGCCCCAGCCCGATGCTCCGGGCGTACTGAGCCTCGCGTATAGCCGTTATACCGCAGTCGACGGTTATCACAAGCCCCGCGCCGCGCGACTTCAGTATGTCGAGCGCCGGACAACTGAGCCCATATCCCTCGTCGACGCGTCCGGGTATGTATATCTCATAATCGGCGTTTTTCGACCGGAGCCATTGCGCCAGCAGCGCGCAAGACGTCATACCGTCCACGTCGTAATCGCCGTAGACCGCAATACGCTCCCCGGCGCTGACCGCGGCTTTGATCCTCGCCGCGGCCTTTTCCATGTCCGCCATAAGAAACGGGTCGTGAACCTCCGCGGGAGAAACACCCAGTATCTCGCGCGCGTCGTCAATGTTCCCGACCCCCCTGGATACAAGAAAGACGGAAGCGAGCGGGTTGACCCCCCGACGGCAAAACTCCACCGCCGCGTCTCTGTCGAATCCATTGACGTACCATTTGCTATATCTCATTAAAACCTCCATCGCTCAAACTGATAATATACCAAAAATCAGCGGCATTCACAATATAAAATAGCAAATTCTTTGGTCTGACGCTGAAATATTGCAAAAATATTGTAAATTATTACTGGAATGTTACACGTTGCGATTCGCGCTTGCCTTTTTTCGCCGAGTGTGTAAGAATGGAAAAACTCATGTGAGCGCCCCCGGCGCGCGCGTGTTGTTATGAAACGAGCGCAGTCACGCCGGCGTGACTGGCCGGGAAATCAGGAGGCAGCTTCCGGGGGAAGCGTTTAATAAAAACATGCGAAACGACTCGGTGATAAAGATGCTGGCGGGCTTCACGCATAAACTCAAGCGATTTTTCCTTATATCGATAGCCGCGGCGGCGGCGGCTTCGCTGATCAGCTTCCTCACGCCGCTGATCGTGGGATTCACGGTCGACGCCGTCATCGGGACGAAAGAAGCGTCCCTGCCCGGCCCCGTAATGGCGATTTACGATACGCTCAGCGGGCGCGGGTTCGCCGGTTCCGACCTGCTGATCTGCGCTCTGATGATCGCGGTCAGCGCTCTGATAACCGCGCTTTTCAACTATCTGTCGCGCGTGAACATGGCAAAGGGCGCGGAACGCATGATCAATAATCTCAGGATAAAACTGTACTCGCACACACAGAGCCTGCCGTTTGAATGGCATACGAAAAACCTGACCGGCGATATCATCCAGCGCTGTACTTCAGACGTCGAGACGACGCGGCGGTTTGTGTTCCAGCAGCTTATAGAAGTGCTGCGGACGATCATAATCGTCGTGATCGCCATTATCATAATGTTCTCGCTCAACCTGACGATGGCGCTTGTCGTGACGGTGTTTATCCCGGTCATATTCTGCTATACGATTTTCTTCTTTAAACGTATTTCAAGCAAGTTTCTTACATGCGACGAAGCCGAAGGCGAACTTATGGTGAGGGTGCAGGAGAACCTGACCGGCGTACGCGTAGTGCGCGCTTTCGGGCGCGAACGGTATGAGACCGAACGGTTTGACGAAAAGAATATAAATTTCACGAACAAGTGGACGTCGCTCGGCGGAACATTCGGCCTGTATTGGGGTATTGGCGACTCGGTCACGGCGATCCAGCTTCTCTGCGTCATCGTTGCGGGGGCGTATCTCGCCGCGACGACGGAGTTTACTTTCGGCGACCTGCTGATATTCATCAGCTACTCGCAGATGCTCATGTGGCCCGTGCGCCAGCTCGGAAGGATCCTGTCGGAGATGAGCAAGACAAGCGTCGCGCTGAAACGGCTTAAGGAGATACTCGACACTCCGCCGGAGAAAGACGCCCCGGACGCCGTGAGGCCTCCGATAAACCGGGACATAGAGTTTAAAAACGTCAGCTTCACTTATGGCGAGCAGCCTATCTTAAAAGACGTCAGTTTCACGGTGAAAAGCGGGTCGACATTCGGAATACTCGGAGCGACCGGTTCGGGCAAATCGACTATCACGTATCTGCTCAACGGCCTGTATGACATACCGGAAGACAGCGGGGAAATCACGATCGGCGGGGTGGACGTCAGGCGCATAGAAAAGGCGCACCTTCGCCGGAACATAGGCCTCGTCCTGCAGGAACCGTTTTTGTTTTCAAAGACGATCATCGAGAATATCGACATAGCCTCCCGGCGCCGCGACCTGGAAGCGGTACGTGAAAAGGCGAGGATAGCCGCCGTCGACGATAACATAATGTCGTTTGTCAAGGGCTACGACACGCTCGTCGGAGAACGCGGGGTGACTCTGTCGGGCGGGCAGAAGCAACGCGTCGCGATCGCGCGCACATTGATGATGAACGCGCCGGTCATGGTTTTTGACGATTCTATGTCGAGTCTCGATATGGAAACTGACGCGAGACTGCGCGAATCGCTGCGCTCAGACACCGCCGGCGCCACGGTCATCCTCATATCGCACAGGATATCGACGCTTATGAAGGCGGATACGATAATGGTGCTCGAGGACGGCCGGATCGAGGAGATCGGGTCGCATAACGAACTGGTTGAAAAAAACGGCGTCTACCGACGCGTCTACGATCTTCAATCCGGATACGCAGACTAATGTGAGCTGCGCCCACAACCCAATCAGACCAAAAGACTACCTGCTTGCTCCCTCCGCAGAGATTGCTCACGCGCCGCGCAAGCGCGACGAGTACCCCTACGGACAAAGAAATTCTTGTTTATTATTTACTTTCTTTGTCCGTAAGGTACTAATAATTTTGAGTACCGGCTGTGAAACATTTGGTTTACATGAGAGGATATTATTTTGGAATTTGAAGAAGAAAAGATCAGCGGGCTGAGCCTAAAGGTCTGGCTGCGTTTGCTCAAGTACTTTAAGCAAATGAAAAAGCAGCTCCTTTTCGCGCTTGGCACTGTCGTCATCGCGATCGTGATCAGCTCCGCGCTCCCCCTGTTCACGCGTTATGCGGTGAACCATTTCGTCATACCGGGGACCACGGACGGCATGGCGCCTTTTGTGGCGGTGTGCGCCGCGTTCATTATTTTTGAGGGCGTCAGTATTTATTTCTGGGTCAAGCTCCTCATGAGCGTGGAAATGAAAATGGGCCTTATGATCAGGCGCGACTGTTTTGTGCATCTGCAAAAACTGCAGATATCGTACCATAACGTCAACTCCGTCGGATACCTGATCGGCAGGGTCATGTCGGACACCGAAAGGATCAGCGGGATGATCTCATGGGGGTTTTCCGGGATGATAGAAAGCCTGCTGACCATTGTTTTCAGCATCGCTTTCATGCTTTTCCTCAGCCCCCGGCTCGCGTTGATCCTGATCCTCATTATTCCTGTCGCGGGGCTGATCGCGTGGTTTTTCCAAAGGAAGATAATGGTGATCAGCCGGAAAACAAGGGAGTTGAACTCGCGCATAACAGGCGCGTACAACGAGGGGATCACCGGCTCGAAAACGTCGAAGACCCTCGTGATAGAGGACGTCAACAGCGAAGAGTTTTCGGGATTGTCGGATCGGATGCACCGGGAATCCGTCCGCTCGTCGCGCCTTATGGCGATCATGATGCCGATGGTCATGTCTCTCGGCTCGATATCGGTCGCCATGATATTGTACAGGGGCGGTATCCTCGTGCAGGGCAGCGGTCTCGATTACGGCGTGCTTTCGGCTTTCATCGCATATGCTGTCAGCACGATCGAGCCTATAGTGTGGGTGTCCGGGATCATATCGGAGATGGTTTCGGCGCAGGTCGGAATCGAGAGGGTGACCGGAATTCTCAACGAGCCTATAACGATAGTCGATACGCCCGAAGTCGTCGATAAGTACGGCGACACATTCGAGCCGAGGCGCGAAAACTGGGAGCCGATCAGAGGAGGGGTCACTTTTGAAAACGTATCGTTTAAATACCCCGACGGCGAGGAGTACGTGCTTGAGGACTTTTCGCTGGACATAAAACCCGGCACGACCGTCGCCATAGTAGGGGAGACCGGGGCGGGCAAATCCACGATCGTCAACCTCGCGTGCCGTTTCTACGAACCGACGAGCGGGCGCGTCCTCATCGACGGGGTCGACAGCCGTGAGCGGTCGCTGCTGTGGCTGCATTCGTCGCTTGGCTATGTGCTTCAGGACCCGCATCTGTTTTCGGGCACGATAATGGATAACATCAGGTATGGAAGGCTCGACGCGACCGACGATGAAGTCGTGGAGGCGGCGAAACTCGTTTCCGCCGACATAGTCGCGGAGAGGATGCCGGACGGGTATGGAGCCGAGGTGGGCGAGGGAGGCGATAAGCTTTCGACGGGCGAGAAGCAGCTTGTTTCTTTCGCGCGCGCGGTTCTCGCGGATCCGCCGATATTCGTGCTTGACGAGGCTACATCGAGTATCGATACAGAGACGGAGCTGCTGATCCAAAACGCGATTTCGCACATGCTGAAAGGCCGCACCTCGTTTATTATAGCCCACAGGCTTTCAACGATAGTGCGGTCGGATATAATACTTGTCGTCGAAGACGGTAAAATAGTGGAGCGCGGGACGCACAAGGAGCTTTTAGCCGCCGGCGGCCACTACAGCGAGCTATATAAAGCGATGAGAATAGAGAAAATTCTGGAAACGGCGTGATTAGTGATTCTCATCGCAAAGCGACAAGAGTATATATAGCGCAGAAACCGGCATGGCTGCTTACTCTTGTCGCTCTGGCGATGTAGAATAGAGAAAATTCTGGAAACGGCATGACTTTACAGTACGCGGGACGCCGCGGCTGTACTCTGATTCGCATGAAAAGTCGCGTGGCCGGCTCGAATAGCATACCATCGCTTTATCCCTGCCCCGGGATGTGCGTCTGCCGGCCTCCGCGTGACGATTCACGCCTCATCAGAGTACATCCGCGGCGCCCCTTGTACTGTTACCGCGTGACTGCTGATTCTCACATCTCCCAGCTTAGGCTGCGCTCCACCGCGCGCGTCCAGCCGCGAAGCAGCGCGGCCCTGCGCTCCGGGGGCATATCCGGGGTGAACCGCCGCGCCGTCCGGCGCCGCGCCTCTAGCTCGGCCGTATCCGCCCATACGCCCGTCGCGAGACCGGCGAGATACGCCGCGCCGAGCGCCGTCGCCTCCGTCGTCTCCGGGAGAACGACGTCTTTATTCAGGATATCAGACTGGAACTGCATCAGGAAACTGTTTGCGCTCGCTCCGCCGTCCGCGTTCAACTCGCGGAAATATATTCCCGTATCCTCCTGCATGGCGTCGAGCACGTCTTTTGTCTGATACGCTATCGACTCGAGCGCCGCCCTGACGATATGGTTCCTGTTTGCGCCGCGGGTGACGCCGAACATAGCGCCGCGGGCGCGCATATCCCACCACGGGGCGCCAAGCCCGGAAAACGCCGGAACAAGGTACACACCCGCCGAGTCTCCGACGCTCAGGGCGAGCTGCTCGGATTCCGCCGCGCTGTCTATCAGTTTCAACTCGTCACGGAGCCACTGCACGACGGCGCCGCCCGTGAACACGCTGCCCTCCAGCGCGTAACTGACGTTTCCTCCGTAGCCTGCGGCGATCGTCGTGATAAGGCCGCCGCTCGATATAACCGGTTCGCCGCCTGTGTTCATAAGCAGGAAACAGCCCGTACCGTAAGTGTTTTTCGCGCTGCCTCTGGAAAAGCATTGCTGGCCGAACAGCGCGGCTTGCTGGTCTCCCGCTATGCCGGCTACCGGTATATCACGCCCGAGGATATTCGCCTCGGCGCACGTTCCGCTGGAGCTGACAACATCGGGAAGGATCGCGCGCGGTATACTCATCACAGCGAGGAGTTCTTCGTCCCAGGTCAGTGAGTTTATATTGAAGAGCATGGTGCGCGAAGCGTTTGTTAAGTCCGTCACATGCGCCCGCCTGCCGGACAGGTTCCATATCAGCCAGGTATCCACGGTGCCGAACAGTATATCCCCGGTCTCCGCCTTCTCGCGGACGCCGGGGACATTGTCGAGTATCCACATGATTTTCGTCGCGCTGAAATACGCGTCGATGACGAGGCCGGTAGTCTCCTTTATGTATGGCGCGAGCCCTCTCATTACCAGTTCGTCGCAATAAGCGCTCGTCCTGCGGCACTGCCATACGATCGCGTTGTAAACCGGCTTGCCCGTGCGCCTGTCCCACATGATCGTCGTCTCGCGCTGGTTTGTGACGCCGATCCCCGCGATATCCTCGAGCGCGACGCCGCTTTTCGTTACGGCTTCCGTGAGGACAGCGTACTGCGACGAGTATATCTCCATCGGGTCGTGTTCCACATAGCCGGGCTGCGGGTATATTTGCGTAAATTCCTTTTGCGCGGAGGAGACGATGTTCTGCTGTTCGTCAAAAATGATCGCGCGAGAACTCGTCGTCCCCTGATCCAAAGCGATGACATACTTCATGTACATCCTCCATAACAGACGGGCATATGTAAGCTGCCAAAATTGCCCGGAAACGCAGGGCGGGAGCTTTCGACGCAGTTCCGCGTTCCCAACCCCCGTCCATAATATTTCACTTTAAACTTTACGCTTTACACTCTATTCGCCGTCGACCGCCGACCCGTCTATGTAGGTGTCCAGCACGGTCCCGCCTGCGTTGCTGATGCTCTGCAGGTTGTTATGCCTCATCTTCCCGACGACCTTCGTCAAAACCTGCTGGTAGAACTCCACGCCAAGAGCCGGGTTCGTCTCGACAAGCTTTTGGATATCTTCATAATCAATACCGATAAGCTCAGTGAACTGCTCGGCGCGGCAGTTAAGCGTAAACGGAGTCTGGGACATGCTGCTCTCGCCCAGTACGTCGCCTTTTATCAGGCGGGCGATCTCAATCTCGCCGCCTGTTTCGTGCGACCCGGAGTACAGCGTCAACTCGCCTTTGAGTAGGATGTACATCGCGTTATTGAAATCGCCGCTGTGGAACAGCACTTCGTTCTCGTAATATGTCCTGACATAGAACAGTTTGCTGAACTGCGCCCAGTCGTCGTCGCTCAGGTCGAAATTGAACGCCTTGTGCAGTTCCGCGACGATCTCGGCCGGGCTGAGCTGCCTTTCCCGCTCGGCGTTTCTGAGTATCGGCTTTTTCGACAGGTTGTGCTCTTCCATTATCTTACGGAGGTCGTACCGCTTGAGCGCCACTATCGAGCTGATCTGCTCCCAGAGTTTCTGGTTGAGCCTGTAGCGGGAGAACGTATCGAAACCGGGCTTTGCCTCCTTGCGGCTGATCGCGATATTGTTCAGGGACTCCGCGCAGCCCTCGGAATCGCCCTGCAGCATATAGTCCGCCGCCAGCATCATATTTGAACGGAAGATCTTCTCGTCGAGATCGTCGCGCAGGAACTCGCCCGGATACGGGTCGAAATCCTCCGGGGTCACCATGACCATGTTCCCGGTCTTGTACTGCGTCGACAGCTTTGCCTTTTCATAAACGAAACGATAGATATCCTCGCGTATGCGCTTCCACTGCGGGTGCTTCTTCGGCACGGGCAGGTGCTTTATCGACAAAGTGTTGTCGAGGAAGAATGAAAATCCGTACATCCTGCTGTTGATGAGGTAGTCGATATCCTCGCCCCTTGTTATGTGCGGGTCGAAAGGCACGCTTTGGAACAGATCGCGGTGCAGTATCATAGCGCCACCGAACGCAAACGGCGTGCGCTTTATGCGCGGCGGGCACCCGATTATTTCGTCGAACGCCTTTGCTTTCGCCCCGAACCTGTCCCAGTATGTCATCCACGACTCCGCTTTGACGTCGTCGTAGTATTGATCGTGCTTGTTAACATAATAGCCCGCCATGCCGTATACAACGTCGCCATAGATGCGCTTGCCCAGAAACTCGACGCTGCGGTCAATGAAGTCCGCCTTTTCAAAAACCTCGTCGTCGTCTATCAGGATCGCCGCGTCCGCCGCCAGGATGTCGGCGCATAAAAGGCACATGTTCCTGACGTTCGCGTACCCGGCCATCGTCAGCAGCGACGCCGTCCTGCGCTGCGTATCGGTCTCGTATAATATCTCCGCGGCGCGTTCAAGGTCACTGATCGTAAATATGTAAGTTTCCGCCTTCAAGTTTACGCTGCGAACGATATCGATGACTTTTTGCTCGGCGACGTCCGCGACCTCCGGCGTCGTCGGGCAAATGAGCAGCACAAGCTTGAAGTCCTTGATCGAAAGCAGCTTCATGCTCTCAAGCGTCCGCGCGAGCGTACCGTCGTCGTCTATCGGCGTCGGGTGGTCGTATACGGCGTCCCCTTCCTGCCAATCGTTTTTTTCGCGTGACCAATATGTAGGAATCAATACCACTTTACGCATAATAACTGTCCTCTCAAAGTAAATTATGAGTTACTATTCAGGGGGCATCCGAAAAACACAGGTTGGTTACAGCCAGACGCCCAAAGCGCTGCTTGCAGCGCTATGTACTGCTGTGAAAACGGCATTATTGCTGTAAATCTGTGTGCGGGCTGTAACCATTGCGAGTTTTTAGGATACCCCCTGAACAGTTACAATTATGAATTGTATATCTCAACCAGCGAGTCCATCAACGAATCCTGCGCGTACTTGTCAAAAGCGTACTTTGCCGCGGCATTCCCGCGTTCCTTCCTGTCCGTCCTGTATATCTCGCGCAATATAGCCGTCGACAAACCGAAAGCGTCGTCGACCTCCACCAGCGCGCCCACCTCGTCGTTGATGATGTCCGGCAGCCCGCCCTGGTTCGTCGCTATGACCGGGGAGCCGCACGCAAGCGCCTCGACCGCGACGAGGCCGAACGGTTCACGGCGGGAAGGCACGACGCATACGTCCGCGCTGCTGTACAGCGCGCGCAACTGGGCGATATCGAGGCTTCCCATGAAATGAAGATCCTTCAGCTTATAGTCCTCCGCCTGCTTTTTAAGCTGCTGGGACAGCTCGCCGTCTCCCGCGATGACCGTTACGATCTTCCCGGGGCGCTCTCCCTCATAGAGGCGCGCCGCTTCAAGCAGGACGTCGACGCCCTTGAAATGAGCAAGCTTCCCCGCGAACATGACAAGCTTGTCATGCAGCGAAATGTTGAACATCGACTGCAGCTTGTTTTTTTGCGTCGGTTCCGGGAAAAACCGCTCCGGGTCATAGCCGTTTCGCATGAAAACTGCCTTACCGGCGCTTTCCGGGAACAGCTCTTTTACAAGTTCGTCATTATCGTTTGAGATCGTTATGATCCGCTTCGCCATGCCCGCCGCTTCGGTCGCGTATTGGCGGAAACGGGAGGACTTCTGAAAGCCCATCAAGTCGGTGCCGTGCGCAGTCACGACATACGGCAGACCGGTTTTTCCCGAAAGCCAGCTGAGCAGCCAGATATGCTGGCCGTGGATGACGTCGGGTTTGAACTCGTCGACGACCTTCTTTATAACTCGCTCGAACGCGGACAAGTACGCTTCAAGCTGCGAATCGTCCAGGTCAAAAAACGTCATGACGCTGCGCGGATGTGTCGTGAAACAGGGGAAGTTGAACGGCAGGGCGTCTTTGATCGTCTCGTCATACGTGAAGAACACGGGGTACATGCCCGCCCCGGGTATGCTGCTGAACTTCGCCATGTTCTCAGGCATGATCACGCAGACTTCGTGACCCTTCTTCATCAGATGAACGGCGATGTTGCGCGTATATGTCCCGCTGCCGGACCCCGCGATGGGAAAATGATTTACTAATAATATTTTCACCTCATACCAATCCTTTCGAGAAACTCGTTCCACGCGTCAAGAACGTAGTGATAATCACTTATGTAGCGGCCGAGATTATCCCAGCTAACGTCGAAATTCATCATTACGCTGTTGAACTTCTCGTTTGACGTGTACCCTGAGAGGGCGCGCAGCCCGCGTTCGAGATGCTCGCGCTGGAATTCCCTGGCCGGTCCCGGGTCGTTTCCGCGAATGTAGTTGAGAAACGGGTTGCGGCCCACCCACCCCGTGCAGGCGTAATAAAACCGATCCTGCGTTGCGCGGTCGTCCCGCAGATTCGGTTCGGAGGGGAACTCTTTATACGTATCATGCAGAGGGTTGAGGTCGATATCGGTGCATATGGTCCCGCTTTGCGCGATCGCAAGTCCGAGTATGGTATCTTCGCCGCGGCAGAGGAACAATTCTTCGCCTTTCGTATAGTACGACGAGTAAAAAGGAGGCAGCGTTGAAAACGCGGACAGCCTGATCGCCGCGTTGCCGCCGAGAATCTTAACGCAGGGTTTCGGTTCGCGCGCAGGCGACTGGAAGGCGAGGCATCTGTGGGTTTCGCTGCTCTGCCAGTAATCGAGCATCTCCGGTTTTTGTAAACCCTGAAGCAGATCCTCCATACCGTCGAACGAAGCGGGCGGCAGTATATTGTATCCGCTGTACTCGCCGGTGGTGACCTGAGAGCCCGCGCTTAAGTGCTCGAGATGGGCGCCGAAAAAATCGACGTCTCCCAGAACCGGTTCGTCCGACATACCTGTCAGAACAGACGGATACACGTCGTAATCGACAAAGAAGAGCGCGTCAATGCCGCGCAGAATAGCCTCGATCATAACTATGTTACGGTTGTATCCGTACGGGACAAGCCCCGCGCTCATGTCAACGGGGCATTTCAGCAGCGCCCGGACAGCATCGCCCGACACGCCGAGTTTTGTAAACTCGTCGCGGCAGAAAGCGGGGTCATAAATATTAACTGCGTAAAACGGAACTTTATCGCTTATAGCCCGTCTAACTTGCGGATCGAGGTTATGCGAGTACGCGACAATAACGCATTCGAGTTTGTGGCCGTACTTCTCAGCGTTCTCGATAAAACGCGTGATCATCGCGTCAGAAACAAGGTTCTTTATTATCATCCCAAGCGCGATTTTCACCACAACACCTCCGTCCTGTTCATTAATTGTGTTGATTTTAACATATTTTTTACAAGAAGTGAAGAATAATTTGACAGATTTTCATTGTTACCACATTGGAATAATTTGTTCCCGCTTCGCTGTGGACGTTCGCGCAATACATTTGTAATATACAGTTAATAGAATTGTAACATTTGGAGGAAAAATCATGAAACGTTTAATATCTGTTTTACTGGTTGTATTTATCCTCGCGGCCGCCGGCGGCGGTTGCTCGGCAGGCTCAAAAGGAGACGCGTCTTACAGCTACGAGTCGACCGGCAGCGCCGGCAGCATCCCCTCCGGAAGCTCCCAGTCAGGCGGAAACGCCCCCGCCGGCGCGGGAACGGGGCAGCAGTCAGCGCCTTCGGCTTCGCCGCAGGCGGGAAGCGCCGACAATGACGGCGAAAGCGGCGCGCTGTGGGAACCGGATTCCGACGGCGCTGTTCCGCTGCCGATCCTGACTCCGTCAAACTCGAGAGGCAAAAAATATGTTTACACAGTGAATCTGCAGATCCAAACGACTGCGTTTATGGCGGGGATACGCACTCTGCTCAACGCCGTCGGCGCCATGGAAGGCTACGTGGAGCGCGCCAATGTGCGCGGCTGGGACATGCATTCACCGCCCTTCGAGAGAAACGCAGAATATACTTTCAGGATCTACACGGAGCGGCTCGCGGACTTTCTGGTGGTGATAGAGGACAGTTATAATCTCGTGAGTTTGACGCAGGATTCTGAAGACGTTACCGCAAGCTACAGCCATGGCAGCTCGACGCTGGGAGACTTGAGGGAGCAGGAGGCAAGGCTGCAGGCGGCTCTTGAGAACACCAGGCTGGAGACGGAGGACCGGCTCGCGCTTGAGGTCCAGTTGTCGCAAGTGCAGTCGTCGATCAGGTATCACGAGAGGCAGCAGATGGAGTACAACGACGACATCTTGTACTCAACTATATACGTCAAGTTGTATGAGGTGATCTACCCCGAGGCCGCAGAGGAAGCGGAGGAAGAGGAGGAAGAAGCCGAGGAGCCCGATCTGACGTTCGGCGAAAGGTTCGGGGAGGCGGCTTCAAGAAGCTGGAACGGTTTTGTCTCGTTTTGCCAGGGCTTTGTGATCGTTATAGTGCGGGTTGCCCCGACCGTGATCGTTCTTGCCGTGTTAGCGGCGATTGCTTTGCTGATCTACCGCGCAGTCCGGAAATACAGGAAAAAGCGTTCGTCCGAAGAGCAGGCAAACCCGGGGACGCAGGACGATAATTAGTACCTTACGGACAAAGAAAGCAAATAATAAACACGAATTTCTTTGTCCGTAGGGGTACTCGTCGCGCTTGCGCGGCGCGTGAGCAAGCAGGTAGTCTTTTGGCCTGATTGGGTTGTGGGCGCAGCTCACATTTGTAACGATCCGGGTTAGGAAAAAACGCCGGCGGTTTTGGGGAGGTTGAGTATCATTACGGTACTCAACCTCCCGGTTCATATTGATTTCCGTTCCCGCCCTTGCACTTTTTCCGGATGTATGTTAATCTGTAGACCACAAAAATGAAGCGGCGGCGGCAGCCGCGGCAGCGACAGCGAAAGGGTGGGAGAATCAGTGTCAGAAATCTTCGTGGAGATAGAAGGCTCCGGAAAGCATTGCCACGTCACGCGCGCGACTCTCGACATTTTATTCGGAGAGGGATTTGAACTTGAGGTAAAAAAATGGCTGACACAGCCGGGGCAGTTCGCGACCCCGCATAAAGTTACGGTCGTCGGACCGAAAAAGTCGACTGAACTGTCAATAATCGGCCCGTGCCGCAAAGTCGATCAGGTCGAACTATCGCTTACCGACGCGACCGCGCTTGGATTTACCGCGCCGATACGGGAAAGCGGCGACGTCGGCGGGAGCGCCCCATGCAAGATTATCGGGCCTTGCGGCGAGGTCGATATCAGCGAAGGCGTGATAATAGCCAAGCGCCATATCCATTTCACGCCGGAGGACGGCGAAAAATACGGGATAATAGACAAACAGATCGTCAGAGTCAAGGTGGAGGGCGAACGCGCGCTGGTCTTTGACGAAGTGATAGCAAGAGTGGGCCCCGAGTACGCGACCTATATGCACCTGGACTACGATGAGATCAACGCCGCCGCGATCTCAGGGCCGCAGCCCATGGGCGAGATACTTAAATGATGAAAACAGCGCCCGGTGACGCCGGGCGCTGTCATGGAATCAGTCTGCGCTATAGTCTGCGGCATACCTGCGTTATATAAGATTCAGAACTATCGTGAGGATGACGAACACTCCGGCTACCCATTTTGTGGCAAGGGTCAGGCGGGCGTCTCTGGATTTTGTCTTATTCTTTGACAGGTACGTATCCGAGCTGCCGCTGAGGGCGCCCGAAAGGCCGGAACTTTTTCCGGACTGGAGCACAACGATAGCAATCAAAGAAATGCAGCACACAAGATGTACTATGAGAAAAGTGTTTTTTAAGAATTCCATGGGATAACTGTCCTTTCATGCAAAACGCGGTTATTCAAGGGGTATCCGGATAAGCAAACCCGGAAGCAGAAAACATTTTAGCACGCGACACAAACAATTGCAAGCATTATTTATCGGGAGGCAAGGGAACCATACAATGTATTTTGATACGCACGCCCATTATGACGACAAGCGATTCAACGACGACCGCAAAGAGCTTCTCGGCTCAATGAACGCCGAGGGGATTACGCTGATAATGAACGCTGCAAGCAGCCTAAGATCGTCGAAATTTGCCTTGAAGCTTGCCGACGAATATACATATATTTATGCGTCCGTTGGCGTCCACCCTCATGACGCCAAGTCGATGACCGACAGCACAGTCACTGAGCTTGAAGACTTGCTGGGTCATCCTAAGGCTGTGGCGGTCGGAGAGATAGGCCTTGATTATCATTACGATTTTTCGCCGCGCGACGTGCAAAAAAAGAGGTTCCGTGAGCAAATGGACCTCGCGCGCAGCGTCGGGAAACCGGTGATAATCCACGAACGCGAAGCCCTCCGCGATACGCTCGACATTATAAACGATTTCCGTGACCTCACGGGCGTGGTCCACTGTTTTTCCGGAAGCTGGGAAACGGCGAAAACGATAATCGACATGGGCTGGAGTTTGTCGTTTACCGGGGTCGTCACATACAAAAACGCGCGGCGCGCGTTGGAAGTAATTGAGAAAATGCCGCCTGACAGGATAATGCTGGAAACGGATTGTCCCTACTTATCACCGGAGCCGGTGCGCGGAAAACGCAACAGCTCCCTGTACCTGCCCTATATCGCCGCGATAATCGCGGAAACGCGCGGGACGACCGCAGAGAATATCGCGGCGTTGACTATGGAAAACGGCAGGCGGTTCTTTGGAATATAGGAATCGTCAGCGTTTTTTGCGCCATCTGCGTCCTGTGTCGTTTACCTTTTCCGGGCTTTTCACATCTTCTTCGGCTTCTTCGGCGACAGCGTCTTCCGCGCTGTCGTCTTCTTTTGCGTTATCAGCATCGTCCGCGACAGCGTCTTCCACGTCGTCGTCATCGTCTGTGTCGTCGCCGCTATCATCATCCTCGGCATTGTCTGTGCCGTCGTCAGCCTCGTCTGCGTCTTCCGTCTCGTAGCCATCGTCATCGTCGTCGTCATTGTCGTCGTCATCGACTTCGTCGCTTTCCGCGTCGTCATCGTCATCGTCATCGTCGTCATCGACTTCAATCTCGTCTATCGGTTCTCCGTTTACCCGCGTAAGGCCCTTCAGAAGCTCCCATGTCACCGCAGTCCCGAACAGCGTAAATACCACCGGGTAAATATACGCGGACGCCGACACCGGAATAACATCTGACTTACCTATGGCCATACCGATAAGAAGTGGTATCTGAAATATCGACAGGTTGTGTGCCACAACATATATAGCCGCCTGGCATGAGATAGCGGTCAGATACGCGCTCGCGAGCGAAAAAACTGCTGTGGCTATGACTGCCCGGATATCGCGGCCGCCTCTGAAAAGAGAGTTGAAAAGATATGCCAGCAACGGCGCCGCAACGAAAAGCAGATAGAAGATCTTACCGGTAAAGTATGTGAAGAGCGTTGCAGGCAGCATGCCCAAAACCGCGCCGATGAGCGCCGCAAGCACCGAGACCGGCAGCAGGCCGTCGTACGCCGTGTTTATCAGGGCTGCGCGGGCTTTTTCTTTGACCGCCGCCCCGGCCGCGTCGTCTTCGGTTTCCACATCGGAATCGTCGTCGTCCGCGTCGTCTTCGGTTTCCGCGTCGGAATCGTCGTCGTCCGCGTCGTCTTCGACTTCCGCATCGGACTCATCGCCGTATTCGTCGTCTTCGACTTCGGCGCCGTCCTCGTCGTCTGCGGACTCAGCGCCGGACTCGTCTTCAACGCCGTTGACTTTCTCTTCGGCTTCGTTGTCCCCGCCGTCGTCGTCCGAGTCGTCTTCGTCGTTCCCGGTTTCAGGATCGTCTCCGCCATCATTCCCAGCGTCTTCTTCATCGACGCTCTCCGCGTCATTTGCGCTTTCCGCACCGTTCCTGCCCTTGCGCTTCCACGGCCAGCTAAACCCGGTTTTCTTCCCGGCGCCGCCGTTATCGGCGGTCTCATCCCCGGCGTTGCTGCCGTCGGCGGTCTCATCCCCGGCGTCGCTGCCGTCAGCGATCTCATCCCCGGTCTCAGTCTCCGGATTATCGCCGTCGCCGCCTTCTCCCGCCGCTTCATTGCCGGGTTCATCCTCAGACCCGGATTCAGCCGCCGTTTCTTCATCGACTTCGGAGCCGCCCGCGATGGTGTCACTATCGTTGTCTTCGCGCCCGTCCTCAGGCCTCTTTTTTTTATCTTTAGCCATTTAGTTTCCCCTCATGATAGTCTTTAAGGTTCTGCTGCACTTATCCTAAAAAGTAATAATTTCACATTTTCACTTTACACTTTACACTTTACACTTTACATTCTACACTTAACATTCGCCCTGCTGTTTGCCCACCAAAGCTTCCCCGACCTTATAAATATCGCCCGCGCCTACGGTAAGGACGATATCGCCCTTGCGCGCGATGGCCGCTATCGCCTCGGTGAGCTCCGGGAAAGTGGCGAGATAACGCGCGCCCGGAACCGCGTCGGCAAGGCTGCCTGACGTTATACCGGCGTCATTCGATTCACGCGCGGCGTAAATTTCAGCAAGGAACGTTACATCGGCCCGCGACAACTCCTTGACAAAGTCCGGAAACAGCGCTTGAGTTCTTGAAAACGTATGCGGCTGGAAAGCCAGTATTACACGCTCGTAGCCAAGCGTGGATACCGCGTCAAGAGTCGGCCGCAGTTCGTTCGGATGGTGCGCGTAGTCGTCGTAAACATCCGCGCCGTTGAAAACGCCCTTGAACTCAAAACGCCTGCCGACGCCCGAATAGGCGTTCAAACCTTCCTCGATCGCCTGCGCGGGTATCCCGACGGCTATCGCGGCGGCTATCGCCGCAAGCGCGTTTCTGAGGTTCTGTACGCCGGGCACTTGAAGAGTGACACTGCAAAAATGTTCGCCCCTGTACAGGACGTCCATCGAAGGATTCCTGCCGGATGAGATAACTTTTACGCCGCGCACTACGGCTTTTTCGCTCATCCCGAATGTCAGCAGGTCGCGCCCGAGCGGGGAAAGAGCTTCCAAAGTGTTCGCGTCGTCGCCGTTGCAAACGATAGACCCTCCCTCCGGAACAAGAGACGCGAACTTGCGGAAAGAGCTCATCAAGTCGTCTATGTCGCGGAAAAAATCGAGATGGTCCGCGTCCACATTTAATACGACCGCGACTGTAGGGAAAAAGTAGTGGAAAGAGTTGTAGTACTCGCAAGATTCGACAGCGATGACGTCGCCTTTTCCGACACGATACCCGGAGCCGAGAACAGGGAGTATGCCGCCTATCATTATCGTAGGGTCTGTTTTGGCTGTAAGAAGGATGCTGGTCACCATTGAAGTCGTGGTCGTTTTCCCATGGACTCCGGAGACGCACACGGCTTCCTTATATCCCCGCATAATATAGCCCCAGGCTTGCGCGCGCTCGAAAACCGGTATCCCGGCTTCACGCGCCGCGACGATCTCAATATTGTCTTCACGCGCCGCGGCGGTTCGAATAATATAGTTTGCGCCGCGTACGTTTTCCGCGAAGTGACCTATCGTTACCTTTATTCCCATCGAGCGGAGCTTGTCGATCGCGGGGCTGTCGGTCACGTCCGAACCTGTCAGATCGACTCCCATACCATGAAGGATTTCCGCCAGCGGCGACATGGATATCCCGCCTATACCTATGAGATGGCAGCGTTTACCGCTTTTTATATAACGCTCCAGTTCATCAAGATTCATAAAAACACCCCGAACGCGGCGTCAGTATCTGAATACCGGACGCAGCCTTCGCCCTTAAAAGCTTATAGTATTGCAATAACACCAGTTTGCCATTATACTACTATCCGGAGTGTTTTACAATAGCGATAAAAACTGTTTTTCAGAACGGGAGATATTTTCGTTACTATTCAGGGGGCATCCGAAAAACACAGGTTGGTTACAGCCAACGCACGAGTATTGCTGTGAAAACGGCATTATTGCTGTAAATCTGTGTGCGGGCTGTAACCATTGCGAGTTTAGCGCGCTGCGCACAGCGCGCTGGATACCCCCTGAACAGTTACATATTTTGCGACAACAGCAAAGGCTGGGAATGATGAAAACTGTCGATCAACCGGAGCATATACAGAGTATACTGCGGCGCCTCGCTTCGGCAGGGCGCGAAGCTTATCTTGTCGGCGGCTGCGTAAGGGACTCTGTGATGGGTCGCGCGGTACACGATTGGGATGTCGCGACCTCCGCCGTACCCGATGAGATCATAGCCCTTTTTGAAAAAACCGTCCCAACAGGTATGAAATACGGCACGGTGACAGTCGTCATACCCGGCGGCGCAGTGGAAGTCACTGCATTCCGTACGGAAAGCGGTTACACAGACGGACGCCACCCCGGGACCGTAACATTCGCCTCAAGCCTCGAAGAAGACCTGAGCCGCCGCGACTTCACGATGAACGCCATAGCCGTGTCGCGGGCAAACGAGATGATCGACCCTTACGGGGGTTTGGAAGATATTGAGAAGAAAGTCGTCCGCTGCGTCGGAGAACCGGATACGCGGTTCGCCGAGGATGCGCTGCGGATGTTCCGGGCGTTCAGATTCAGCGCGGAACTTGATTTCGCAATCGCGCCGGAGACGCTTACGTCGATCGTCAGGAACGCTGATAAAGCAGCGATGATCAGCGCCGAGCGGGTAAGGACAGAGGTTGAAAAGACTCTCCTGTCGCACAGACCGGAGGTTGCGGGCGAAATCGTAAGCGCCGGGTTGCTTGACAGCTATCTGACGAAGGGGCGCGAGCGTCCGGCAAGCCTGCAGCGCCTTGCGGCGATCAAAGCGCTCCCGGCGGAACCGGCGCCGCGCTGGTGCGCGTTCTGCGCGATCCTGGCCGATAAAGGGCTCATAGAAGACGCGGGCACATTTCTGCGCGGGTTGCGTCTGGACGCCAATACCGTAAGAACCTGCAAGGCGGCGCTGACGATCATCGGCATGCAAAACAGTTTTAACATGAGTACCGCCGCCGCAACCGCCGCCGCGACCGACGCCGCGCCCTCCCGCGTCGCAATCAAACGGCTGCTCGCAAAGCACGGCGCCGACGCCGTACGCTGCGCCGCCGCAGCCCGCGACGCGCTGCGCGGAGGCTCCGCGCTGACTGACGCCGATGAAATAATAAACAGCGGCGAATGCTTCTCGCTGGACGCCCTCGCCATAACGGGGAGCGATCTGCTCTCGCTCGGACGCCCGCGGGGAAGGGAGATCGGCGAAACACTCGCGCTGTTGCTTGATTACGTGATACAGCGCCCGGATCGCAACAATCGCGCCACCCTGCTAAAGTACATTGAAGAAACCGGGAAGAAGTGATATACTACCGGTGCGCTCTGCGGAGCGCCGGAGCTAAAGACCAGAGATCAGAGACCAGAGATCAGAGATCAGAGATCAGAGGCCAGGGAGCAAGAACATGTTAAAGGACAATACATGAAAACACAGCAGACAGAAACACAAGGTGAATTACCGGAAGCGCCGTGGCTGAGCTCCTACGGCAGCGCGCCGCGCAGCCTCGAATACCCGGACTGCTCGATGACGAGCCTTGTATTCAAGGCCGCTGAAACATACCCCGAAACGATGGCGTACGACTTCTTCGGCCGCAAACAGACATACGCCGGCTTTGCGGATGAAATACGCCTGTGCGCGCGCGGGCTCAAAGCGATTGGGATCGAAAGCGGCGTACGCGTGACGATATGTATGCCCAACACGCCTCAGGCGGTTGTTATGCTGTACGCGCTGAACCTGATCGGCGCCGTGGCGAACATGGTCCACCCGCTCTCGGCGTCCGAAGAACTCGTGCGATATATAAACGAGAGCCGCAGCGCGGCGGCGCTCACGCTTGACCAGTTCGCGCCGAAACTTGAAGAGATCCTGCCGAGGACAGCGGCTCAGACGCTCATCCTGACCGGGATCGACGACGGTTTACGCGGCATAAAAAAGCCTCTGTACAAACTGACGCAGGGGCGAAAGATCAAACGCCGCGCCACCGGCGGAAAGCTGCTCAGATACACCGACCTGCTCGAACGCGGGCGCTCCTATACAGGCGAAATCGACGCGGGAACGAGCGGCGGCGACGTCGCGGCAATACTATACAGCGGCGGGACCTCGGGCGTCACAAAAGGCATACTGCTCACAAACCTGAACTTCAACGCGCTCGCGATGCAGACGGAGGCGCTCAGCGAATGCGTCGTACCGGGCCACAAGATGCTTGCGATAATGCCCGTGTTCCACGGGTTCGGGCTTGGCGTATGCATACATACCGCGTTTATATCAGGCGCTTCCGCGATCCTCGTCCCGCAGTTTTCCATACAGTCATACGCGCAACTGCTGAAGAAACATAAACCGCATTACATAGCAGGCGTACCCACGTTGTTCGAAGCGCTGCTCCGCCTCAGCGATATCGGCGACCTTGACATGTCGCAGCTTGAAGGCGTGTTTTCCGGCGGTGATTCACTGTCGGTGGAACTTAAACGTAAAGTCGACGCGTTTCTTAGGGAGCACGGGGCTTCGGTGCAGGTGCGCGAGGGCTACGGACTCACAGAATGCGTCACCGCAAGCTGCCTGACCCCCCGCGATTTTCACAAAGAGGGCAGCATAGGCATACCATATCCGGATACGTATTACAAAATAGTGCTCCAGGGCACATGCGAGACCGCCCCATACGGACAGGAAGGCGAAATTACTCTGTCAGGCCCGACCGTGATGAAAGGCTACGACGGCAACGACGATGAAACGGAGCAGGCGCTGCGGGTCCACCGGGACGGGCGCGTCTGGCTGCACACGGGCGACCTGGGGATGATGGACGAGGAAGGCTTCGTATACTTCCGCCAGCGAATAAAGCGCATGATAATATCGTCGGGGTACAGCGTTTACCCGTCGCAGCTTGAAAACATAATCGATTCACATGAAAACGTGCTGATAAGCTGCGTCATCGGAGTGCCTGACGACTACAAAATACAGCGCATAAAGGCGTTCATCGTTCTGCGCGACAATATGGAACCGACGGAAGCGGTGAAAGAGTCGATATTGGAGCATTGCCGCAGGAACATCGCAAAATACGCAATGCCGCGCGAGTTTGAATACCGCTCCGACCTGCCGCGAACGCTTGTCGGAAAAGTGGCGTATATTGAACTTGAAAAAGAAGAACTATCCGCCGGAGGGGACCGGTCCCCTGATATGCACATACAGGCGGGCACAGGAGGCGCATAAAGTTTAATGGACAAAAAATGGTTTGACGATATGGAGGCGAAAATCCCGCGCGGCGGCGCGCGAACAAGATTCGCGCCAAGTCCGACGGGATACATGCACGTCGGCGGGCTGCGAACTGCGCTCTACGCATACCTTATCGCTAAAAAGGAAGGCGGGACATTCATCCTGCGCATAGAGGACACAGACACGGCCCGGTTTGTCGAAGGCGCGACGGAGATAATCAAAGACACGCTCAACGGCGCGGGGCTGCATTACGACGAAGGCCCGGACACTGGCGGGCCGGCCGCCCCGTACACGCAAAGTGAGAGAAAGGCGACCTACCGCCCCTACGCCGAGCTGCTGTGCGAAAAGGGCGCCGCGTACTATTGCTTCTGCGCCGGCTCTGAGCGGGAGGAAGCTCCCGCGGACGACGAGCAACCCGGCGCAGATAATGCGGGCGCGGAGGATGGATCAAAGTCTGCCGTAATCGGCGCGCAGAGCGGACAGGGCTTGCCGCGCGGCGGAAAGCCGGTATACAGCGAAATCCACGACGACGAATGTCGTGACTTGCCATATGAAGAATCGAAGAGCCGGGCCGACGCGGGGGAACCCTTTGCGATACGTATGAAAGCGCCGAGAGAAGGCGCGACCACCGTGACAGACATGGTTTTCGGAGAGATAACGGCGCGAAACGACACGCTCGACGATATGATCCTGCTGAAAAGTGACGGCCTCCCGACATACAACTTCGCAAACGTCGTCGACGACCACCTCATGGGTATCACGCACGTCCTGCGCGGCAGCGAGTACATCAGTTCGGCGCCGAAATACAACCTGCTCTACGAAGCGTTCGGGTGGGAGATACCGGCGTATATAACAGTATCCCTCATCATGCGCGACGCGCAGAACAAACTGTCGAAGCGCCGGGGCGACCCGACTTACGACGACCTGTTGAAGCAAGGCTATCTCCCGGAGGCGGTACTCAATTACGTCGCGCTGCTGGGGTGGAGCCCCGGCGGGGAGCGTGAGATTTTCACTCTGCCGGAAATTGTCGAGGTTTTTGACGTCAGTGGGATATCGAAATCCCCTGCCATATTCGACATCGAAAAACTGAACCATTTCAACAGCGAATACATTCGGGCGCTGCCGCCGGAAGAGTTCGCGGCGATGGCGCTGCCATATATAAGGCAAGCCGTAACAAACGATGAACTGCCGACCGGCGAGATTGCCGCGATATTACAGGCGCGTTGTGAAAAACTGAGTGACATACCGGAGAAGATAGACTTTCTCGACGCGCTGCCGGACTATTCGACCGAATTGTACATACATAAAAAATCGAAAACTGACGAAGAGGTTTCCCTCGAAATGCTCCGCGCCGCTGAACCGGCGCTTATGAATCTGGCCGGCTGGACCGGAGAAGCTATCCATGACGGGCTTGTCGCTCTGGCCGAAAAACTCGGCGTAAAAAACGCGACGCTGATGTGGCCGCTGCGCGTCGCGATATCGGGAAAAGCAGTGACTCCGGGCGGCGCTGTCGAACTGTGCCGGATACTCGGGCGCGGCGAAACGCTCCGGCGCGTCGCCGCGGGGATAGAAAAACTAACGCGGGCTGTTCCCGCGAGTGGTTAGTGGTTAGCAGCCGGGGGCAACGCGCCGCAGCGACGCATGGCTGCGCGTGGAGACGAGGGGAGCGAAACAGCTTGTTTTCAGAGGTATTTCATAATGAGTAAAATTGCGAAAAACATTACATTAGTATTTGCCGGAGTTTGCGCCATTGCGCTTATAGCGTTTTGCGTCGAGCTGATCGCGCTGAACAGAAACAGCGGCGAAGACGAAGACGAGCGGACGCCACTGACCGAATCATCCGGCGCCGCAGATGAACATAACTCAGCCGGGCCACAGGGGTCTGGCGAAGACAGCCGGCCCGCGGGCGCCGGTTCTCAGGAAAACACCGGACAGCCGTCGCCGGGCGGCGCAAGCTCGTCGCCGAGGCCGGCCGCCTCCCCGACGGGTACCCGCCACCAGCTGCTGATGCCCGGTGAAATGGAGCTTTTCCTGTACGCGGATGAAGCGCAGTTTGAATACTCAGAACTGGCTCTGCAATGGATGTTCGAGTACGCCGGGGAAGGGGCCGCGTCGCTTATTATCTATCTGGAGTATATGCCGTCCGGCGCGGGTTCGATCGCGGTTGGGTGTTTAGATAGATATCTGGGCAGCGGAGGGACCTCTATCGGCAGCGACGAGCACATCGGGGCGTCGCCCCTGCGCGGGCTCCGGGCCTTCGGCGATAAGGACGGAGAAATCTACGAGGCGTGGATCCACAACTTCTCCGCTGCGGACGTCGACGACATGGGAGTTATATTCACTATTCATTACCGGACCGATGAGCAAAAAGAAGCGCTTTACTCGATCCTCGACTCAATGAGCCTGGTTGCTATGCGGTGACATAAAGCAAGCAAGGGGACGGGACCAAGCAGGGGGACGGTTCATCCGCTTGACATGTCAAGCGGATGAACCGTCCCCCTGCTTGGTCCCCTTGCTTTTCCTAAACGAGAACGCTAACACACAGATATCTATCCGTTAACGCTATAGAATGGCCTAACAGATAGATATCTGTGTGTTGACAGGAATAAAATGTTGAAGTATAATCGGTGTTATGAGTATGTATATAGATGAAACAGAGATAGGTGGTACGATCCGCCGCCTTAGAATACGGAAAGGGTTGTCCCTTGAGGACGTCGCCGAAAGAGCCAGCCTCTCGCCTGTATCAGTAAGGTCGCTTGAGCTTGGGCGCGGTTCTACACTCTCGACAATGCTGAAAGTTCTCAAGGCGATTGACGAGACAAGCTTTCTTGTCGACTGGGCGGAGAAAAGCAATGAAATCAGCCCCATGCAAGCCCTGAAGAATTCAAAGAGAAAAGCGGCGGAGCCAAAACGCGTTTCCAGAGCAGACTGAGGAGTGATAATATATGCCATTTATCCATGTAGAAGCAATTGAAGTGCGAATTTACGGGAAATCGGTAGGAGCGCTTGCGCCCGACTCCCGCGGCAAGCCTTACTACGCCTTTGAATACGCCCCCTCGTGGCTGCGAAACGGCTATTCTATCAGCCCGCTGCATTTACCGTTAACCTCAGGCGTTTTTACATTTGACGATATCGCGGAAAACACCTGGCACAGATTACCTGCGGCCATCGCGGACGCGCTGCCAGACAGGTTCGGGAACAGCCTGATAGACGCGAGATTGGCGGAAAAAGGCGTTACGAGAGACGAGATCACAGCATTGGATCGTCTGGCATACACCGGCGACAGAGCTATGGGAGCCCTGGAATTCCGCCCTGCGCGATCTATCGGAAAAGCGCCGGATATATTGGATTTTGCCCAACTGATCAATGCCGCGAAAGATGCGGTTCACGGGTCTGTCGGAACTGATAGCGAAGCGAGACGGGCGTTGCGTCAACTGCTCTCAGTGGGGACGAGCGCAGGCGGAGCACGTGCAAAGGCAGTCGTAAATCTGGATCCTGTCACCGGCGAAGTCAGTTCAGGACAGCGCCCTGAGAAAGGCAAAGAATCGTGGCTGCTTAAATTTGACGGCGTCGGGTACGACGCGTCCCTCGGCATTTCACAGGAGTATGGCCGGATCGAATACGCGTATTCGCTGATGGCAAAAGCTGCCGGGATAAATATGACAGATACCCGCTTGTTTGAAGAGAACGGACGCGCGCACTTTATGACAAAGAGGTTCGACAGGGCTAACCCGGCGAACGGCGATATCTCTGATAAAATACATATGCAAAGCCTGTGCGCGATGGATCATGTAGATTATAATCAGATCCACACAAACCTCTATGATTCGCTTTTTGCGGTCATCCGGCGTCTGGGACTATCTGAGGAGGCCCTTACCGAGGCTTTTCGCAGGATGGCGTTTAATTATCTGGCCATGAACTGCGACGACCACGCCAAAAACTTTGCGTTTCTTATGGATGAGCAGGGCAGATGGAGCCTGGCGCCGGCTTTCGACATCACATTTGCATATAACTCAAGAAACGTATGGCTGAAGGAACATCTCATGGGAGTCGGCGGGAAGTTCTCGGATGTAAGCGCGCTGGATTTCTCGCGATTTGCGGAGACTCATGACGTCCCTTACGCGCGGAAAACTCTGAATGAAGTCAGGCGCGCTATCTCCATGTGGCCTGATTTCGCTGAACAAGCCGGGGTACCAAAGCCGGTTGTTGAAGCG
>Ga0082212_10002784_pt1 | contig 25148 bp, 22 predicted proteins | sample TergutNt197P3_FD_71548 | JGI IMG/M metagenome (GOLD analysis project Ga0082212, IMG submission 71548) | Neocapritermes taracua P3 segment gut microbial communities from Petit-Saut dam, French Guiana - Nt197 P3 | ecosystem: Host-associated > Arthropoda: Insects > Digestive system > Gut ...
GAAAACCAAGAAGGTTTTAGCTTTACTTGTTTTAACGGCGATGATCATGAGCATCGTCCCGGCAATGGCGTTTGGCGCGATCAATGTTGATCAATCTGATGTCATCGTACCTACCACAGGTCCAATTGCCGCTGTATCAGGAATTCCTAACGGCAGAGACGACGGTCAGGAGTTTAAAGTCATCGTATACGATCCAGATGAGGATTGGGATGATTTCTATGTTGCATCCAGCCGTCCGACCGTAGACCATTTCTTCTATGCAATCGGTCCGAATTGGTATGAAGTAGATTATGCCAGTGCGGGAACTACTACAGCTGGTATAATTGACGCACACATGCTTGCCGAAATCAAAGGATCTGATTTGGCTAAAGAACTGAGCTTGAAAGTCGTTTCCACTGCAGCCGGTACTTCCCGGATCGCCTTTGGTTTAGAAGGAGACGGGTCTACTCCTGCTACTTCTGCGATGGCTTGGGGCAATACATTGGATTATGCCTTGAGCAGAGGTGGTACTGATGCCACCTTGATCATTGGCGGCGCAAGGTATCCCGTCGAATTCACTTCCCCCAGAGCTTATAAGATTACATTGGCGTCCAATGCTACTTCTGGCAGATACGCGAATAACATTGATAATTATGTATTAACCGCGACGGTTGTTACACAAAGTGAAGTCCCAGTCAGCGGACAAACTGTAAACTTCTCTATCATCAGCGGTACCGGCGCCAGGTTGAGCGCGTCGAGCGCGACAACAAACGCCGCCGGTAGAGCGGTCGTCTTCCTATATTCCAGCAGGCAGGGCGATGTGATAGTCCGCGCCAGGACCAGCGTTACGCCAGGCGACGCCAATAGAGGATTTGATGATGCTAAGGTAAACTTTGGATCGACCGGCATCATCAGTATTAAAGCCGAGAGCAAAGACGATCAGAAGATCGCCCGCGGCGACGATCCCGCTTCCTTCCGGATCAGCGCCTATGATGTGAACGGTAACCGCGTTGATTTCACCCAATTAGGTATCCTTGAAGCCGATTATGGCGATGTAACGAATAGTTCCCCCAGATATATCGGCGATGCGACCGCAACGATCGAACCGAAAGTTCTTGTACTCAAAGCTGAAGTGGTGAAAAAACCGTCAGGCGCGGCTTTAGGCGCCGGCAACATCTACTATGCTGTACACAAGAATTCAGGCAACCTTGATATCAAGATTCCGTTCAACTATCTGAATCGGGATGGAGAATATACCATCAAGGTCTATCTGGTTAATGGTTCGTCAGTATCCTATACATTTAATGTCAAAGATCAGGGCGATATCATTAAACTGGTTCTTGATTATGGCGCCACGAGCTTCGCGGCTGGCAGCTATTTACCGGAACCCGGAGTCATCTCCTTTGACGCCGACGACTATTCCGTTTATAAACCGTTCAGCGTTTATAACGCTGGCGCCGGAAACGCCGCTCTCAGTATTAGCGACGCTTCCTTCATGGATGGTAAACTTGCGGCTAACGGTAGCTTTAAGCTGAAAGATGACAAGCCCGGTTCCATCTACATGACCTTGGTCGACAAAACCTTGAATCTGGTAGCCAGAGCGGATCTTGAAATTCGCAAGCCTGCTTCTTATCTGAAGTTAACAGCTCCAACTGTGACAGCGGTTGGTTTTGAGGCCACCATCGATATTCAATTAGTAGACATTGACGGTAATCTGGCTGCGGTTGGTTTAGGCGCGAAAGAATCCAGCGCTACTGTCATTAGCAGTCCTGAGGGAGCGATCGCTTCAGCCAGCAGTGTAGACGTCAGCAAATTTGGAGATGGCGTAGCCAGCGTTAAAGTCAGCAGCAATGTTGAAGGCGACGTCCTCATCCGAGTCATCATCACAGAAGTTGAAAAACCAGTTCCCGGCAAAGAAGTATATCAAGTTGATGGGAATGGAGACTTTATACTGGATGCGAATGGAAACAAGGTTCTTGATCAGGATCTGACCGAATACTACGGCGGACGCACCTACACTGGCCCGGCCACAGTAGCCTTTGGTAAAGCCTCCGATGGCGGCGGCACATTGATCTTCATCATTGGCGCCCCCTCATTCGTGACAGGCACCACACCTCACGCCGCTGAGTCCCCTGCCTTCATTGAGAATGGCCGCACCTTCCTTGGCGTCCGTGACATCGGCACCGCCATCGGCGCAACCATCGAATGGGATCAGGATACCCAGACCGCGACGATCAGCAAAGACAACATCACCGTCAAAGTGACTGTCGGATCTGATACGATCGCCATCACCAAAGCCGGCGTGACGACAGAAGTCGCCACCGACGCCGCTGCAGTAAACAAAGACGGCCGCGTGTATCTGCCCTTCCGCGTACTGCTTGAAGCCTTCGGCTACACAGTGACTTGGGATGACGCCACGCAGTCCATCATCTGCACCATCTGATCAGGCGATTACAGTAACAACATAGCTAAACGACCTGCAGGGAGTCCGACCGGGCTCCCTGCTTTCATATGCGAGCATCAAATAGTGCGGTTGTAACCGCACTATTTGATTGTTTTTATTGATTATAACCGCATAATGTAATAGAATGAAAGCGGATACAATTAATCAGGCAGGTGGATGTAATGGATTCAGCTATTCTTCAGCGGCGAAACGAATGGTGGACGACGGGTAAAAACGCGGCAAGCGCCGTGTATAAGGCGACCCGTGATGAACTGGAGGTCGTTACCGGTGGAGTGGATTCCCGAAGGATTCAACTCATTATCGGACCCAGACGCGTCGGTAAATCAACGCTGATGCAACAAACCATAAGCTATTTGATCAGAGTTGGCGTCGATCCGCTTCGCATTCTCTTTTTCAGCGGCGACGACCCGACGCTCTTTGACGGAAACGCTACGATTGGCGATGTGGTCGACTGTTATATCAACGACGTCCTGCACGAGGCCATATCGGGTCTTAGTGGAAGAATCTATATATTTATTGATGAAATCCATACCATTAGCGGCTGGCAGTTATGGCTAAAAAACTATTACGAGCCGATGTATAATATTAAGTTCGTCGTCAGCGGTTCAACCGCCAGCCATTTGTTTGACGGCGCCAGTGAATCGCTTCTAGGCCGAACCGATACGTTACGGCTGATGCCTCTTAACCTACACCAGTTTTGCGCGTTTTGGGCGATTTATCATAATTCTCAGGAGATCGCTGGTTATATGGACGCTATACCTGCCGGCAGCCTCTATGTCGAGCCTGGCGAATACTATGAAGCTTTAAAAAAAGATGCCTGGAAGTGGGACGGGTTCAAGCCGTACGTTAACGCTGTTCTGAATGAATTTTTGTTGATCGGAGGGTATCCGGAGTATTTCTCGGAGGGTAATACCGCATTGTGGCAGAAACGCCTCGCGGAAGATATAGTCGGGTTGGGGCTTTACAGAGATATCGTGAATATATATAGAATCAAGACGCCCGACAAGCTCGAGAAGCTGTTGTTTTTCATCGCGGATAATAATGGTCAGGATTTTAATATGAAGACGATCGCCGATATCATCGGTTGCGACAATGAAACGGTGAGCGTTTATCTGACGTATCTATCGCAAGCGTATATGGCGCTGGTTCTTAATAATTATTCCAACAACATCGGAAAAGCTCTACGCAAGAATAAAACCCTGTATGTGTTGGATAACGGGATCGCCAACGCGATTCTGCGTGTGCCAAAGGTGGACGATTCGAGAGCAGGGCACATCGTCGGAAGCATTTGCGCCCGCGACGCCATGGCGGTATGCGAAGCAAACCTCTGGACGCTCTATTATTGGAGAGAAAAAGGGGCTGAGGTTGATTTAGTGCTTGATCGCAAAACGAACGTCCTGCCGATCGAGATCAAGTACAAAGGCGATTTTAAACAAAAGGGCTTGACTGCTTTCCGGCAAACTTTTACTGAGACGAAGATCCCCTATTCGGTGACGATTACGAAAGATCGGCTGGGCATGCAGGATGATGTAATCAATATCCCCTTTTGGCTGGCGCGTTGATCACGACGCGCAAAACGAGGAGGCCCCTGATCTATGTCAGGACAACCTCCCCGTTTGTATGCGTGCTAGTATTGTTTGTCACGAAAGCCGTGCTATTGCTTTATGTCCTCAGTTTCTCCAGGCGTCCCAGGGGAGCCACAGTGTCGTACCGGCAAATTCCCCGAAATGCGTATCATGCATATAGTCCTTGATGATGGACATGGTGTTTGACGCGAAGACCGGCACTACGACCATGTTGTCCAGATACATACCGAAGAGCTTGTGCATCATGCCGTCTTCCAGCAGCGGGGTAGCCCTGGCCGCTGTATAGACCGGATCGATTTCTTCTATGGGCCGCCAGCTATTAGGCAAATACTCATAATATGGATCCAGATTGAGGCGGATTATACTGGAGGTATTGGTCAATATCCCGAGGTTCTGCAGTAGCAGTCCGTCCCAGCCGCTGATTCTCATCTCCGTGGCGGCGCCCGCTTCGGGGAAGACCATTTCGCATACGATCCCCACGGCGGCGAGCATGTCCTGCATGGCGACAGCCGAGTCGCGATCGAATGTAGGCGGGACGTTTAGCTGCGTCTTGATCCCGTCGGGATAACCGGCCTGGGCAAGCAGTTCCTTTGCTTTAGCCGGATCATAAGCGCTGTATGTCTTATAATCCAGTTCATTCATATAACCCCTGAAGCCTTCCGGGATGATCTGATAGGTCGGATTCATCAGGCCGAAGCCCCTGGCGTCGCAGATGAGCTGACGGTCTACCGCGTGGTACAACGCCTGCCTGACTTCGAGCTTCGAGAAGGGCGAGCCCTCGGTAATGCTGTCGGGGGCGATCACCGCTACGCCGGTGGGGCTGGTCGTCGTATATACGTTGGGAAGCGCCGACAGTTGAGCCGCAAGCTCGCCATTGCTCGTGCGGAGCACGTCGAGGGAACCTTCGCCCGACGACATAAACGCGGCGCTCTGCGTCATGACGTCGGTGACCTGCACATACTCGACGCCGTCCAAAAACGGCTTGCCGGGCTGCCAGTAACTATCGCTCCGTCCGTAGGTCACGCTGACGCCGAGGTTTTTCTCTTTCATCAGGAACGGGCCGGTGCCGATGGGATTCTCCCGGGCGTAATCCTCGCCGTTTTTGTCGTAATTCTCCTTCGAGACGATAACGAATACATGGGACGGGAAGTGGGCGATGGTGCTGTTGACATAGCTTCCGAGGATAGCGGCAATCTCATATTTGCCTCTGACCTCGAAGTCGACTACGGCCTGGTTCATGGCGTGGGACTCTATGGCTCTCATGCCCTGCCAATACACGGCTTCGGCGTCAAAATCGGAACCGTCGCTGAACTTGACGCCCTCTTTCAGTTTAAATGTGATTTCGAGCTTATCGATATCGATATCCCAGGATTCCGCCAGCCATGGCAGGAGATCGCCGTTTACCGCTTCAAGCATGAGGCATTCGCCCAGCGGCCAGAGCAGGGTCTGCTCCCTCATCTGCAGTTCCCAGGGCAGCCCGACTGTTTGCGTGGTGTCGTTGCAGGTAAGCCTGATCATGCCGCCGTACTTCTGGCCTTCGGGCCCGGTTTGTTCAGCTGGCGCGGCGGGTGTGCTCTGAGCTGGCGTACTCTGTCCCGGCGTGGATGGAGCGCTTGGGGTCGACGGTGTGTTTGACGGAGTCGCGGAGTTCCCGCCGCACGCGGCAAGCGAGAGGATCAAAGTCAGTACCAGTAAGGTTAGTACGATTTTTCTCATTACCCTTTACCCCTTTCAACGAAAACAACAATACGACATAGTTCGCTTTGTTACGACATTGTTCGCGTATGGATGATGTCGGCGCCTCCTTTTCGTCGACGATGGTTTCAATATTTAACATTGTACTGTTATACACAGTATAATGTTGCACGCAAGGAAAACGCAAGAAACATTTTCAGGACAGAGAGACGATTATTAACCGGATTGTCTATATTGTATATCGAGGCGGATTCATTATGGGGTGAAAGAATGCGAGAGAGCGGTTTGGGTACGGGACTCTGTTTATACGCTCACGACGCGGTTATCCGCGGCTTTTCGTAAACGGTTCAGCACTGCCGCCCCCGGCCCTTCCGCGCTGCATGCCTCCGCGTATATGCGGCCGACGCCTTCCTGGTCGCACGCCCGTAAAGCGTCGTACAGCAGAAGCCCCATTTCGCCCGGCCGGTCGTGGCTGCCCATATCGCGGGCATAATAGCGGCCTTCGCTGCCGCCGGGGCTTATGCCTCCGGCAGCCAGCAGCGCCCAGGTTTCTTTACACAGTAGTAAACCGATTTTATCGGAGTTGCCGGCTCCTGCCTTCATTGTCTCAGACGGCGAAAGCTCAGCCGAAAGCTCTCCTGTTATATACGCGGCTATCGCCGGCGGCTCGCCCCGCAGCACGACGAGCGGCGCTTTCGGCGCGTAGTGGCGATATTTCATCCCGGGGGCTTTGGGCGCGGTTGTGGCTGTTTCCTTTCGCCCTTCTTCCCCGATCTCCCCGACGATCTGGATCAGGGCCGCCCGGGTGACGTCCCCCGGACGCAGTATCTCCGGCGGCTCCACAGACAAGTCGAGTATGGTGGATTCAAGGCCGACTTTGCATGGGCCGTTGTCGATGACGATATCGATCTTACCGGTGAGATCATCCAGTACATGTTCGGCGCGAGTAGGGCTGGGCCGGCCGCTGATGTTAGCGCTGGGCGCGGCAATGGGCGTATCGGCGGCTTCGATGAGCGCCAGGGCGATGGGGTCCGACGGATAGCGGATGGCGACGGTATCAAGCCCGGCAGTGACGATCCGGGGGATATGGGCGGCGGCGGGGACGACGATGGTCAATGGCCCCGGCCATAGCTTCTCAGCCAATCGCCGGGCTTGTTCGCTCCAGCGCGAAGCCAAGGCTCTGGCGTCCGCTACGGAAGCCACATGGAGGATAAGCGGATTGTCCGCCGGCCTGCCTTTGGCATGAAAGATTCCGGCGACCGCCTCTTCATCCAGGCCGTTGGCGCCTAACCCGTACACCGTCTCAGTTGGGAAGGCTACCAGCCCGCCCTCCCGGATGACGCGCCCCGCTTCTTTGAGCCGTGGATCTGCGGGATCAGCAACGCGCCAATACCGCGTCGTCCTGCCTTGGCCGGCAGGCTGCTCCGGTTCCGCATTCGCCACGCCGTTTTTCCCTGTCGCGGTTGCTGTCTTACAGCCGACGGCTACCCGGTCCCTGTCTCCGTCGTCCCGATATATCTCCACGCGGTTGAATCCGGCGGACTCAAGCATCGCCTTCACCGCCGCGCCCTGCTTCCAGCCGATCTCGACAAGGCACCATCCGTCGTCTTCAAGCATCTCAAAAGCAGCCGGCAGTATCTGACGATAACAATCCAAACCGTCCTCTCCGCCCCACAAAGCGCTTTTCGGCTCTTTTTTGACCGATTCCGGCAGTTCATCCATCTCGGCGGTGGTTATATATGGCGGATTGGACAGGATCAGGCGGAATTTGCCCATTTTTTCGACAGGCTCAAACCACGACCCCTGTATCGCTTGTATCCGTGGCTCCAAGCCGTAGCGCTTCAGATTTACCTTTGTCGTCTCAATCGCCAGGGCGTCTATGTCCACCGCCAGTCCGCTCAGCCGCGGCCTTTCCAGCGCGATAGCGGCGATCGCCGCTCCGCTTCCGCAGCCTAACTCAAGTATGCGGGCGTCCGTTTCAGGTTCGAGCCTTGCCAGGACCTGGTCGACGAGAACCATGGTATCCGGGCGGGGTATCAGTACGCCGGGCGCGACGCGGACGTCCAAATGACCGAAGCTCTGACTGCCGGTAATGTACGCCATCGGTTCATCATCCGCGAGACGGCTTACCGCCTCCGCGAAGCGCCGGGCCGCGTCCGGGGCCATCGCTTCGTCGAAATCCAGCAGTAGTTTCAGCTTGTTTTCTTCCAGGCAAAAAGCAAGAAGCTCCATGACCTCCCGGCCTGCAGCTTCCTGCGAAAACCCCGCGTCCTTTAGTCGCAGGCAGGCTTTGGCGTACGCTTCCCTGCCTGTGATTACCGATTCATCTCCCTTTGGCATCTATATATTCCCCTGTAACTTCTCAGCCTGGTCGGCGTTGGTCAGGGCTTCGATAAACTCCCCTAATTCCCCTTGCAGTACATAGTCCAATTTATACGAAGTCAAGCCAATCCGGTGATCCGTTACCCGGCCCTGGGGGAAATTGTAGGTACGTATCCGTTCGCTGCGGTCGCCGGAGCCGACCATGCTTTTTCGCGTGCTTGCCTGCTGCCCCTGTTGTTCTTCCATGGCTTTCTCCATCAGCCTTGAGCGCAGTACTTTCATAGCCTTGTCTTTGTTCTTGATCTGAGATTTTTCATCCTGGCAGCTTACGACTAATCCCGTCGGGATATGGGTCAGGCGGACGGCTGATTTCGTCGTGTTCACCGATTGCCCCCCGGGCCCGCTGGAACAAAAGATATCCACGCGGATTTCCTCCGGATCGATGTCGACGTCGACCTCTTCCGCTTCGGGCAGTACTGCGACGGTCGCGGCGGAGGTATGGATACGGCCGCCGGACTCGGTCTCCGGCACGCGCTGCACTCTGTGGACGCCGCTCTCATATTTCAGCCTGCTGTAAGCCCCACGGCCTTCCACCAGCAACACCGCTTCTTTAACACCGCCGATATCCGTGATATTGGAGGACATCATATCGATATGCCAGCCCTGGTTTTCCGCGTAGCGGGAATACATTTTCATCAAATCCCCGGCAAACAGGGCGGCTTCCTCGCCGCCGGTCCCGCCCCTGATCTCCAGCAATACGTTTTTGTCGTCGTTGGGATCCCTGGGGAGCAGTAATATCTGCAAACGGCTTTTCAACGTTTCTTCTTTGCCGGTCAATTCTTCCAGATCAGCCCTGACCAGGTCTTCCATTTCCTGATCCAGACCGCCTTCGTTCAGCATTTGCCTGTTGTCTTCGATCTGCTGCAAAACATCTTTATATTCAAGGTAGACGTCTACGGTATCCTGCAAAGCCGCGTGCTTTTTAGTATAATCCCGCCAGGCGTTCTGATCTTCCATGATTTTCGGGTCGCTGATTTTCTCCGTCAGCTCGTTATATACTTCTTCCATTTTTGCCAGTCTGTCCAGCATGGCCATAACCTCCTATGAATATGGTTTAGGGGTGATAAACAGACAGGCAGCCTAAGGCTCGGGCGCTGAAGCGGGCGTCCCGGCTTCTTCGGCGACTGCCGCCTCGGGCGCCGTATCCGCCACAGCATCCGCTTCCGCCACAGCTTCCGCATCCGCCTCCGGCTTCGGCAGCAGCCCATCGTCCTGCAGCACCCTGGTCAGCGCGGCGATCGCCACTTCCATCTGCCCCTCGTCGGGCTCCCTGGTGGTCAGCCGCTGGAGCTGCAGCCCCGGCCAACTTATGGCCGCGACTAATGGATGATCCAGCTTCTCCCCGGCCAGACGGATCAACTCATAAGCGATACCGGCAATCACTGGTAAAAGCACGATACGGCTCAACAACCGCTGCACCATCGTCATGGGCGGCAGCAGCGAATAAAGCAAAATACTGATCATGACGACCAGAAGCAGAAAACTTGTGCCGCAGCGCGGATGGAGGCGGCTCATTGGGATCGTGTTTTCAATAGTGAGCGGCTTCCCGGCTTCATACGCGTAAATCGTTTTATGCTCTGCGCCGTGATACTGGAAAACCCGCTGTATATCCTTAACCTGGGATATACCGATGATATATACCAAAAAGACGACAATCCTCACCAGGCCTTCCAATACGTTCTGTACAGCCCGCCCCGGCGCCCATCTCCTGATGATCTGGGCCAAAAAAGCCGGAAACAGGAAAAACAGGACTATACCCAGACCCAGCGATACCGCCACGGTTACGGCGACTTCCACATTGGACAGGGACTCCTCTTCCTCTCCGTCGTCCAGTGACTGATTCGCGGAAAACACGATGGTCTTGACCCCCATGACCAGCGAATCCACCAGATTCACCGTCCCGCGGATAAACGGCCACCTCAGAAAACGGGGCCTGCCGGCGGGTTCTTTGATCGCCCAGCCCTCGATCCCTATCGCGCCCGAACTTTTCCGAACGGCTACGGCTAAGGTTTTCCGGCCTCGCATCATGACCCCTTCGATCACAGCCTGGCCGCCGTAGTTAAACCTCGTCTCGCTCATAAACGCTCCTATAAAAAGAAGCAGGGAAGCCATAAGCTGACGCCCTGCCGTTTCTTTCCACACATCCGAAATTATTCTATCCCGTACTTGGTTTTAAACCTCTCGACCCGGCCTTTCGCCTGGATTGTCCGCTGCTTGCCGGTGAAGAACGGGTGGCATTGGGAACAAATCTCTACCTTGATCTCCTGATTGGTGGAACCGGTCTCGAAGGTATTGCCGCAGGCACAGGTCACTTTGGCGGTGTGATACTTGGGATGAATGTCTTGCTTCATAACTCTTTTCACCTCTTTCCAAGGGTCCGCCGACCCATATTCCAGAAAAAAAGTATATCACGCCCCACAAGCGATTGCAAGGAAAATTTCGACGTGCCTCCGCGTGCCTCCGCGTTTTCTACCATGGATATTTCATATTGCAGAACACGCCCAGCCAGACTGCTAGTACCTGCATGGCCAGACGTGAACTACAACCTATATCCTCGTCAGGAGCATGCCGCATACGATCCCGGCGAGGGACACGATAGTCGGTATGCGGTCTTTGCTGACGGCTACGGTTTGGGGCAGTATCTCGCCGAATACGACGTAGAGCATCGCTCCGCCGGCGATGGAGTAGGCAAGCGCCAGGGCAATGTCCGATATGCTTCCGATCAGCACCCCGACGACGGCGCCAAGTACTGTGGGAGCGCCCGCCAGCAGGGTCATCAATACGGTCCACCTGTGCCCGAGCCCGCCCGAGATAAGCGGTGCGGCGATCGCCATGCCCTCGGGTATATTATGGATACCGATCATCAGGGCGAGGGTGAAGCCGAAGCTCAGGTCGTGGTTACCGGCGGCGCCGATGGCCAGGCCTTCCGGGATATTATGTAGCCCGATGACGAAAAACATCAGTATGCCCGAGCGTATCTTCTTATTGTCGCTTGTGATCATTCTGTTTTCGTGGAAAAATTCCTGGAAGTTTTTATGGAGCTCGGCTTTCGGAACGTTCATGTCGGAGAACCTGTCGATGAGCTCATTCAGGAGCAGGACGACGACGACGCCCATGACCATACCGGCGACGGAGATGATCATACCCGAATGCGCTATGGCTTCAGGGATCAGTTCGACAAACACGATGCTTGTCATGACCCCGCCCGCGAAGGATAATAATACGCTGACCACCTTGTCGGTCCGGTATCCCATCAAGGCGGTGAGCAGCCCGCCGAGCCCCGTACCGAAAATACCCGCGAATATGCTGATCATGATGATGTACATCGCGTCACTCTCCCAATGGTTATACACGACTAACCTAATATAAGGTTAGTATATACTAACCTATTTGTCAAGAGGGTATTTTCGTGTTATAATCCAACATATTCGAGCGCCCGTATCAGGGGAGGCGATGGATTTGAAAACGCAGGAATCAGCCGAAAATTATTTGGAAACCGTTTTAATCCTGGGGCAAAACGGCCATAAGGTCCGTTCTATCGATATCGTCAACGAACTCGATTACAGCAAACCGAGCGTTAGCGTCGCGATGAAAAATCTGCGCGAAAAAGGCTTGGTCGAGATAGACGCGGACGGTTACATTACGCTAACTGACCCCGGGCGGAAAATAGCCGAATCCATATATGAAAGGCATACGCTTATTTCGGACTGGCTGATTTTTCTCGGCGTCGACAGGACTACCGCCGTATATGACGCTTGCAGGATGGAACATACCATGAGCGAGATGAGTTTTTCCGCGATCAAAAACCATATCGAGAACTGGAAGCGCGATATCTACCATCAAAAGAGCAAAAACGAATAAAGCGAGGAAACGATCCGTGACCTGTATCAAACGATTGACCAGAATGATTTCCTTACTCATGTTTATCGGCGTCGCAGCCGTTATGCTGTCCGCCTGCGGTTCCTCAGCCGCCGAAGACGGCGCCGCTCCTGCGCCGTCTCCCGAATTATCCGTGATTACCGAGGTCGACCTCTCTGCGTTACTCTCTCAGGGTAAACCGGTCATCCTCAACTTCGGCGACGGCGGTCAAGGCTCGGCGGGTACCCTTGACGCCCTCGGGCAAATCAACAGGGATTACGGCGAAAGTATCCTGATCTATACCGTGGACCTTGTCCAAAACCCCCAGGCCAGGGAAGGCTTCCCCATTCAGGTTATCCCCAGCCAATTTTTCTATACCGCCGAAGGGCAGCCCATCAATCTGCCCCTGGGTATCGGGGTCGTTATCAGTACGTTTTTATCCGTTGATACGGAGGAAACGGTTTTCACCATACATGAAGGGGCCATATCGGCGGAAGACCTGATAAAAGTCCTGGATTATATGGACATAACCACGGCGAAGTAGGCGTTCAGGCGGGGCGACTATTCATATAAAGCGCCGTAAAGCAGATCCCTGTCGCAGATCACGACGCTGTCCTTCCGGCAATATGTCATCGCGCCAAGAAGTATCCTTAGCCCCCAGGGCATGACGTCCTCCCGGCCCGGCGTCATACCAGGCAGCCCGAGGCGCTCCCGGGGGGTCATGCTCTCCAGCATATCCAATACCGTTTCCACCTGAGCGCGGTTCATCCGCAGCCCTAGCAGCGCTTCCGGGTCATATACCTTCATATTTAAATGGATAGCCCCTAAAGTAGTGGCGGTACCGCCCACTGCCACAAGGGTTTTTTTGTCGTCAGCCCGGGCTGCGGCTTCTAAGTCGGCCCATCCCGCTTCCAGGGCATCTAGTATCCCTTGTTCGTCCAAAGGCTTCTCCAACAAACGCAACGCGCCTACGGGAGCGCTGGCGCCTTTGACCCCGCTCTCTTCCCAAAACAGCTCCGTGCTGCCGGCCCCGATGTCCAATACCAGCGGTTCGGCCATTTCCGTACCCCTCAACGCGCCGGCGGCGCCGGAATAACTCAGGTAAGCCTCCCGCCGGCCGCTGATGATCTCCAAGTCGAAGCCGGTCGCCTCTTTCACCTCGGCGGCAAAAACTTCGCTGTTATCCGCTTCGCGCAGCGCTTGCGTACCCAGAAGCAGCGTCTTCTCCACCGGATACTCATCGATTATCGCCTTATATTCCGTCAGCGCCGCCAGCGTCCTGTCCATCGCCGCTCTGCCGATGTGAAGATTGCCCCGGCCCAGCCCCTCGCCGATCCTGGTGATGCGTATCTGCCGCAGGCGGGTGATATCCCCCGCTTCCATGATTTCCGCGATAATCAGCCGGCAGGAATTCGTCCCGATATCCATCACCGCGCGGTAAACGCCCATATACTTACCTCCTGACAAATAAGGCCCGGGTTAAACGCGTTCGCGTCCGCCCGGGACAGATCTATTTATCCCTATTCAGCTTCATGCCGTATCAGCTTCTGCCCGCCCCTCTGCCGCCGCGCTTCGCGTCGGTACTCCGGCGGAATTCCAACTGTTTCTGATCGCTTTCCTTAATAAACTTGGATAATTTATCCTCGAATGATTCCGGCAACGCGTTGCGGGGGGCGCTGTAACCGGCGCGGCCCATGGGCTGCCCCGCCGGTCTCGCCGGCGGCCTCTCCTTTTTGATCGCGGGCGCCGCTTCCGGCTGCCCGGCAGGCGGCTGGGCTTTGGCTTGCTTGATAGAAAGCCCGATTTTTCCTTTCGGGTCGATATTAATGACCTTGACCTGTACTTTGTCCTGCTCTTTAAGGTAGTCCTTAACATCCTTGACGTACGCGTCCGCTACTTCCGAGATATGCACCAGACCCACGACATTTCCGGGCAGCGTGATAAAAGCGCCGAAATTCGTAATGCCCGATACGACCCCTTCAATTATGGTCCCAACTTCAATGGCCATGGATAAAGACGTCCTCCTGATTTTCAGCAATTACGCTATACTTATGACCGGCTCCTATGCGTTGTGAAGCACGTATCAATGCAGCACCTCGTTGGTCTTCAGTTTCTCTCTTCTGGGCAAGTCCTCAGTAGGTATAGCCTGGTAGACCTTGCTTTCTCCGGGCATTACCATATCCAGTTCTTCCCTGGCTAAGCGCTCCACCATCTCCGGCGTATCAAGGGATTCCCGCTCATCAATCAACTGCCGGCGAATCGTGATCAATTCCTGATTACTCGTCTGCAGCTCCTCATAATCCCGGTTCATTCTATAATACGCGGCAAGATCCCTTGCCATGGGAAAAAGCATAAGGAACATGACCGCAAACAAAAACGCCGCAAATCTCTTCTGACTTCTGCGCCTTTTACCGGAAAGGTTTCGTTTAACCTCGACATGGATATCCTGACTCCCGGAGCCCTGAGGGGTCACGGTAATGGATACGTTTTTCTCAATAGCCTGCTTTTTGTCCGCTTTCCTGACAAGCTTTCCTGCCATAATTCTCCTTTGATCTATAAAATATCAGCGAGTACCAAAATAATAGTATTCTGCAATTTATTGTAATTCGCCGGTTTTCTCAATAATCCTGCCGGTTTTTACGAAAAATCAATGTTTTTCTCATTTTTTTCAGGTTTTTTCAGGCTTCGGCCTTAACCGGCGCCTTAATGAGGAGAGCGACGACCACATTGAGCATGGAAAGGGCCGCGGCGATGAAGAATACATACTGCGGTCCGTATCCGCTCCAGGCAAGCCCGCCCAGATAAGCGCAGACGATGGATACCACATGGTCCATGCTGAGCGCGGATGAAAGGGTCGGCGTGATGTCCGCGGGATCTACCGCGATGGATTTCAGATAAGCCGTGCGGACCATCCCGAGCTGCATGGTAAGCCGGTCAAAGATAAACAAAACACATACAAAAATCACCGGAAAGCCCGTCAGCGCGATGGCGCCGCTGGTAAACCCGCCGCTAAGCAGCCCATAGATCGAATAGACGAGGACAAATAAGCATCCTTCCGCCAGGAGGAGCTTTTTCGTACCGAAGCGGTCGATCCATCGCCCTACAGCCGGCAGGAAAAAGATACCGCAAAACGAGGAGATGATCCCCAGCAGGGCAAGGGTATCGGCCTGGCGGTTCAATATCTCAATGAGTACCCAGGGCGCGAACACAAACATGATTTGCTTTTGTACGCCGTGTAAAACGGCCAGCATATAATAAAATTTGTATTCTTTCCTGAGGATGATCTCGATCTTCTGCTTTCTGGTTTCGCCGAACACGTGATATTTCTTGTATAGCAGGATATATAGCGCGGTGATCGCCAGCAGCGCTACGGAGCTGATCAGGAAGGGTAGCTTGACCGGCGTCTTCAGGCTAAAAAACCCGGTACGGAAGCCGAAGAAGATAATCACGCTGGCCAGCATGGAGAAAGCGGTGCGAACGCCGTTGTACTGCCCCATACGCCTGCCGAGGTTATCCTGCCCGATGATGAACATGCCTATGCTGTCTTGCAGCGGTATGTACAAATGCATGCCGACGGAGTTGATGAATAAAAACACGACCATGATGGCGAAGGGCGGGGTAAACAAACCAAGGACTACCGCGCCAAGCACCGTGAGCAGTTGGGAGACGATAGCCAGACGAACGTCGCCAAACGCCGAAGTGACCGCGACGACCAGAAAGCAAAGTATGCCTGGGAATTCCCTTGGGAATTCAAGGAATCCGCGCTGTACCGCGGTGACGCTGTACGCGTCTTTAAAGAAATTCGCCATGACGCTGTCGCTCATCGCCATGCCAAAGCCCGTGAGCGCGACGATGATGAAGAAAAGCATTAGTTCCGGCTTGATCGGGGGCTTTTTTTGTTCATTCACTAAAACAATACCTCATTTCTGACTTGTCTTTTTCGCTTCCTTGATTTATTCGACGGGCGCTCCGTCTAGGATACGGTAGAGGCTGTCGGCTTCGTCGGCTCGCACGGTTTCTTTGATCTGCAGTATCTCCGCCCTTACCAGGCGCTGGCCGAAGCCTATCTCCAATTGGTCCCCCGTCTTGACTTCATTACCCGGCTTCCCTATCTTGCCGTTGATTTTAACCCTGCCGGCGTCCACCATCTCTTTTGCCACCGTGCGTCTCTTGATCAGCCGCGACACTTTCAGATATTTATCCAACCGCATGACGAATTACCCTTTCGCAGAACCTTCCAATGTATAGTATCATGATTTTGTAAATTATTTGTATAAAGACCAGTATAAGCCTTCTATCATGATTTGGCAAATAAAAAACGGCTCCGGAACAATCCTGAAGCCGTTTCTTTTCGTTTTCCTGCCGCCGGTCCTCTTAGCCGATCGCGTCTTTCAAGGCTTTGCCGGCTTTAAACGCGGGTACTTTCGAAGCGGGGATCTGTATCGTCGCGCCGCTGCGGGGATTACGTCCCGTACGGGCGCCCCTGTTACGCGTCTCAAAGGTGCCGAATCCTACGAGTTGTACTTTGTCGCCGGCTTTCAGCGTTGCCTGAATGCTGTCGAATACCGCCACAACAGCCTTTTCGGCGTCTTTCTTGGATAAACCTGCTTTCTCCGCGACTTTTGCTACCAGTTCTGCCTTATTCAAACCAATCCCTCCTGTAAAATTATTTTTTACTTAACTTCTCTAATAATAATAGAATTTTTATTAAAAATCCAGTTAAAACATTGATTTTTTAAGGTTTTTTTGCGTTTTTTCTCCATTTTTCCTCTTCAGCTTTTACTTTTTGCCACAATATCATCACTTCTTCAGGATTATCGGCTTTTTCGCTGCCGAAAACATGGGGGTGACGGCGGATCATTTTTTCCGTGATCCCGTCGATGACGTCGTTGACGTCGAAGTCCCCTCTCCCTTCGGCTAAAGCGCAATGGAATACGATCTGCATCAGGACGTCTCCCAGCTCCTCCTTCAAGTGAGCCATGTCTTTCTCATCGATAGCTTCCAGCGCTTCGTTCGCTTCTTCCAACAGATACGGCTTAAGTGTTTCGTGGGTCTGTTTCTGATCCCAGGGGCAGCCTCCGGGCCCCAGGAGCCTGCGGAATACCTCGACCAGCTTGTCCAACGGATAAGCTGCGGTCTGCGCTTCGGTACGCCCCTCCGCGGGCTCAGCCGAGACCGCTTGCGCCGCGGCCGCTGCCGAAGCGGCTGTGCCAGGCAGCCGGTTTACCCCGCCGCCTTTATCATGGTATGGAAGATAAACCGAGGTCAGATGGTCGAAGCCTTTGAAGTGATCCAGCTCAGCCAGAGAACAATGAATCAGTTTCTCTTCCCCATTAACGCCGGCGTGGTAGAGGATTATCACTTCGGCGTCCGGCGGGGCTTCCTCCAGCAACGCGAGTTTTAGTTCCCCGGCGATAAGCTGATCGTACGCCTGGGCGAACAGGCAGGCGCCCTTAGGCAGAGAGTCCAACACGCGCCGATCGCCTTCCCATAAAGCAGCCGAGTCTAATATGGAGAGCTTTTCCCTTATCGGTTCGATCCCCAGCGCCACAAACGCGGCGTCGAGAAAGCTCACGGCAGGCAGCAGCCGGATTTCTACGGGCGCCGCGACTTCGACCGCCTCAGCTTTCGCCGCCGAGGTTTGAGCCGCGCCTGCCGTACCTGCCGCGCCTGCTGTACTTGTTACGCCCGTCATGCTAGCCGTACCTGCCGCGCTTGCTATATTTGTTACGCCCGTCATGCTTGCTGTACCTGCCGTACCTGCAGCGCTCTCCGCGGCGCACGCCGTTTCCGCAGCCTTCGCCAGCAGAAGCCTGGTCGTCTCCTCCGCCACCAGCGGATGCCCCGGCACGCAGTAGCAAACTGATCCGCAGTTTCGCGTTTCCGCGTATACAAAGTCCGCGATAGCCTCGTAAACCTGTTTAAAGCTCCCGCCGGACTCATAGAAGCCGTCGCAGAAGACGACGTCCCCCCGCCGCGCCGATATCTCAGCCGCCGCCGGATGCACCTTTGTCCGCAGGATCACTTTTTCAGCCTGATCCACCGCCCGCAAAGTTTCCAGCGTCAGCGTCTCCGGGCCGCCCGGCCCCAGCCCCGCTATCCATAACACCGGCATTCCCGTTCGCCGCCTTTCATGTAATATCATTCAATGCGATTCTGTCCGGTTTGATATCCCGCGCGATAGATTCTTTTGCCGGATAGCCGACGGCGACTCCCAGCAGAGGCTCGAAACCTTCCGGTAGCTCGAGAACCGGCGTATTGTCGTGTTCCGGGTCTATACGCATGGCTTCCAACACCCCCCATATAAACACACTGCCTAAACCGAGCGCTGTGGCGGCGAAATGCATGGATAACGCTATACACGCGGCATTGGCATATTCAATGCCCGGCTGCAAATCCTGCTTCCTGTGGGAAATAAAGATGACGACCGGCGCGGCATAAAACGGGTCGGTGACTGTCTTAAGCACGCCGTCGCCCTGGATATCACCGGCAATCCTTTTCAACAATTCTTTGTCTTCAAACCGTTTGACGGCGGCTTCCGATAATTTGTCAAGTATGCCCCTGTCCCTGACTATCGTTAAATGCACATCCCTGTACATATTGCTTCCAACCGGGGCGGCATTTGCGGCGAGCAGTATTTTCGCCAGGTCGTCATGCGAAATTTGCTTGTTCGTGAACTTTCTTGTTGATTTCCTGTAACGTAGCAGGTCAAAATAATCCATTAACTAACCCTCATTTCTACCCGACTATAGTATACCATACGAAAGTATGATAATGTTTCAATGAGGGGCGTAATTCCCTTGTGATAAACGAAGGAGGGATAGTGATTTGCGGATAAAACTCAGAACTATTGTATTCGATTGCCCCGACGCCCATGTGTTATCGGATTTTTACGCGAAGTTGCTTGGCTGGGAGAAAACCGTCGTAGAACCCGATTGGGTGCTTATGCGTGATCCGTCCGGCGGGACAGGGTTATCCTTTCAAACAGAGCCGTTATATATCAGGCCGGTGTGGCCGGAACAGGACGGAAGGCAACAAAAAATGCTTCATGCGGATTTTCTGGTCAATGATTTGCATGAAGCGGAAAAACACGCTTTAGCTTGCGGCGCCGAACTTGCGCAGGAACAATTCTTATCAGGGGTCAGAGTTTTTTTCGACCCCGCGGGGCACCCGTTTTGCCTTTTCATTGAAGAGGTTAAGTCCCAAAATGAGACTTAAGCTCATACTCGATTTGATCCCGATTACTTAAGGCCGTCCAGTACCCTTTCCGGCGTCAGTGGTATCTCCTCAAAGCGCACCCCTACTGCGTCTTCAACAGCCGCGAGTATAGCCGGAGCCGACGGCACCATCGCGCTCTCGCCCACGCCTTTCGCGCCGAAGGGGCCGCTGCCGTCATGGCTTTCCACGATAATCGTCTCGATTTCCGGTATATCCCCCGCCGTCGCCAGCATATACTTGTGAAAACTATTATTATACGGGACGCCGTTTTTATCGCGTACGACTTCCTCGCGCAGGGCGTAACCGATACCCATGGCGACGCCTCCTTCGATCTGCCCTTCCACGATCTGCGGGTTGACAGCGGTACCGCAGTCATGGGCCGCGACAAACCTCACGACGCGTACAATCCCGGTCTCTGTGTCGACTTCAACTTCAGCCGCGTGGGCATGCCACGAAGGCGCGTTAGGCGGCGTGGTTCTGCCAACGGCGATGAACTCCTTTGACGACAGATGGGCTTCATGGCACAATTCCCGAAGGCTGATCTCCTTCCCCGCGCCTTTTATCATGCCTTTCTCAAGAGTGATTTCGTCGGCTTTAGTCTCCCATTCAGCCGCGACATAATCAAGCACCTGCCGTTTCAGTTCCTTCGCCGCTTCCAGGATACAGATACCCACGGCGTAAAGGGTACGGCTGGCGTGGCTCCCCACGTCAAAAGGCGTCGTCGCCGTATCGGAAAATGTAATCGCCACCGTTTCAAACTCGCTTCCCAGGGCTTCCGCGGCGACCTGCATCAGCGTCGTACTCGAGCCCTGGCCTATGTCGGGGACGCCTGTAGCCAATTGAAGCGAGCCGTCGGCTTCGAGCCTCAGATATACGCTGTCAAAATCTACGCAAAAAGGCCATGCGTTGCTGACATGATTGCCCACCGCGAGCCCGACGCCCCGGCGTATTGCCCCGGTCTTCGCGGCTTTTCTCTTTTTATCCCAACCGATCCTGTCGGCGGCCCTTTCGATACATTCCTTTAAAGCTGTCGAGGTATTTGGGAATGGAAGGCACCAGGGATCGCCGGCGTTCAGAACATTCATTAACCTGATCTCTTTGGGATCCATGTTCAGTTTCTTCGCCATCGCGTCGACAGCCATCTCAACGATAGCCGTGCCCTGAGGATTCCCGAATCCGCGCATCGCGCCGCCGGCCTGAACATTGGTATAAATCGTACGGGCATGGCAGGCGACGTTGGGAACGCGATAGATCGCGAGGCTCATCGCGCACATGACCCCGACTACCTCTACCCCGAAGCTCGTATACGCGCCTTTGTTCAGAACGCCCCTGATCTCCAAGGCTTGGAAAGCGCCTTCTTTGTTTGCGCCCAGCTTAGCGTACAGATACCCGCTGTGCCTGGTATCGCTCGCCATAAAATCCTCTTCACGGTCATATACGCACCTGACCGGCCTGTTCGCCATCCTCGACAATATCGCCGCGATAGGCTCCGCTTTCGCGCTTAAGCCGCACCGCACCCCGAAGGCGCCGCCTACGTAAGGCGGGTTCAACACCCTGACTTTACTCTCCGGCATACCCATGATCAAAGCTAAAATCTGCTTCGTGGGATGTACGCTTTGCGTCGTGGAGTAGACGGTCAGACTGTCCCCCTGATAGTCGGCCACGGCGGCATTCGTCTCAAGCTGGGCATGTTTCTGTACAGGGACCTTCATCGAGACTTCGACTTGATAATCGCTGTTTTCATAGGCTTCCTTAAAATTACCGATTTCAAACTGAAACGGCGGGATCGGTGAATTCTTCAATTCTGTTTTATGCACGTCGGGGGCGTCGTCTTTCATCGCTTCCAACGGATCGAAGACAGCGGGGAGCTTCTCATACTCTACTTTAATAAGCCCGCAAGCCTCCTTTGCGATCCCGGGGCTGACCGCGGCAACCGCCGCGACCTCGTCGCCGACATAACGGACCACATTGTCGAACACATATTGGTCGAGGACGGGTTTATTCGGCGGCATTGTCCCCGTGTGGGCGTCGGACCCATTAAACAAGACCCTGGGCGAGTTTTCCCATGTCGCCACCGCTTTCACGCCGTCCAGCGCCAGGGCTGCCGATACGTCTATCGAAAGGATCTTCGCGTGAGCGTGCGGGCTTCGCAATACGCCGGCGTGAAGCATACCGGGCAGACGGACGTCGTGGGTGAATCTCCCCGCGCCGGTGACCTTATCATAACCGTCCTGACGCGGAAGGTTTTTACCTACATAGTTATACATAATCACCGGCCCTCCTTGATCGCTTCCGCGGCGCTCAGTATGGCTTCCTCAATCTTGACATAACCCGTACACCTGCAAATGTTACCGCCGATCGCCGCCTTCACGTCGTCCCGCGTGGGCGACGGGTTCTCGTCCAGCAGCGCCTTGGCGCTCAGTAGCATCCCCGGGGTGCAGTATCCGCATTGGACAGCCCCCTTGTCGATAAACGCCTGCTGGATCGGATGCAGCTCCCCGCCGTTTTGCAGCCCTTCGACCGTCAGGATCACCGCGCCTTCCGCTTTCATGATCGGGAAAAGACAGGAGTTCACGGCTTTTCCGTCGACGATCACCGTACAGGCGCCGCATTCGCCTTTCCCGCAGCCGTGTTTTGTCCCCGTCAGGCCCAGGTTGTCTCTCAGGACGTCCAACAAACTCGAGGAAACCTCCGCTTCGACTTCTCTCATTTCCCCGTTGAGGAAAAATCTGACTTCCTTCTTCATTCATTCCACCTCCAAACCTAATTGCGCGGCGACGCTGAGCAAAACCCGCTCGACGATCACCGGCAACACGTTCATTCGGTATTCCTTCGACCCGCGCAGAGGGTTGCTTCTTGGGTTTGCGTCCTCTAAAACCATATGCGAAGCCCTCTTGATATTCTCTTTTGTGGCTTCCCTCCCAGTCAGCCATTCCTCAGATTTAGCAGCTCTGACCGGGCCGACGCCCACTGGCCCCATGGCGATCCTGACCCACGAAAACTTCCCGTCGTTCAGCTTTGCCGCGACGGACGCGTTCAGCATCGGCAGTACGAGAGCTTTCCTCAGCTCCAGCCTTATGAAATCCGAGGCTTCGCCTTCTCTCAGGCAGGGTATCCTGATGAAGGTCAGGATTTCTTTTGTGCTGTCTACGCCGCTGCGGCCGAAGCCGGCGTACATCTCCGCCATAGTCGCGACGCGCCGGCCGTCAGGCCCCTCGATGATGAATTCCGGCTCCAGAGTCGCCAGCGCCATCGCGCCGTCGGCAGCGGGCTGCGCGGACACTACGTTTCCGGCTAAAGTCGCCGCGTTGCCTATCTGGCGCGCCCCGACCGCGCCCGCAGCTTTCACCAGAGACGGGGCATACTCCTTAATAAGTTCGGAACGGGAGACGTCCGTCATATTGACGGCGGCGCCGATTACAAGCGTACCGTTTTCAAGCATGATTTCTTTTAATTCCGGTATTCGGGTAATATCGACCAGCAATTCTACGGAATACTTGCCTTCTTCCATATCAACGACTATGTCTGTCCCCCCGGCAATGACCCTACCCTTTTGGTTCGCGTCCGCAAGCGATTGGATCGCTTCCTCGACTGTTTTCGGCATTGTGTAGTCCATAAGTGATCATCCCTCCTATCGAGACGTTTATTTGCGGCAAGGCCGCTGATTGCGGAAAAACTCCGCCAACAACAAAAAGCACCCGCGGATTGATATGGATTTGCGAATACGTTCACCGCAAAACACATCAATGTGTAGGTGCTTCCTTATCATTATTATACTATTTTTGTCGGGACGCGCGCAAGGGTTTCGGTTATAATATGAACGAGGAGGGAATCGCCATGTTATTATTCACCCCCGTTAAGATAGGCAATGTCGAATTAAAGAACAGGATCGTCATGCCGTCGCTGACCAACAGTTTCGCGAAAGACGGCTTCGTGACGGAAAACGCCATCGCGTATTACGCCGCCCGGGCCGGAGGGGGCGCCGCTATGATATGCGTGGAGGACGGTATCGTGGAGTTCCCCAGAGGAAATAACGCCATTGAGCCGGTATCCGTCGACGACGATAAATATATCCCCATGCTTTCCAGGCTGGCCGCGGTAATCAAAAAAAGCGGCTCGATACCCGCTATACAACTGTCCCACGCGGGGAGAAGGGCCGGACAACCGCCTAACGCTCAGGGAAAGTCATCCTCCCGGGGTCTCATGCCGGTTGCCCCTTCCATGATCGGCCATCCCGTACCGGGCTATATCGTTCCCCGGGAACTGGAGATCGATGAAATCGGCGAAATCATCGAAAAATTCGGCCGGGGAGCGCGCCGATGCGTTGAAGCAGGCTTTGAAGTGATAGGCCTGCACTGCGCCCATGTGTATCTTTGCGGAGAGTTTCTTTCCCCCTGGGCTAATAACCGGACCGATATGTACGGGGGTTCTCTGGAAAACCGGGTTAGGTTTGTCCTAGAAGTATTAGCGAGGATGAAGAAGGAAATAGGAGATATACCCCTGACGCTGCGTATGAATGGCGAGGAGCCCGCGGGAGGCAACACGCCCGGGGACATACGCGAGATCGCCCGGCGGGTCGAAGCGGCGGGGGTCAAAGCCATTAGCGTATCCAGCGGTTTCGGCCCCGTGTTGAAGATGAGGCATATTCTCCCCACACAAATCACCACCGGCATGCCCGAGGGCCTCTTGGTTCCGCTTGCCGAAAATATCAAGGCCGGCGTATCCATCCCCGTCATGGTCGGCAATCACATCCGTGAACCAGTGCTTATGGAAATGATCATCCGTTCGGGAAAAAGCGACCTGATTACTTTAGGCCGCCCCCTGGTCGCCGACCCGGAATGGGTCAACAAAGTACAATCCGGGCGCTATGCGGACATAAGGCCCTGCGTCAGTTGCTGCATAGGCTGCCATAACAACGTTTTAAAAGGAAAGCCCATGTCATGCATACTCAATCCCCTTGTAGGTAAAGAAGATGATCCGGGCTTGGGGATGACGACGGCTGTAAAACCAAAAAGGATCCTGGTGATCGGCGCCGGCCCGGCCGGCTTAGAGGCGGCGCTGACAGCTTCAGCCAGAGGGCACAATGTGACGGTTTGGGAGAAAAGCGATAGCATCGGCGGTTCTCTGAACCTCGCCGAAATCCCGCCCCGTAAGGAATCACTGCGGAAAATCATCGCGTACTATGAAAACCGGCTTGCGAAGAGCAGCGTGACGCTCAATCTCGGTCGGGAAGCGGACGCGGACGCCATCTATAATTTCCGGCCTGACGCCGTGATAATCGCGGCGGGCGGGGAGAGTTTTGTCCCACCGATCAAAGGCGTCGACGGCGAACATGTTTATTCCGCTCACGACGTGCTGAGGAACCGCGGGATCGACGCCGGGCGGGTCGTTATCGTCGGTGGAGGGCAGGTAGGCATAGAACTGGCGGAATTTCTTGCTGATAAAGAAGTTCAGGTCACCATCGCCGAAGCCCTTGACGCTGTTGGCGGAGATATGTACGCGTTTTCGAAACAACTGGTCATGTACGGTCTGGAGGATCGCAAGGTACGCATCGTCACCGGCGCAAGGGTAAGAGAAGCCACAACGGATGGCGTATGGATAGAAAAAGGTGGCGAATCGGAATTTCTGCCTGCCGAAGCTGTGATCGTCGCAGCCGGTTTAAAACCCCGGTATAAACTGGTGGATGCGCTAAAGGCGCGCGGCTTAGAGGTTTACCAAGTCGGCGACTGCGCTGAACCGGGGGATATCATGAGCGCGGTACACGCCGCGTATAAGTTGGGAATTGAGATATAGAAAAAGCGCCCGTTTGCGTTGGGCGCTTTTCCTTGCCGGTTGACCGGCTCTTTCCTGGCGACGACATACTTTCCCGGGCCTTAAGACCAAGTATCATCTGCGCAGAAGGGCTTAACTGCTGTGTTCGGGATGGGAACAGGTGGGACCCCTTCGCCATTGCCACCAGGATTCTG
>Ga0082212_10002785_pt1 | contig 25145 bp, 17 predicted proteins | sample TergutNt197P3_FD_71548 | JGI IMG/M metagenome (GOLD analysis project Ga0082212, IMG submission 71548) | Neocapritermes taracua P3 segment gut microbial communities from Petit-Saut dam, French Guiana - Nt197 P3 | ecosystem: Host-associated > Arthropoda: Insects > Digestive system > Gut ...
ACCCGCGCGGTAAATATTCAGGCGGTCGATTTCTTCAACTTCCGCCCGTCCTATGGCCCAACAGGGTGATTCATTTTTTATCCTGTTTTCCAGTTTTTCCCGTTCAATATGCCGCGAAATTTTTTTTGAATCGTTGATGCCGCTTATTTTAAAGCCGCGGGAAAAAATTACGGCCGCCGCTACCACGGGACCGGCCAGTGGCCCTACGCCGGCTTCATCCACTCCGGCGATATTGATAAATCCCTCGTTCCACAGCGCTTTTTCAAAGCATAGAAGGTTTTCAAGGCGCGCTTCTTCACGCAATTCCTCATTATGCCGCCGGCGGATCTCAATAGCGATTTTCCTCGCGCCGATACGCGGATCGTTTTCGATCGCAGCAAGAATTTCATCCGGCGGCATTGCCGCGCTGTCGTTCAGAAACCGTTTCCGGAGTTCGGTTATTGGTATTCGTGATAAATTTTCCGTTTCATCCATAGTAATTTTGCCGCGCATACATGATAAAATGCCCCGGCTATGGCAAGAAAAAACAACGCCGTTATTTTGCAGCGGGTGAGACCATGAGATATTACCAAAAACTGACTCTGCTTTTTTGTCTGATGTGGGGCTTTGTAGGAATCCAGCGCGTAATAATTTCCGTACTGGGTGAGACTATTATTACGGATATGAAACTTTCCGATACGGAATACGGCATGATTGTCTCCGTTACCGGCTTGGTATGGGCGTTCGGAACTCTCTTTTTCGCGGCGCTCGGCGACCGCTTCGGCCGCCGCCCCATTATCGCGTTTTGCACGATTTTCGCCAGCGTATTTTCCTGGATTACCGGCCTGGTCAACGGTTTCGCGCAGATGCTGTTCGTGCGCGGCGGATTGGGTCTTTTCGAAGGAGGGCCGTTCGGCCCGGCCATCGGCACGCTTTCTGAAGAAGCGCCGCCTCATCGCCGCGCCATGAACGCGGGCCTTGTCACCGGTGCTTTCATGCTGATAGGAGTTTGCATCGGATCGCAGGCGGCGGCCATGATGCTGGAAAAATTCGGCGACTGGCGTAAGGTTTTCTACGTCGTATCCATTCCCGGCATCATTGTCGGCATTCTTATTTTCGTTGTGATGCGTGAAGCGCCTTCGGTCGCGGAAGCCATCCGGCGACGGAAAAGCGGGGAAGCCGTTCAGGGAGACGCGGGTGAAAAGGTACGCCTGATCGACGCGCTGAGATATAAAAATGTGCTTTTGTCCGCCATAAACAGCATCCCCGTTATGGGCTGGCTTTATGTTTATACGGCGTTTACCGCAAGCTTTCTCACAAGAGTGCATGACTTCAACATTCTGACGATCGGATACATTATCTCCGCATCCGGGTTGGGCGGTTTCCTTGGCGAATTCATCATGGGGGCGATTTCAGACAGTATCGGACGCAAAAAAGCTCTGATTATCTCCGCGTTGCTATGCACGGTCTTCGGCGTTCCTGTTGCGCTTCTGCCGGTTGGAACCTCTCCGATGATCTTCGGCGCGTTCTTTTTCATGTTCGGGCTTTTCGGCGCGGGGATGTATCCGATGTATGTCGGGACGCTTCCGTCCGAATCCGTGCCGCCGCGAATCGCAGGCATGGCGGTGGCCATACCTACCGCGACCGGAGAAACGCTGGGCGCGGCGCTGATGCCTACCATAGGGGGAATTCTCAGCGACAATATCAGTATTTACGCCCCAATGTGGATGGCCGCGCTCGCGGGCATAGTCGTCGCCGTTGTTTCATTTTTCTATGTTGAAACAGCTCCGCGCGTCGTCGAAAAGATGGAAGTAAAACCGACGCAGGAAGATCATCTCCTGTTCTAAGGAAACATCAAGGGCGACCGAGGCAAAAGTAGGGGCGAATAATTATTCGCCCCTACACATGTGGGAATTAAACCCGCCCGTAAATGAGCATTTTGTCGAGGGAGCGTAACGCTGAGTTCGGGGTTTTCGGAGGTCGCCAAAGGCGGATTTTGCGAATACATGCTGCTTTAATAATAATACTTGTCCCGCTTCTGATTCCCGCTTCGGCTCTCGGCGAAGACGGCGAGGCGTGGTACTCCCCTCTGACGCCGAACGAAAAATTCCATTTTTATCTGAAATCCACCGTTGATCCCGTTTCGATTGCCGGCAGCGCCTTTTCCTCCGGATTCAACCAGGCGATTGATTCCGTTCCGGAATGGGGACAGGGCATGGAGGGGTACGGTAAAAGGTTCGCCTCTTCGTTCGGCCAGAAAACGATTGAAAAAACGGCGCACTCCGGCCTGAAAATTCTTTTGCGTGAGGATCCGCGCTATTTTTATTCCGAGCGTTCGGGCGTCCGGGCGCGGACGCTTCACGCGGTTGGCGAGGTTTTCGTTGCGCATAAGGATTCCGGCGGTACACGGCCAAATTACTCCTGGTTTGCAGGTATGGCTTCAAGCGTTTATATATCGCGCCAATGGCATCCGGAAAAATACCGAACGACTGAGGAGTACCTTCAGGGTGCAGCGGCGGCAATCGGCATACAGTCGGCGAAAAACGTTTTTACGGAATTCTGGCCAGATATCAAAAAAAAGTTTCTAAAGCGGTAATTGTATTCTTCAAGCGACCTCCGCAAACCCCGAAATCAAGGCTTGCGACGTAGGGGCGCGATTTATCGCGTCCAGCAGGGGACGCCACGGCGTCCCGTTTAAAGGTTAAATGAGCATTTTGTCGAGGGATCGTAACGCAGAGTTCGGGGTTTTCAGAGGTTGCCTTCATTATTAAAGGTTTTGCAATTAGTTAAATTTGGTGTTTAATGTCCCTCAGGTTTTTTTTACCGGAGGATTAACGTAGCATCTGTAAAAAACAAGGAGGAATTAAATGAAACGGTTTAAGCTTTTATTGATTGCGCTCGCGGCGGTATTAATTGTGCCCGCAAGCGGTCTGGCTCAGAAACAAAAATCGTGTTCACGCGACAGTCTCAAGAAAATGACCGATCTCTACATCACCGCGCAAACCAAAGGCGACAGATCCGGCATGCCGTTTGTAGCGGGTCTCGACTACAAGGAAAACGTGGCGAATTTCGACATCAACAAGGGCATTATCAACAAGGCCATGAAGATCGACTTTCACCGCAGCTTTTATGATGAGGCGACCTGTCAGACATTCACGGAAGTGATTGTAGCCGACAAAGCGGCACCGTATGTTATCGGTACGCGTATGCGCATAGTTCTTGACAAGATTTCCGAACTCGAAACCATATGGGAAACTACTGGACACTGGTTGTTTAACGCCGAAAACTATCTGAAATATTCGCCGCCGGAAAATTGGGGCGAGATCCCGGCCAACAGACGCGATACACGCGAAACACTGTTATACGCCGCAAATTCGTATCTTGACGCGTTCGTTGACGCCAATCTCGACATCGTGCCCTGGGGATTTCCATGCGTCCGTATAGAAGGCGGCGCGTACACCGCGCAAAATGGGGAAACTCCGGAATCTTCATGTGAAGTTGGCGTTCCGAGCGGCGTCAATATCGTCAACCGGCGGTTCGTTGTCGACGAAGTAGCCGGCACCGTGCTGATAATGTGTACTTTTGGCGCTGGAACCCCGGGTGGCGGCAGCGGCGCGCCTGATTCGCACCTGTTCCGCGTTGAAAACGGCAAGCTGCGTTATGTGCATACGCTGACGCACATGCTGCAATCCAGCTTCCAGGGCCCCCTGCCGAAGGGGTCCGAATACGCGAAACCAAAAGGCGGCACCGCGAAACCGAAGCCGAAACAGTAACTTTTATTTCAGCTATTGGCTGAGGAGTTAGCGGAAGCGGGCGAAACGCCCGCTTCCGCTAACTCCTCAGCCAATAACCACTGATTAAAGCCGATATCCGCCTTCCGAAGAAGTTCCGGAAGGCAGGCTGATGTTGACTGATACCTGCTTTTTGTCACGGATGATTTTTACGGCAATCTCTCCCGAAGCGTTCTGGATAAAGCGCGTCACATCAGCAGGATTAACCACGTCATTATCATTCACGGCGATAATGACGTCGCCCGCTTTCAGTTTGCCGTCGCTCGCGGATCCGCTTGTCACCGAAGTTATCAAAACGCCTTTTTGACCGGGCACACCCAGAAATCCCGCCATCTGTTCCGTCAGCGGCTGAGTTTCCACGCCAAGCCGTGGTCTGTTCCCGGAACGTTCCGCGTTTTGCCGCCCGCCCTGAACATCGGGCCGCGCCGGTCCCGTACTGCGCGGAGGGCGTGACTGGCTGTCCGGACGCGATTCAAAAAAACGCTCAATTTGTCCGCCCTGGGGAAGCGATTCAAGGAAGCGTTCAATCTGATCGCCCTGAAACCCCTGAATGCGCCGTGCCGTGCCACTATCTTCCCGCGCTCTGAGAGTAGCAGACAGATTTACCGGTTTGCCGTCGCGGCTTACCGTAATAGCCACTCTGCGTCCAACCGGAGTTTCGCTTACCAGACGTGAAAACTGCCGGGTTGACCAGACGGGCTGTCCGGCAAATTCCAGTATGACGTCGTTTTCACTAAATCCGGCTTCTTCGGCGGGGCTTCCATCCTGCACCGAACGGACTATCACTCCTTTTTCATCCTTGAGTTTGTATTCAGACATATTGGAAGCGGTTACGTCTTCCATTGAAATTCCCAGAAAAGCGTCTCCGGAATTATTCTGAATCTGAATAATCGATCTGTTTTGCGCCGCTGCCGGGAATGCGGCCAGAAGGCATGCAAGAACCGCCGCTGGAATCGCAATCCGATATTTTGAGAAATTCATATTCACCTCTCCTTATTTTCATATTGAAAAATATCTTCGAAAACCATTAACGGAAAACCGGAAAATACGTTCCACAAAGTTATTGGGCAGTGGGTAGCGGTAAATGTAAAAACAAGGCAATGTCTTGTTTTTACATTTACCGCTACCCACTGTTGTTTACCCACGTTTTTTGAGTTACCTTATTTAATTGAATATCGTAGCGGCGATGCGGTTCAAGAGACAAGGAATTGCGGATTGTTTAAGCCGCAATTCCTTCGCAAAATGCAAAACCGGAGGGCAAATGGAAACAGGCGGCAGAATCGAAGTAACGGTAAATGACCGGAAAATCCAGGTAACAGAGGGGCTGACTATCTTGCAGGCGCTTCTCCAGGAAAATATTTACGTACCCCATCTTTGTTACGATATCCGCGTCGAGCGGTCAAACGGCAGTTGCGGGATTTGCGTGGTCGATGTGGAGCTGAACGACAAGCGCGAAGTCAAGGCGTGCCAGACTCCGATACTTCCGGGGATGAATATCACGACACACAGTTCAAAACTGGAAATGTACCGAAAGATTCGCCTTGAACAACTGCTTTCGGATCATAACGCCGACTGCGTGGCGCCCTGCGTGACAACATGCCCGGCCAACGTCGATATACAAGGCTATCTCCGCCAGGTAGGCGACGGAAATTATGAGACCGCGGTCAAGATCATTAAGGACAGCAATCCGTTCCCCGTCGTCTGCGGCCGCGTTTGCCCGCACCCCTGCGAAGCCGCATGCCGCCGCAATCTTGTGGACACGCCTGTAGCTATAAATCATGTCAAACGTTTCGCCGCCGACTGGGATATGGCGCGCGCAACGCCATGGATTCCGAAAAAAAGCGAACCCAGCGGCAAAAAAATTGCCGTAATCGGCGCGGGGCCTTCCGGCCTTTCCGCCGCTTATTATTCGGCGCTGAACGGGCACGATATCACTGTTTTTGAACGGCAGCCCCACGCCGGAGGCATGATGCGGTACGGCATTCCCGAATACAGGCTGCCCAAGGCGACGCTGGACAAGGAAATCGACATTATCCGGAGCCTGGGCGTACGTATTGTCACAGGCAAGGCGCTCGGCACGCATCTGCGCCTTGAGGATCTGCAGGATGATTTTGACGCCGTGTATCTCGCCATCGGATCATGGATTGCCACGCCTATGCATATTGAGGGCGAAAACATAGACGGTGTGAGACTCGGAATCCATTACCTCGAACAGGTGACAAAGGGCATCGACGCTCATCCCGGGAAAGCCGTTGTTGTGCTCGGCGGCGGCAATACGGCAATCGACTGCGCCCGCACGGCGCTGCGCCGCGGCGCGGAAAAAGTCCGGCTGGTTTACAGGCGTACTTACGACCAGATGCCCGCCGAGGAATTCGAGGTAAAAGAAGCGCTTCATGAAGGCGTCGAAATGGTTTTTCTGGCTTCTCCCGTGCGGATAACTCAAAACGCAGCCGGACGCAAGGAAGTACATTTCCTGAGAATGGAACTGGGAGAAAAAGACCGTTCCGGACGCCGCAAGCCGGTTCCGATTGACGGTTCGGAATTCATTCTCCAGGCGGATACGGTGATCGGCGCCATCGGCCAGAGCACGAATGTTCAGTTTCTTTATAACGACCTTCCCGTGCGTCTCAACAAATGGGGCGACATCGATGTAAATTCAAAGACTTTTCAATGTTCCGTGGACAAGGTTTTCGCGGGCGGCGACTGCGTGACCGGGCCGGCGACCGTGATTCAGGGCGTTGCCGCAGGACGGCACGCCGCCGCCGCCATGCATTCGTTTATTACGAAAGGCTACGTTCCCGAACAAAACGACGCCTATACCTGCAACCGAGGTACGCTCGAGGACCTTCCGCGCTGGGAATTTGAGGAGATACCGCGCATTCCGCGCTCGACGTCCCGTTTCATAGCCAACGAAGAGCGGCTTGGCGGTTTCAGCGAAGTCGAACTCGGATATGCCGAGGAAGCCGCACGCGCTGAAGCCAAGCGCTGCCTGAAATGCGGCTGCGGCGAACGCTATGACTGTACTTTACGAAAAGAAGCGACCGTTCACGGCGTCGTATATAAAAAGCCGCTTCACGCGCGGCCCGGCCTGCCGCTGGTTCAGGACCACCCGCTTATTACGCGCGACCATAACAAATGTATTTCATGCGGCCGCTGCGTGGCGGCATGCGCTGAAATAGAGGGGCCCGACGTGCTCGCGATGTACTTCAAAAAAGGCCGCCAGCTTGTCGGGACCAAGAGCGGCCTGCCGCTCAGGGATACGGACTGCGTTTCCTGCGGACAGTGCGTAAATTCCTGCCCCTGCGGTGCGCTTGCGTTCCGCAAGGAAAAAGGGAAAGTGTTCCGCGCCATCCACGATAAAGAACTGACGGTAGTCGGTTTTGTCGCACCCGCGGTGCGCTCCGTGATCGCTCAGACATTCGGCGTCGAGCCAGAAGCAGCGTCGGCCCGCATGGCCGGCCTGATGCACGCGATAGGCTTCGATAAGATATTTGATTTTTCTTTTGCCGCCGACCTTACGATCATGGAGGAAACAACGGAATTTCTAAACCGGGCGCAGTATAAAAAAGGAAAACTGCCGCAATTTACATCTTGCTGCCCGGCGTGGGTCAACCTCGTCGAACGCCGCTATCCCGAATTGATTCCGTATCTGTCGAGTTGCAAATCCCCTCAGCAGATGATGGGTGCCACGGTTAAAAACCACTTTGCCGGACTCGCGGGCCTGCCGCGCGAAAAGGTGTTTGTGGTTTCCATTGTGCCGTGTCTTGCCAAAAAGGTTGAAGCCGAGCGTCCCGAATTTGCCCCCGGCGGCATCCGAGACGTTGACGCGGTGCTTACGACCGTCGAGATGCTGGACATGATCGGGCTGATGCGCCTTGATACGGATGAAATCCCTTCCCGCGAATTCGACGAACCTTATAAGCGCGTTTCTTCCGCGGGCGTGCTTTTCGGCGCTTCCGGCGGGGTCGCCGAGGCGGCGCTGCGCATGGCGGTTGAAAAAATGACCGGCGATTCTCATGCCGACCATCTCGAATTTGAGGAAGTGCGCGGTTTCAGGGGCGTGAAAGAATCGGTCGTCGAAGCGGGCGGCGGGAAAGTCCGCGTGGCGGTCATTTCGGGGCTGCACAACGCCGAGCCGGTTGTGGAGCGCATTTTAGCCGGAGAAGAGTGCGGCTACGACCTTATCGAAGTAATGGCGTGTCCGGGCGGCTGCATCTGCGGCGCCGGCCATCCGATTCCGGAAAAGAAAGGCGCGCTTGACGAACGCCAGAAGGTGCTGGTTACGATCGACAGTCATTCGCCTTTACGCCGTTCACAGGAAAACCCCGACATTCTGAATCTGTATAAGGATTACTACGGCGAACCAAACTCGCCGCTGGCGCACGAACTGCTGCATACTCATTACACCCCGTTCCGCGAAGAGGCGGCAAGAAGCCCGCACCGCGCCGACAACTCGGTGTTTATCATACACAGGCTTGACATCTGCTGCTGTGACAAATGCATGGCTCAGGGATCGGAAGACTTGTACAACGACGTTCAACTGCGCGTACACGCGCTCAAGATGAACGAATTTCTGGAGGTAAGGTCGATTCGTTTAGGCGAATCGCATCCGGACGACGGCATTTACATACTGATCGACGAAAAGCGCGTCGCGCCGGATAAGCTTGGCGACCTTTATAAATCGCTGCGCGAGGTTTCCCCGCTTACGGGTCACTGGCGGTCGCCGCATAAGTAAAAACGAAATTTGGATTCCTTTGGAAATGCTGATTAATTGTCTGAGCGGGATGAAGCGCAAGGCGCACGGAGCGCAGGAACCTCGATATATAGAAATATGTTGAGGTTGCGAGCACCGCGCAACGTGTAGGGGCGTAGCGTGCTACGCCCTGTATGCCCAGGCAATTAATCCACGTTTTCCTTTATGTTTTTGCGGTTAACCGCAAAAACATAAAGGAATCCAACCCACATTTGCGGAACTTCTGATCGTGGTTGCGCCCCCGCAGTAGAATCGGTATAAATATAAAGTTACATTTCATATTTGAACATAAGATGATTTACCTATGTGGCGTTATTTTGCTTTAAGAAGGATCGGTTTAGCTTTCATAGAAATGCTTCTTCTGGCGTGTTGCGGACTGATCGGGTATTTAATATACTTTGCCCAATTCCCTTCCAGCACAGGTGAATATTTTTACGTTTTAGGCAGAGCCCTGGTTGTATCCATTGTGTTCCAGATTTCCCTGCACCTGAGCGACATCTACCAATTTCATGGGAGACGGTTTTCTTTTAAGTTCATCATGCGATTGTTGCGCGCCATCGTTTTTGCGATGCTGGCGGCGTGTGTCATTTTTTTCTTATTCCCCTGGCTTAATGTCGGACGTACCGTTTTTGCCCTGAATTTGATTCTTGCCTCGCTATTCGGTTTCTTATGGCACTTAACGTTCAGCTACTATCTGCTGGTGCGTCCGCCGCAGACAAACCTGCTGGTGCTCGGCGCCAGCAATCTTGCAATCGCCGCCGTAAGGGAAATCCTGTATCGTCCGGGACTGGGCGTTAAGGTCGTCGGTTTTGTGACCGACGACGATTCCGACAACGACGATGTATCGGACGTTGACGCAAGAATTATCGGAAACTACGACGACTTTCCGAACCTTGTGTCGGAGCGCGGCGTGAATCATATAATCGTGGGGTTGTCGGACAACCGGAAAAAACTTCCCATAGAAGACCTGTTGAATTTTAAGACAAAGGGGCTGTTGATTGAAAGCGCCGAGGATTTTTATGAACGGGTTGCCGGAAAAATCCCCGTTGAAAATCTCAGGCCGAGCTGGCTGGTCTTTAACGGCGGATTTAACATATCAAAAGGCGTTTTTCTGCAAAAACGCATCCTTTCGGTAATGCTTTCAATCGTTCTGTTGATCATAACTTCACCGATTTTATTGCTGACCATGATTGCCATAAAGCTTGATTCAAAGGGGCCGATTTTTTACAAACAGAAGCGCGTGGGCCGCAATGGTGTTGTGTTTAAGCTTGTAAAATTCCGCTCCATGCGGCAGAACGCCGAAAAAGCGACCGGGCCTGTTTGGAGCACGCAGGGAAACGACAGCCGCGTTACCCGTGTCGGACGATTTATTCGCCGGATGCGCATAGACGAACTGCCGCAGATCTATAATGTTTTACGGGGCGACATGGATATGGTCGGCCCCCGGCCGGAACGCCCATTTTTTGTCGATCAGCTTTCAAAGGAAATTCCGTATTATCCGTTGCGTCATGTCGTTAACCCGGGAATTTCCGGATGGGCGCAGGTTCGCTACGGATACGCCAGCCAGTTGGAACAAACAATCGAAAAACTGCAATACGATCTTTTTTACATTAAAAACATGTCTTTGACGCTGGATCTGATGGTCATTTTCGAAACCATCAAGACCGTCCTGGTCCGCAAGGGATCATAATCATTTAGACATGGGACCGCGGGCGTGCCATGGGATCGCGGGCGTGCCATGGGATCGCATGCGTCCCGCATGCGTATTAATAAATAAAACGGGCGCGATTTATCGCGCCCATCAATTGAAGGGCGTAGCACGCTACGCCCCTACGTCCCGCGATCATTTATTAAAGCGCGGACGGGACGTCCGCTACCCCATGTCACGCCGGCGAGGACGCCCGCGATCCCATGTCAGCGCCCGCGCTCCCATGTCAGCGCCCGCGGTCACATGGCAGCGCCCGCGGTCACATGGCAAGGGTTTGCAATTGCCTGTTATGAAATAATCAACGTTTTCCCCGTCATTTCTTTTGGTTGGGGAATTCCCGCCATTTCAAGCAGCGTGGGCGCGATATCGCACAGGCGTCCGTCGGCGCGCAAAGCTGCTGACTCACGCGCGGGATCGCACAAAATAAACGGCACGGGATTTGTCGTATGCGCGGTATGAGGCTCGCCGGTTTCGGCGTCGATCATCTGTTCGGCGTTGCCGTGATCGGCTGTTACGATACATCGGCCGCCGCTTTGCAGAATAGCTTCAACCACCCTCGCTGTTTCAATATCGACGGCGCGCACAGCGGCCACGGCGGCCGGGATAATGCCGGTATGCCCCACCATGTCGCAGTTGGCGAAATTTAAAATCATGAAATCATATGCGCCCGATTCAATACGCGCGATGGCTTCGTCGGCGATTTCGCGGGCGCTCATTTCCGGAGCGAGGTCGAAAGTCGCCACTTTCAGCGACGGAATCAGCGCGCGGTCTTCGCCCGCGTTTGGTTCTTCCACGCCGCCGTTGAAGAAAAACGTGACATGCGCGTATTTTTGCGTCTCCGCGATACGCAACTGGGTTTTTCCAAGCGCGCTCAGATATTCGCCAAGCGTATTTGCCAGAGTTTCAGGTTCGTTGACGATGCGCAGATTGGCAAAGGTTTCGTCATACTGCGTCATGGTAACGTACCTGAGCGGAAAATAACCTTCCCGCCGCTCAAAACCGCTGAAATCTTCAGAGATGAAGGCTCGGGTCAACTGGCGCGCGCGGTCGGGACGGAAGTTAAAAAACACAACGCTGTCATTTGGCCGGACGCAAGCGAGGGATTTGCCGTCTTTTTGCACAACCGTCGGCTGAACAAATTCGTCCGTTTCATGTATGGCGTAGGATTTTTCAACCGCTTCCTCCGCGCCTGCCGCCGTGAGTCCTTCTCCCAACACAATGGCGTCATACGCGCGCTTGACGCGGTCCCATATATTATCGCGATCCATCGCCCAGTAGCGCCCCATAACGGTCGCGATTTCGCCCGCGCCGATGCGTCGTATTTCTGATTCAAGTTCTTTTATATAGCCGAGGCCGCTTGACGGCGGGGTATCGCGCCCGTCAAGAAAGCAGTGAATATAAACACGCGGCACGCCTTCCGCCTTCGCCATTTCAAGCAGCGCGTAAAGATGCGTGTTATGGCTGTGAACGCCGCCGTCTGACAAAAGCCCCATAAGATGAAGCGCCGCGCCTTCCGCCTTTGCGCCGTCCATCGCCCAGAGAAGTGTTTCGTTTTTGAACAACGCGCCTTCGCGGATTTCTTTGTCGATATGGGTAAGTTCCTGATAAACGATACGCCCGGCGCCAATATTCAGATGACCTACCTCGCTGTTACCCATCTGGCCGTCCGGCAGCCCGACGTCGAGGCCGCTCGCGCCGATCGCAGTGTGCGCAAAGCGCGCCCTGAGCGCGTCAAGTTTCGGCGTTCCAGCTTCAAGAATGGCGTTGCGGCAACTGTCGCCGGCAATACCGAATCCGTCCATGATAATCAGCGCGGTCATCTGTTTTTTCATGCTTATATCCTCATAATTACGGTCAGCCCTGGGAGCGCCACATCTGTGACAAAAAGACACCAACTGCCGCCGTTTTTCGGCATTTGCCGAAAAACGGCGGCAGCTGATCGCTGAAAATTAAAACATTTCCTTGGAAAGTTTGTCGATTTCTTCCGTCAGGGCTTCGTACACGCCCGGGTAAGAACTTTCCGGACCGCCCATCGTGCAGCACGGTAGATAATACAGCTTGCCGTTGGTTGTCACAGCGCGGCGCGCTTCACTGGCGATAACCTCACGCGTCCAGTCAACACGGTCGATTATGCCGTTGTCGATGTCTCCCATAAAGGAAATCTTGCCGCCGTATTTCTTTACAAGTTCCGGCGTGTTGTTTGTAGTTACAGGCCCCTGCCAGATATCAATGCCCATCTCGATCATCGAAGGAACCAGGTTGGCGCTGTATGAGTCGTTATGGTGAACAACCAATTCCACGCCATGAGACTTGTAGAAACCGTAGAGTTTCTTATACGCCGGAACAAGGAATTCCGCGAACATCTCCGGTGAAAGGAAAGATGACCTATGACTGCCCCAGTCATCGTGCTGGAAAAGGGCGTCGGGATGGAAATTCTCACAAAGCAACGACGCGTATTTGATCTGCCAATCTGTGACGAATTCAATAAGCTCCTTCATCGCCTCCGGTTCTTCATAGAAATTAGCCAGGCAGTCGTCCATGCCCATCAGGTAGTGCAGTTGTTCAAAAATACCGGGAGCGTTGAAAAGCGTGGCAAACAATTCATTCCGGTCGATCGCGTCAATCGAAGGCTTTAACTCGTCCCACGCCTTCTGGGGAAAATCAAGGGAAGGTGCTTTAACGACTTTTTTCCACTCCGTAATGTCCTTCAGTACTTTATGTTCGTCGTCATGCACGGGGAAAGCGCCGGGAACGTGTTCAGGCCAGGATATCGTGACGCCCCAGGCGTTTTTGATCGTTCCGCCGCGTGTAATCGCCGGGTGGGCAGTGACATATGGATTAACCATAATCATTCCGTACCTGGTCGGCTGGCACATGAAGGCTTCGTATTGATTTACAAATCGGTCGGGTTTCCCTCCCCTTATGGTTTCAAGCAGGTTCTGTCTCTTTGTCAGCATATTACGAACTCCTTAATTATAGAAAAGCAGTATTGTTTTTATTACAAAGTTCTTAGGAAAATGCTGAGTAAATGGCTGTGCGAGATGAAGCGCAAGGCGCACGGAGCGCAGAAGCCGAGACATACCAAAGGGTAGTCGAGGTTTCGAGCACCGCGCAACGCAGAGATTCGCTCGCACAGACATTTAATCAGCGTTTTCCTTAGTCCCATCCGGATTTCTGTCCTGCTGGAACTTCTTTACAGTAGGCTTCGGCGGCATGAATCTTGCCATCGAAGATTTTGAATGAATGCCAGACGTCCAGCACGCCGTCGCCGGAGAACAGCGAACCTTTTCCAAAATTCATCCGCATGGCGACAACGCCGAGTTCTTCATCCACGGCGATTAAGCGATGGGTAATTTCAGACAGTCTGGGAATCGACTGTGTCCTCATATTGTCGCAGCCCTGAAAGAACGTGCAGCCCGGTCCCGCCATCAGATTGCCGTTTTCGTATCTGTACGCTTCGTCAACCATGGGGGAATCAACTTTTACAAAACTTCCGATCCTGAGGCCCTCGGGATACGTAGTCGCTATTTTTACCGCCTCTTCGCGCGCCGTTCTCCGGTTTGCCGGAACCTCGCTCAGCATAAGAGGCATGACCGTTTTGAGGTTATCCGGGTTATAGAGCATCCCTTCCTGCCTGTTGCGCACGAGCATGGATTCGATTTCGGAAACTTTCTTGTCTTCAATTTTCAGCCGGATTACATACAGCGTCGGCGTGGCCGGATCCGTTCCCTCGACCACCAGGAACGAGACCGCGACGCCCTGTTTTACGTCAAGAATGTCCCTTCGGTAGCCTGCCAGTTTTGTAAACGTCTTCCACATTCCTTCGCCGAGTTTCAATTCTTTATTGTCTTCGGTAAATTTCAAATTGGCCGTGACCGGCAACGCGCCGGGATTGTGCGCCGCGAGAGCGTCGATATACTGCGTGACAAAGCCCTTGAGGCATTCCCGGTCGCAGCCCTGGGCGCGGGCGGACGGCGCTGAGGCGCAAACATAAATCAGCATAAGCGCCGCAACGCTTAACATTGTTTTTCGTATCATAATGAACCCTTCCTTTTTACCGGCTGTAATAACACAAGCCAGAAGATTTTGCGAAATTCGGGATTCATTATAAAACATGCCTGCGCAGGAAAGAAACCAAGAAAACGATATGGGCGCGCGGCATAAAAGTTCCAGGCATGGGAGCGTCGGCGTCCATGTCTGGAACTTTTATGTCGCGCGCCCAAACGATACTATAAATAGCGGGTAAATTCGGGCGGCGGATCGGTCTGAAACAACATCGGCTCTCCCGTTACGGGATGCCGGAAACCCAGATGGAACGCGTGAAGCCCCAGCCGTTTCAGCGGATCTTTCGTACTGCCATATGCCCTGTCGCCTGCTATCGGATGCCCCATTTCCGCCAGATGAACGCGAATCTGGTTTTTGCGTCCCGTCTCCAGCGTAACTTCAAGCGAGCTGATGCCGCGCGCGCGCCGCAATACGCGAAAATGCGTAACGGCGAGTTTCCCGCGGGTTTTGTCGTCCGTCGAATGCATTCGCATCATCCGGTTTTCGACCAGCCGGCTTTGAATGGTTCCCTGATTTTTCTCAACAAGCCCTTCGACAATTGCCCAGTATTTTCTTTGTATGTCATGCCTCTGGAAAATCCCCTTCAGCAGAGACTGCACCCGTTCGGATTTGGCGAAAACCAGGATTCCGCTGGCGAATTTATCCAGACGATGAACGACAAATATTTTGCCGCCCGGATTGCGCTCTTTAAGTCCGGCGCGAAGGCAGGCGTAAACGGTGCGGTCACGCTCGCCCGCCGTTGCCACGGTCAGCAGATTGACAGGCTTATGTACGACAATAATATCATCGTCTTCGTAAAGGACTTCCAATCCGTAGGAGAGCTTAGCGGAAACACCGGCAGCCACGATTTCAACGACGTCGCCCGGCCTGATAGGATGCCGCGCGTCTACGCGGACTTCACCATTTACGCGAACCCGCCTCTGCGACAACATCTGCCGCAACGTCCGGCGCGCGGCGCCGGGAATCAAAACTTCCAATGCGTGTAGAAGTGGTCCGGAGGCTGAAACGGTGGCTTTCACTTAAATGTAAACCTCGTTTTTGTCCCGGCCGCAAGCCTTGATTTTGGGGTTTTCGGAGGTCGCCTTATAGGTTCCCGTATAAATTTTGACTCAGCCCTGGTTGCATACGAGCAGTTTTGTGGAGTCCGAAAAACGCACAGTAATTTTATTGGGCGGAACAAACACCTGCACGCATCCCAAACCAAATTTTACGTGCTCAATCCAGTCGCCTTCATCAAAATTCCCCGACATGGCGTACTTCTTATGGGGTTTTGACGCGGCTTCTTTCATTGTTTCTTCCCAGGACTGCCTTGTCTTTCGGGTTGACGGTTTTTTAGCCGGTTTTTCGCTCTTTACCGCCGTTTTACGCACAGGTTTTTCGGGATGATAGTAATGCTCGCCGCCGCAGGTGTTGCATTTGACGCGGCGCGGCTTGGCACCCACCATCGCCATGACGACATGGGCAAGAACTATCTTGCATTTAGTACAGTAAGCGTCTACATCCGTTCCAGGTACAATATCTATCATAAGAAATATATTTTATCATAACTGCCTGCAAATACGTAAGCAAAAATTCCGCCACTGTTATACCCGCGAACGAAATGATTTTTCGGTGGATGCGCGAGGATTTTTGCCACGAGGCAAGGAAGGTTGAGCGTGGCGTACTCAATCGTACGTAAGCGAAACCTGACGCCGCATCGTGTCAAAAAGACCGCGCAGGCATGGAAAATCATTTCGTTCGCGGGTATAAAGAAACCGTTTCGTCCATCAAGCCGCTTGATCCCGCGCAGACAATTAATCAGCATTTCCTTAACAGCAGTGTGACCGTGTCTGGTAAAATATTCCGTATTTTTGTGGATTTGATATGTCTAAAAAAAACGCTTTACGCATAGTTATGATTGCGGCGGAGGCCGCGCCTTTCGTCAAGGTCGGCGGACTTGGAGACGTAGCCGGCGCGCTCCCGCGGGCGCTTGAGAAGCTGGGCGCGAAAGTAACCGTCATCATACCCGCATACGGAAACGCGGCCGAGGGGCCGTTTCCGGCCGAGCCATGCCGCGGCATTCCGGGCTTTGACATATCCATGGGGAGTTTTACGGAATACGCCTCTATTTTTCGGGCACTGCTTCCGGAAACCGGCGTCACGGTTTACCGCATCGGCTCCCCCAAATATTTCGACCGCGGCGGCGTGTATGACGATCCCGTTACCATGGAAGGTTACGCCGACAACATGGAGCGCTATATTTTTTTCATGAAAGCGGCTATTGAACTGATTCTCAGGCTGCCGGACCCCTTCGACGTCATACATTGCCACGATTCTCAGGCCGCGCTCGTCCACGGCATAATTAAGGAAAACTACTGCTGGGTGGAAAAATTGATGCGCGCGCGCATGGTGTTCACCATCCACAACCTTGCGTACCAGGGCAATTATCCGTGCGAGACGCTTGACCTGGCGTGGATTCCCAAACATCGCTTTTACCCGTTTTCGCCGTTTGAATTTTGGGGGCAGGTCAATTTCATGAAAGCCGGCATCGTGTTTGCGGATGAAGTAACAACCGTAAGCCCGACTTACGCCGAGGAAATACAGAGTCCGGAACTCGGATTCGGGCTTGACGGCGTGCTGCGCGAAAGAAAGGCGCATTTGCACGGTATCATCAACGGCATAGACTACAACGAGTGGAATCCTGAAACCGATCCGCACATATCCGCGCGTTTTTCATCAAACGACCTGTCCGGCAAGGAAATATGCAAGCGCGACATTTTGGATTATTTCAACCTCGGCCACGGCCGGGATTTAAGCTGCGTTCCGCTGATCGGAATAATTTCGCGCCTCGCAAATCAGAAAGGTTTTGACCTTATCGCCGAAGCGATCCACGAGATTGCGGAACTGGACCTGTTCATGGTGATTCTGGGAACGGGACAGCAGTATTACAACGACCTGGTAATGGGTATCGCCGCGCGCTACCCTGAGAAAATCGCCGCGCGGCTGGCTTTCGACAATCCGCTGGCGCATAAAATCGAAGCGGGATGCGACATGTTTCTCATGCCTTCCAGGTACGAACCCTGCGGACTGAACCAGTTGTACAGCCTGCGTTACGGAACCATCCCCGTTGTGCATCGCACCGGCGGTCTTGCCGACACCGTCGTTCCTTATGACGGGAAAAGCGGTACAGGTTTCGGCTTTACCGAATATTCCGCCGGGGCGCTGTCGCAATCAATCCGCGAGGCGCTTGCGGTTTATTCCGACCAGTCCGCGTGGAAAGAACTGGTGCGGCGCGCTATGAAGGAAGACTGGTCATGGGAAAGTTCCGCAAGGCAATATATGGCTCTATACCGCGAACGGACGCACATCGCAAAAAGAAAGTAACAGATTGCCTAAAAACGTCCAGTAGCATGTGTCATGTCATCTAATACAATGGCGTTTTGTTGTTGCGTATTTTTGAGAAAATCTCGTAAGTTTTTTAGAATCAATAGAACTTGGCGGAGAGGGTGGGATTTGAACCCACGGTAAGGTTACCCCTACACACGCTTTCCAAGCGTGCTCCTTCAGCCACTCGGACACCTCTCCAAAAAGCAGGCTTAACAAGTTTCAGTCAGCCTCAAAGCCTGTAGATTTTATGCTGACAGCCTCAGAACCGCAAGCGTTAACACAAATATTTTATGAAATATCCGTGTTAATCGGGCGGGTTTTCCAGAAACAACGCTGTTCGATAGAATATAATATCCATCTGGAGGTTCTTGCAAAACCCCTGGGAGTGCGGGCTTTAAAAATGCGGACAGGATGTCCGCGCTCCCAGTAGAACCGAAGGTTTTTGCAAGAACCTCTCTGGTTGCGACATCCATTATGATAAAAAGCTTTTTCAATTCCAGATCGGATTCTCTTCCGGGGCGAAAAGATTCGCGCCTTCGGCGCTATGTGCTCGGAAGCATCATATTTCTTGCGCTCGCGCTGGCGGCGACGCACACATTTTTACATCGCACGTCAGTTGGAAGTCATCGTTTCGTTCGTATGACTTTTCTGGTTTACGCGGGCACATTTCTCGTTGTGCTGGCCCTGTTGATTCTGGCGACCATTCTTGGCCGCAACCTTATCAAACTCTATTTTGAAAAAAAGAGCGGACTGCCGGGAAGCGGCTTTAAAACCAAGCTGGTTCGCATCTTCATAGCGCTTTCGCTGCTTCCCGCGCTCCTGCTGTTCGTGTTTGCGTACGCGCTGATTAATTCATCCATAGAAAAATGGTTTCTCGCGCCTCCCGCGCAGATTCAGGAAAGCAGCCGCGCGCTGACGCGGCAATATTACGCCGATACGGAAAAGCGGGCAAAGTATTACGCGGGAATCATCGCCGGACAGATTGAAGCAGATCTGTTAGCGGATCAGCCGCCGACGGGAGTTTTTCCGGCGGCGGAACTTCGGGATAAACTGCGTGAATATTGCCGGATTTACGCTATAAATACCGTGCAAATATTTGACGCGCGGGAACGTCTATCGGTGGAATCGGGCCCGACGATTTCAGCGCCGCATCACCAGGAATTCCGAACGGCAATGATAGCGGAAGCTTTACAGGGAGAAAGTCAGTTTCGTTTTGACAGCGTCGCCCCAAAAGATCCCGGCGACGAAATCTGCTACGCCGCCGCGCCTTTACGGGATGCCGAAGGCCGGATTACGGGCGTTGTTCTTACGGAAACAGTGCGCGAAAGCAGCCTGAAATACTGGGCGGATCGCTTGACGGACGCCGCTGATAAATATGAACAGCTTCAGACGGAGCGGAATTTTCTGCGACTGAACATGCTCATGATGCTGGCTCTGGCGACACTGCTTGTCATTTTCGCATTCGCCTGGTTCGCGCTATATCTTTCCAAACGTATTACCGTGCCCGTGCAGGCGCTCGTGGAAGGCGCCGCCGCCGTTTCCGAAGGAAATCTGACACACCGTGTTAACTGCCCGGCCTTTGATGAACTCGGAAGCCTGGTGACTTCATTTAACAGGATGACCGCCGATCTTGAAGAAAATGAAAAACGCATCTACCGGATGGAAAAAGCCGCCGCATGGCAGGAAGTAGCGCAGCGGCTGGCGCATGAAATCAAAAACCCCTTAACGCCCATCCGTCTTTCCGCCGAACGGGTTTTGAACAGGTATAAAAAGATCGCCGGGGCCGCGCCGGCGAATCTGCCGGCGGCACAGTCTGAGGAATTCGCGCAATTTGGGAACCTTGTCGACGACTGCGTTCAGACAATCGTTCAGGAAACGGAATCCCTTAAAAATCTTGTCGATGAATTTTCGCGCTTCGCCCGCCTGCCGGAAGCGCGCCCGAAAGACGCCGACATACGCGTGATTATCGAAAACGCGCTGCAACTCTATGACGGGCGTGTTTCGAATATACGGATTTTAAAAGAATTTGACGCTGATTTGCCGCGGCTCCAGTTGGACACGGAACAGATGAAGCGGGTTTTCATCAATATTTTCGACAACGCCATAGACGCCATGTCGCAAAACAAGGGCAAACGGACGCTTCATATTCATGCTTTCCCCGACCGTATCCAGGGAACGGCGCGGATTGAAATCAGCGACAATGGGCGCGGGGTTTACGAGGAAAACCACGACAGCCTGTTCCAACCTTATTTTTCCACACGCAAAGGCGGAACGGGGTTGGGTCTCGCGATCGTGCGGCAAATTATCGCCGACCATCGCGGCAGCATATACGCCGAAGCGAATATTCCCACGGGAACGCGCATTGTCATTGATCTGCCCCTTATGCATGAGGATTGCTGAATGGCGGTTAAGGCAAATCTTATTGGAATGACTTCCGTTGAAATCGAGGCGGCGATATCTGAATTGGGCGAATCCCGATATCGCGCGCGTCAGATATACGCGGGCGTGTATCGCAGGTTATGGCGCGATTGGGATCAGTTTACCGATCTCGGCAAACCTTTGCGCGAAAAGCTGCGCGCAAGGTTTTCCATCGAATATCCCGTAGCGCGTCAAATATTCGTTTCCCGCGACGGAACGCGGCGATATCTTTTTGACGTCGGATCCGGCCAGAGCGGCCAGAGCGGCCAGAGCATAGAAGCTGTTTTCATTCCCGAGGAGAAACGTGACACCCTCTGCGTGTCAACGCAGGTCGGGTGCGCGATGGGCTGTATTTTTTGCGCGACAGGACGCCTTCCGATGCAGAGAAACCTGTCCGCCGGAGAAATAGCCGGACAGGTTATGGCGCTTGTGTCCGACCGCGGCGTACAGGCAAAGCGCCTGAACATCGTGATAATGGGAATGGGCGAGCCGTTAAATAATTATGAAAACGTCATGGCGGCGCTCAAACTTATGACATGCGGCGAAGGCATGTCGGTTTCGCCGCGGCGAATTACTCTTTCAACCGCCGGAATCGTGCCCGGCATCGAGCGCCTTGCGCGCGAGCCGGTTCAGCCGAATCTGGCGATTTCACTAAACGCTTCGTCAGACGCCGTGCGCGACCGGCTGATGCCGGTTAACCTGAAATGGAACATTGCCGCGTTGCTTGACGCCTGCCGCGGGTTTCCGCTCGCCGAACGGCGGCGGCTTACGTTTGAATACGTCCTTATAGGCGGCGTAAACGACGCGTATGACGACGCGCGGCGGCTTGTCGGACTGCTCGGGAATCTTCGTCACAAGGTCAACCTGATTCCCCTGAACGCCGACCCGGCGCTTGGGTTCAAACCGCCAGCGGCGGAACGAGTGGAAGCTTTCGCCCGGACGCTGGCGGATCATCATGTTGCGTCAAGCGTGCGCCGTCCGCGAGGGGAGGATATAGCCGCCGCATGCGGGATGCTCGCCGCCCGCGGCGAATTTCACTGAAAAATCCGTTGTTATTTTACGATATTCCGCCGTATGATATAAAATTTCCATGTTGTACAAACCCGGATATTTCACAGGGTTTCGCAGCGATTCGCCCGCTCAGGCAATTAATCAGCGTTTCCTAAGGACGGCGAAGGCATATTTGACAAGCGGAAACGTTAAAGAAAGGGTAAAAATGATTAAATCTTACACTGCGTTCACAAGCGAAATTGACGATGTGGAACTTGCCGCGTCAGAAATATTGAAACAGCTTGAACCGGAAAAAAACTGCCTGAAAAGCACGGTGGCCGTCGCTGTCTGCTACCATGAGTTTGCGACAAACGGCATAATCGCGGAACTTTATAAAAAACTCAATTTCCCGATTATTGGAACCACTTCTACCGCAATCTCCACAAATCGCGGACTTGGCCAGCTTGATTTCTCGATCCTGATGATAACCGCCGACGACGTTACGTTTACCGCCGCCTGTTCCTCATCCCTTATAGACGGGCTGGAAAAGCCGTTTGATCAAATGTACCAAAGCGCCCTTGCCGGACATTCTGAAACTCCGAAACTGATAATCAGCGCCGCTCCGTTAATGCTTAATTACGCCGGAGACAATTACGTTGATATACTCAGCAAGGTGTCAAACGGAGTTCCTAATTTCGGTACGCTTGCCATAGACAACACATCGGACTATTTAGACAGTTATGTTATGTTCAACGATAAGGTTGAAAGGGATATTTACGGAATTATTGTCGCAAGCGGGAATATTAATCCAAAATTCCTCTACGCCTCGTTTTCACCCGAATATATTCTCGCGCAGACTGCGACAATCACAAAGGCCGATGGAAATCTTTTAAAGGAAATCGATGGTTTTCCAACCATTGAATATATGGAAAAAATGGGGTTGGCGGAAAACGGCAAGGTCAGCGACATATTGCATTCCATACCGTTTATTCTTGATTACGCCGGCGAAGGCGTTCCCGTATCCAGAGTCTTGCTGTCCTGGAACGGGGACGGATACGGAATATGCGGCGGGTTAATGCCAGAAGGAACAAAATTCAGCCTCGGAACGTGGGATAAATCCGATGTTCTTGGAACTACCGTAAATACCATTAAAAGCATATTGAAAAATGAAGATATAAGCACGCTTATACTGCACTCCTGTCTCGCGAGAAGCTACTCCCTGGGCGCTGAAATTTTATCGGAAACGGAAAAAGTAAACGAAACGGTTGCCGAAAAAATTCCGTATATATTCTCTTACGCGGGAGGAGAAATATGCCCCGTCAGAGATGCCGCAAACTCGAACAGTTTCCATAATAATACGGTTATCGCCTGCGCGTTTTAAAGCTTGCGGTGCCAATGAACCGTGCCAACGACTGGATACGTACTTCCGGGAGAACGTCTCGACATGCCTGAAAATGAAGAATTAATTGAAGAGAATAAGAAACTTAAACTCGAAATTAAAAAACTGAACCGGCAGCTCAATCTGGCAAATGACAATATCCAGAAGTACAAAAACGTAACAAGCGCCAAGGAAAACCTCAGCGCGGTTATCGCCGCTGAAAAATCCATGCAGGAAAAGCAGCTCCAGGTCATTATGGATAATTCTCCGGATATCGTTATCCTTCTTGACCACGCGATGAATTTTACGTTGTCTACAAAGAGCTTTTTAAATCTCGCGGGCATTCCCGGTCTTGGATTTCTGCATCATAAATCCTTCAGTCAGGTATTCTCATCATTTTCGGACGAAGCCTGGCTTGAACATATGGAAAATATCTTCCGAAAAGCGCTTGAAACAAATGAAATTCTGTCTTTTGACGAAAAGCTCCGCATCGGCGCCACGGAGAACGCGCGCAATTACGCCGTGGACGTTATACCGTTTGTTTACAGCGGCGATAAAAATGACGGGCTTCTTGTAAATTTTCACGACATGACAGAGCGCATAGAAATGGAGGATAGAATAAAAGAAGCGCTCAATGACGCAACGGCGGCAAGCAGGGCCAAAAGCGATTTCCTCGCGAATATGAGCCATGAGATACGCACGCCGATGAACGCTATCATCGGTATGACCAATATAGGAATGTCCGTCGCCGATATAGAACAAAAAGATTACAGCCTTACTAAAATCAGCGACGCGTCCAAACATCTGCTTGGCATACTTAACGATATCCTGGATATGTCAAAAATTGAGGCCGGGAAATTTGAGCTTTCCGAGGCCGCGTTTGATTTCGAGAAAATGTTTCAGCAGGTTGCCAACGTGGTCAGTTTCCGCGTGGAAGAGAATAAACATAATTTTGCCATATATATCGACAGGGCTATCCCGCAAATCATGATCGGCGACGACCAGCGCTTGGCCCAGGTAATAACAAATCTGGTCGGCAACGCGATAAAATTCACGCCGGAAAAAGGTTCCATCAGGGTTCATACATACTTTTTAGGCGAGGAAAACGGCGTTTGCACGATAAAAATCGCCGTAACCGACACGGGGATCGGCATAAGCCCCGAACATCAGACCAAACTGTTTCAGTCTTTCCAGCAGGCCGAGAGCAGCACGTCGCGTAAATTCGGCGGAACAGGGCTTGGTCTTGCAATTTCAAAAAGCATCGTTGAAATGATGGGCGGCAGCATATGGATTGAATCCGAAGTTGGAAAAGGTTCCACGTTTAATTTTACGATTCGGGTGAAGCGCGGCAAAACGACCAGGCGAACATTAGACGTTAATGAAATAAGGTTGAAAAATATCCGGGTTTTAGCCGTGGATAGAGACTCGTATATCTTGCAGGATTTTAAAGGGATACTGGAAGGACTCGGCATTTCATGCGACACCGCCATATGCGGCAGGGACGCGCTAAAGCTTCTCGAGCAGAACGGCGCGTATGACATTTATTTTGTGGATTGGGATTTGGCGGACATGGATGGCATAGAGCTGACAACTGAATTTAAAAAGATGACGTCGGTTCAAAACGATTCCATGGTGATTATAGTTTCATTTGTTAAATATAGTTTGATTGCAAGAGAAGCGAAAAAAGCCGGGATTGACAAGTTTATACAAAAGCCCCTGTTCCCGTCAGCCATCACGGAATTAATAAGCGAATATTTTGGCGTAACCGAGCAGCCCGCTGAAGAAGAAGAGGAGGATGCCGATATTTCCGGTATTTTTAAGGGGCGCAGTATTTTACTGGCGGAAGATATAGCCATCAACTGCGAAATTGTGCTGACGCTGCTTGAACCGACGCAGCTTGGCGTAGACTGCGCGACAAACGGCGCGGAGGCCGTCCGCATGTTCAGCGAAGCGCCGGAGAAGTATGAAATGATTTTTATGGATTTACAGATGCCAGAAATGGACGGATACGAGGCTACGCGCCGTATCCGGGCGCACGGCGTTCCAAACGCCGAAACTGTTCCGATTATAGCCATGACCGCGAACGTGTTTAAGGAAGACGTTGAAAATTGTCTTGAAGCCGGCATGAACGGTCATATCGGAAAGCCGATTAATTTCAATGAAATTCTTGAAACATTGCATACATATTTAGGAAAACGCTGATGAATGTAGGGGCGAATAATTATTCGCCCCTCTGGATTTTGTACATTTTAGGGCGTAGCACGCTACGCCCCTACGGCCGCATTAATTATATTAGACGCCGGGGCAATATGCCGCCACGGCGCTTTGGGAGGTATGATGAAAAAAGGTCCTTTCCGGTCGGTCATAATCGCCATCGCTATCGCTATCGTTGTGGCGCTTCTGCCGGTGCTGATTTCCCCGTCGTCTGTTTTTGCTCAATCCACGTCGAAAGGATTTTCACCGGGAAGTTTTGCCGGCAGATGGCAGCAGCAGGCGGTCGCGCAGCCAAAGCTGGAGAATTCCCCCCGCATCGAGAGTTTGATTCGCAACGGAACGCTGGAACTATCGCTTTCTGACGCGCTGGCGCTGGCGCTTGAAAATAATCTGGACATCGCCGTACAAAGATACATTCCTGAATTTTCCAAAACCGATCTGCTGCGCACAAAAGCGGGGCAGTCGCCGCGCGGCTTTACGGGC
>Ga0082212_10002786_pt1 | contig 25136 bp, 23 predicted proteins | sample TergutNt197P3_FD_71548 | JGI IMG/M metagenome (GOLD analysis project Ga0082212, IMG submission 71548) | Neocapritermes taracua P3 segment gut microbial communities from Petit-Saut dam, French Guiana - Nt197 P3 | ecosystem: Host-associated > Arthropoda: Insects > Digestive system > Gut ...
AAGTAATTGCTTAAACTCCAATTCGTCGAAACGCGCCAGTGCGTTGGTAACAACAAGGGGGCATGCCCCCTTGTCAGTGGCGACGGTAAAATTATCTGACAAGCGTTTCAAAAAGCGCTGGCGTTTGGTTTGCAATTCGGAATTGAGCGAAAGCATTTTGTCAGCAAGGTCTATAAATGGTTGCTGGTCGGATAAGGGAATATCCTTAACCGGTAAAAGTCCCAAGTGAAAGGCTTTTACTTCAGCCATTGCCTCGCCTTTTTCAGGATTGATTGTCCAGTAAAAATAATTCGTCAATTTAGAATTAAGAAGCGCTAACACATATTTCAGATTGTAATTTGAATTTTCGTTATTCAATATGATATGCGTATTATTTCTCATTATAAATCCTTTCGGAATAATTGTACCAATGATTGAGTCGCTTGTTTGCCTGAATATTAATTTCTCTTCTGCTTCAAAAATTTCTTTTTCACGCGGCGCCGCAAGCCATTCGCCGTATTGAATCCATGAATCATTTTTCCACAATAACTTATACTTGTGAAAATAACTGCCGCCAATCAATGGCGAAAAACTGTCATCCTTTCTGATTTCTGATGTAAACGGCTTTTCACGCATCGTAATGTCCGTTTGAGCAGGTTTTCCTTTCCCTTTTTCATACGGCTTAACGCCATTTTTAATAATCAAAACATCCTTCACAAGAACAGATTGCGCCATTATTTTTGCTTTTAAGTCGTAATCCTTTTGTGTGAGAAAGAGATTGATGTAGTCCTGTTCCGCTAATTTTTTCTGTGATACAAAATGCTCGCTGACAACGGTTGATTCAGTTAAAAATCGAATATGAGTATCGCTTCGGGTCTTTGATTTCCTGATAATAGCCGTATCGCAATCAACCGTTGCATCTTCAAATACTTTATTGAGATGCTGTACTATCTGGCATATTTCAAATTTGTCGAATAATGCTTTTCGGAATATTTTTGCGTTGTCAATCAGTTTCCATGTATTTGGAGTAATGAATCCCAAATATCCGTTTGTTTTCAGGATTTTCTCCAGAGCAAAAGCATAGAAAATAAAATATGTGTCGCTGAGCGCACTTGAAATTCCCCAATGGGCATATTTTTCAGATAGATAAGCGATTTGTGACTTGTCTATTTTTGCTCCATACGGCGGATTGCCGATTACTACGTCGAAACCGCCTTTGTATTCGGGACGGAAGGCATGGTCTATGGTGCAGAGCATGCTTTCTGCAAGGGGATGAATCCCCTTGTTAGGCGGAAATTCATGTTTTATACGGTTATTTTCTATGTATCTTATAGTGTTGTATAATTGTTCCTGGCTCGTGATTTCTTTTTGCCCGAACTTTTGCGTCCAAAGCGGTACACTGCGCTCGCCCTTTTCTTTGACAAGGGGATTTATCCCCTTGCATTCGTTATAATCACGCGCAGTTCTGCCTTTTATCTTCTTAACTATACTATCCAATTCCTCTACTTCACAAACTAAAAGAATGTGCATGTGATCATAACAGATATTATATGCCAGCACGTTCAATTTATCTTCTTTAACTATTTCAAGAACCGTTTTCGTGATAATAATTTCATCTTCTTCGCCGAGCGGACGAGGAGTACTGACAAGGGGATTAATCCCCTTGTTAAAGCGTCTTTCTCTCACTTTGTAATCAACCATTCGTTGCGAGGTACGACTATCATGTATGGCAGTAGTAACATGATACGCTTTTTTTTCTTTTTCCTTAAACACCTTCGGAAATTCCTTGTGCCAGTCGAAGGCTTTCTCTACTGACAAGGGGATAAATCCCCTTGTTGATGTGGATATAGAGGGCGTAATCAGTGAATTGCCACATTTTATATTGTTATTGAGCGAATTGAGTTTTCGTTGCGGTTTGGCGGTACGCAGCCATAACGCGAGTTTGGCAATTTCTACGCTTTCCTCGTTAATATCCACGCCATACAGGTTGTTTTCCAAAATGGCGTTTTCGATGTTGGGGAATACTATTGCGCTTCCTGATAATTTTGCAGTCAATTCGTCAATCAACCGATGTTCTGCCATTAGGAAGTCGAGCGCGGCATTCAGGAATGCGCCGCTACCGCAGGCAGGGTCGCAAATGGTGAGCGAAAGCAGCCATTCGCGGTAGATATTCAATTTTTCCGACAACTGTTTTGTTTGTGCTTTTGGGCGTTTCTTGTCGGCAAAATATTTCAATGCGTCAATTTCGAGTTCCGCTTTCTTGTCGGCGCATAATTTGCCTAATGTGTTTTCAACAATGTATGCGGTAATATATCGGGGTGTGTAAAAAACGCCGTCTTTTTTACGTTTGGAAACCGGCGAGGGGGCATTCAACAAGGGGGCATGCCCCCTTGTTGAATGCCCCCTTGTTGAAGACAGTTCGTTGGTTATCTCCTCAATTTCGGTCAATGAATGTTCAAAAATATGCCCCAGAATATTGACATCTACTTCGCTGGAAAAATCGTAACTGCTGATGGTCGATAAGTGAGAAAGAAGAACTTCGTCTGAAATCAGAATGTTGTCCAACACCTCGTCGGGACTGAACAATCCGCCGTTATAGGCAAAAATATCGTGTTTTTTCCCTTTGTGTCCGGTGTTCATGTAGCCGAAATATTTTTTCAGCCGGTCGTAAAACGGTTTGTATTCGTCTAATTCTTTGAGCGTTTCCCATTGTTTGATGATTTCCATAATGGAGTTGGGAGGCAATAAACCGCAATCTTCCGAAAAGAGAATAAAAAGCAAGCGGTCGAGTAGTTTTTGCGATTTTTTGAATATGACAATGGGGCATGCCCCATTGTTGTTGGCAAGCATATTGTCAAACAGCGCACGTTTAAAGGTCGCGTATTCTTTGTAGAATTGTTTCGTAATCAGGTCTTCGCTGTTGTTCGATTCGCTTTTCAGTTGTTTGGGCAAATCCTTTGCAATATTTTCGTAAGCCAGACAAATCCACAAAAGCGCAAATTCGTCGGCAGTAAGCGTAAAAAGGTTAAATTCAATAAAATCAATAGCATTTTCGATATAAAACCGCAACTTCCCGAAATTGGATATGACTACATACGTGGCTTTCCGGTGATAATTCTTGTAACCGAACGCCTGCGCCTCTACCTGTTTCAGGTCGGTGGTTTTATGGTCTTTCAGTTCGATGACCGCTTTCACTTCGCCATTGATGACTATTGCGCCATCGGCTTTTCGTGAACCGGCTTCGTTTTTTTGTTCGGTAATCAGGTTGTAGTCAGGTTCGGGGTGAAGCGTATAGCCAAGAATTTCAACAAAAAGTTTCCGCAGAAAACCTTCCTGAAACTGTTCCTCTTTGCTGTTGCGTATGTTTTCCTGAATTTCGGGATGATGAAAATATTTTGAATACAAGCCATACGCGGCAGCAATTTTATCGCTCCCGGCAGTAAGGTATTTTTTTAGAATCGCAGTTTGAAATAATCCCATCATTACATTTTTAAGTTCGCAAAAATAGTGATATTTATGATGCGATTGAGATAAATCATTAACCTGTTTCAAAATAAAAAACCGCAATAAATCAATGCTTACTGCGGTTTACTTATTGATGATTATCGTTGATAATCGCTATTTATTTCACTTCCTCAAAATCAACATAATCCCCTTCGTCTCTTGCAAAATTTTTATCCGGTTTCGGTTGATAGTTGATGGTCACCTTGCCTTCCTGTTTTCTCTTTTGCCGCTTCAGCTCTTCCTGCTGTTGCTTAATTTGGCTATCCATTTTTTTGACCGTATCACCCAAAAACCACGATATGACGCCTCTGATGATCGACTTTCCGATCATGTAAATCGCTATGAAAATAAGTATAACTTTAAGAAACAGACCCATAACAATATTTTTTATCTTAACCGACTTAATGCCTGCACCATCAGTTCGTCTTTACGGATGCCGCGAAAAGCTAAATAATGCAGGATGATGGAAATAACAGGAAAAACAGCCGGCAAACTGAACGAAACCGAATGAACATTTTGAACGCTGTACAAAACAAACAATGTAACACCCGTTAAACCTGCCAGCAACAGCATGTTGTATATGCACAAACGTAACTGCAATAACCGACTTTTGTACATGAAAATGGTGATCAGATTCAACGCGCAAATCAATATCCCGTAGAACATGATGGAATACTGGTTGCTGATACAGGTAGTAACGCCTGCTTCGGATTGGTAAAATCCCGTAATATTAAAGGTAAGTATTTCGCCGGTTTCATAAACCAATTCCGCTATCGGGGCGAAAAACATGGGAACTAAAAAGCACAGGGATGCGAACAAAAAGATGGATTGGATTCTTTGGATCATACATTCAATTTTAGATTTTTGACTTTTGATTTTGATTTGCAAAATTAGTGTTATTTTTGGAACTTTTTAAATATAGATACATATTCCTTGAGTATTTCAAATAAATATCTGTATATCATTGCATTTTATGTATTGATGGCAGGTCGTGTAATGGCGCAAAACGCCGACACATTAATTTATCGTTCGCAATCGGTGCGTTCGGTCGGGGTTGGTTTCCCGGCCATCAACTATTCCCTGCTTTCGCCGCTCAACCATTCGGGATATTCACTTAATTTCCATTCCACACGCTTTCTCGACAAACCTGAATATCTGACCCAATTCCGGATGCACTTCGAGCTTGGATTGCTCTACAATCATGCCAACGATTTGTATATCACCTCTCTTGGCTTCAATGGCGGCTGGTCGCGGCACTGGTATACGAGCGACCGCACTCGTCCGTTTCGGTTGATGCTTGGCCTTGGCGCCGACGCAGGCGTGAACATCTACATGAAGGAAGACAACACCAACAATCCTCTGGCTTATTTTTTCAATCTGTCTGTATGCCCCGACATATTGCTCAAATACAAATGGCTCAACAGTCAAAAAACAAAATTCGAGTTGGGGCAACAAATTTACTTCCCGATCGGTTCGTTGATTTCCTCATCGGAATATTCTTCCACACTGCCATATGGCTTCACCGAAAAGGATGCCGGCTTTTTCGACGCCATGCGTTTGGTTTCTTTTGGCAGTTTCAGGAAATGCGCCACCATTACTACCCTGGATATCACGCCTGCATTGGATAAACGGCAAAAATGGCCGGTATTGAGAATCAGTTATATGTTTTCGGGAATGAACTACAAAAATGGCGATTTCACCATCAAATCGGCCGATCATCTGATTCTTTTCGGGGCTATTTTTCATTTATTCCGATGAATTTTTGCAAGTTTCAAATAATATAACCAACTTTGCCACGTTAATTTGATATAGTTTCAAACGCACATAAAAATACGTTATAATATGTTGAAGAGTAGATTTTTCCTTTTGTTTGCCTGCATGACCGTTGCAGGTACTGTCAGCGCACAGGTAAGGCCTGGGGTTAAACTTGGTTATAATTTGGGTGGAGTGATGGGAGAGTATCGCGGCAAACCTGAAGACCTGAAAAATACGAATGGAGGCGATCCAGGCAATTTTCACATGAAATCGGGATTTCAGGTCGGATTAGTTGCCGACTGTCCTGTTAATGAAGCCATTGCTATCCAGCCGGGAGCAAGATTTTCCATGCAAGGGTTTACCGATAAGTATCATTCAGGTGCAGTTACAGGCGATGAGGTTACGCGAAAATTTTCGTTATTTTACCTGCAGGTCCCTGTATACGCACAGTACCGGCTGAACGTGGCCGAAGACGTCAATATTTTGTTCCAGGCAGGCCCTTATGTAGGCGCCGGCCTTTTCGGACGCCAATCAATTATTTCGAAAAAAACAAAATTAACTGACGACAAGCATAAGAAAATAACTTTTGGTAACGATAATTCCAAAGATATTTATAACGCCATTGATTATGGAATCGGCGCTGGCGTCGGGATTGAGTTTTTCAGATTTCAATTTGTGGTAGCTTACGATTTCGGATTGAGTACTCCGCTCTTTAATAAAGATGCAAAAAGCTCCACTTATAATGTCGATATCCGGAACCACAATCTTTCGGTAACGCTTGCCGTCATTTTCGGTCGTAGAGACCCTTTGCAGAATAAGAAAGACTGATGTAACTGATACGTACACACACATAAAAGAATCCGGAAACGATTACCACAGTTTGTTCTTGGTCATATTTTATGTTTATACTATTGCAATTAAAAATGCCTTTGGTTTGTGAAAAAATTGTATCGACATATTTTTCTGACAGGATTATTCAGTTGGTTGTTATTTTCTTGCGGAAATCCGGGTAATACTAACCGGACGATTTCGGAACAGTCAGTTGACAAACCGGCGCAATTAACCAAGGCTTTCCAAACAGAAGAGAATTTTGATTTACTGACCATGCAGGAACTCCGCCTTTTGCGCAGTTCGGTTTATGCCGCTCACGGCGTATTTTTTGATGAAAGCGACTTGCGAAAATACTGGCGCGAAAATACAACTTGGTACGACACGTTATCGCGCTCGCGTTATGCAAAACTAACTGACAACGAGTTTATTATCTCCTTAACAACTGATGATCAAGAATTGATAAACAGGATTGATTACCGGATGGCGCAGTTACAACAGGAAAACTATATCTGTACCGATAACGATACCACGGCAAATATCCTGAACATTGTGAACATGTTTCACTTCGGAGAAATAACCCAACAGGAAATTATGGACGACCTTGCTGTGAATAATTATGCGTTGCTGCCCGATTCACTGCCGCAGTTATTTCAGGTGTACCAACGAAATGATTCTCTGCATATTCCTAATTTCGTTACCGTCGATCTTCTGGCTCAACTCTCGCATGTTTTTGAAGACTATCTGTTGCGGACGGTAGAAGAAGAATATTTTGCCCCGATGCTGGCCGATCTTTGCTTGTCGCTCCACACCGCTTCGGCTGATCAAATCAGTAAGACCACCAATGCTGCAATAAAAGACATGGCAGCTTATAATGCGGCATTTTTTGCTATTCCGTACAATTTACTTACCGGAAAGTCGTTGAAAGTTTCCGACGATTACAAGGCGCTCGTAGAGGAAGAGCTGGCTAATATTGCCCGACAGGAAAGCCATCGCCCCGTTCTCTTAGATATTAAAACCGATTTCGATTACAGCGCTTTCAAACCATACGGCCATTATACGCGTACAGCCGAACTGCGACGATATTTCAGAGCGTGGAAATGGTTGCAATTAGCGCCATATCGCAGTGATAACAGGACACAGTTGCAACAGACCGTTTTACTTGCCCTTGCGCTGCAAACCGCCAAGACCCAATCCGGCGTTTCCGCTATGGATATGTATGCGCGCCTGTACGGGGCAATGGAATGGTTTACCGGCTTGCCCGCTTACAGTTCGACGCTTGACGTGGCGCTTTTGCTGAAAAAGGAGCGTATCACAACCATCGCCGCTGCTTTGGACGCCAAACTGCTGACTAAGGCAAGCGCCATGATCACAGAGGCAGCAAAGGGCAAAATACCTGCCGTAAAGTATCCTGCCGCCTTCCGGAATGGAATTTATTTCTTGCCTCAACCGGCTTACTTCGACGATGAATTATTACAAGCCACACCCAGGTCAAATGATACCGTTTGGATAGCTTATCCCAATCAAATGGCAAAAATGACGGAACTAATACAGCGTTTCAAGGATTGGGATGCTTCTTCGTACAACAAGCGATTGGAATGTATGCTGGCTGTACAGCAGAACCACCGGAACAGTCCTGTCTTTGCGCAAAAGCAGGCATGGAACCGGAAAAAACTTGAAACATCTGCGGCGTTGTGGGTAAAAATGAAACACGATGTGTTACTCTATGGCGTCATCCCTGACTATCCGGAGCCGTTGCCCATACTCACTCCACCCGATACGCTCATGCCGGAACCTCTCACCATGGGATACGTGGAACCTGCCCTCAGCTATTGGACAAAAATGCGCGAATGGATAGAACTGACAGACAAAACGCTGACAAACTACCAGCTGGCTACCGATACATTAACTGCCTTTTCGGAACGTTTGCACCGGTACATCACCATGATGGAAGATGCCGCATACAGGGAACTGAACAACGAACGCCTTCCCGACGAAACATACCGTTTCATGGCGCATATCGGCGACAGCATCCAACAATTCACATTAGCAATGATAGAACCGGAAATCGACCGCTGGGATTGGACGACAGGAACAGACAGGTCAGTAGCCGTATTCGAAAAGGTATATCAACGCAACATGACAACTGACGAGTTATATACTGCCACCGGCAATATCAATAATATATATGTAATTGTGGAAATCGACGGTTATCTGTATCTCACCAAAGGAGCCACATTTAGCTATCATGAATTTCATATGCCCAAAGAGAAGGTTTTGAAAGATGAGGATTGGCAGGAAATGAGGGAAAAATTATAAACATAATCCGCAAGAGAAAGTATGTCGCGAGGAGATAGCCGCCCTCACTGATAGAGCACGAAATATTTTAGAATAAATGATTTTTTGCGTATTATTGTGCAAATTTTAAAACAATAAATCATGGAATTATCATTAGACTTGAAAAAGCGTTATACATACGCTGATTATCTGATGTGGGCAGATGACAAAACACGTGAACTGGTAGACGGATTTATAAAAATGATGTCGCCAAAGCCAAAACCGATTCATCAGGTAATAAGTTTGTCTATTGGCGCAGAGTTGATGTATCTGATAAAAAAACACAAAGGAAACTGCAAGGTATATCCGGACATAGACGTTCGCCTGCCAAAAAATGGAGAACAGGAAGACGGGAAAATATACACTGTGGTCAGTCCTGATATTTCAGTTGTTTGTGATCAATCGAAAATTGATGCAAAAGGTTGCCTTGGCGCTCCGGATATGGTTGTAGAAATACAGTCATTTTCAACGGCAAAATACGACTTGACTACAAAATTCAATTTGTACGAATCTCACGGAGTGAGAGAGTATTGGGTAGTTTACCCTTTTGAAAAAGGCATAGAAGTATTTTTGTTGCAGCCCGACGGCAAATATGACGAAGGGACAAAATATGAAACGGGAACGATTCCCGTACATATTTTTGACGGCTATGAAATTAATATACAAGACATTTTTTGAGTCATTGAAAATAGATAACCATTAACCACTATGATAACCCATTATCTAAAAATAGCCTTACGAAATATCTTCAAAGACAAGATTTATTCCCTGATCAATATAGTCGGCCTTTCAGTGGCCATTGCCTGCTGTTTCCTGCTGATCTTTTGGATTAGGTTCGAGTTGAGTTTTGAAGACTGCCATCCGAAAGCCGGACGAATATACAAAGTACTGGAAGTGGAAAACAGAGCGGATGGTTTGCATTATAAAGACTATATATCCAACGACATCCATCGTCAATTAAAAGAAACATTTCCCGTAATTGAAGCGTCAACTATAGTTCTTCACTCTCAATTGCCTCTTGCCTATGAAGACAGTGAGAGCATTATGGTGGATTACATATCGGCTACTCGTGCTTATTTGGATATATTTTCTTATGAATATATTGAAGGAAATAAGGAAAACGTGCGGAAGAGCATGGATGCCGTCTTGTCGGAAGAACTTGCCCGAAAATTCTTCGGAAATGAATCTGCTATAGGGAAAACAATTAATTTTGGGAAAGGATTTGTTTTATTCAATATTAAGGCGGTTGTCAAAATTCCCCAAAACACCCACATGAAGTTTGACATGTTTGTTCTTGACAACACTTTTCTCAATAGCAATGCTGTTAATTACATTCTGGTCAGAGAAAATGTCCGTTTTTCAGAAGATATGCAACGGCGCATGGCTGATTTTCTGAAAACATTCCGCGATACGGAAAACAAACTGTCATTCCTTCCATTGAAGGATGTGCATTTGCATTCCCCCAAAGAATTATCCGTTGATTTTTATCAGATTAAACAAAGACATTGGAAAACTTATGGCGATCTGAAACAGATGTATCTGTTTTCGATGCTTGCCTTGCTGATACTGACCATTGCCGTCATCAACCATGTCAATACCTCAATCGCCCGCGCCACGAGCCGGATGCGGGAAGTAGGCGTCAGGAAAATGACCGGATCCACCCAATGGCAACTGATTCTGCGGTTTCTTTCCGAGGCTTTTATTCTTTCGGCTGCATCTATTGTGGTTGCCTTGGCTATATTGAAACTCCTGTTTCCCGGATTTAGCACGATCATGGGAAATCAGGCGCCTTTCCTTATGGATTTTCGTACTATCCTGATCTGTTTTGCTTTTTGTATCATCATCACCCTTCTTTCCGGGGGATATGCAGCATTCTATCTCTCATCGCTCGATCCGGTCATCGTACTTCGGGGAGGCGTACGTTCCGGATCCAGGGAAAAGATGCGAAACCTTCTGACCGGATTTCAATTTTTTCTTTCCGTTGGAATGTTCATTTCCGCATGGATGATTTATAAACAAAATCATTACCTGTTCACTGCCGATACGGGAGTAGATCATAAAAATATCATCATTCTCGACACAGGATCACCTAATGGTATAGAAGATTTTGTTCATGTCCTCAAACATGAAAATCCGAATATCATTGGCGCCACCTGTTCCTCCGGAGCGCCCTACAATATAGGATACCACTATAGCGGCGTCTCGTGGACGGGAAGTACGGAGGCTGTGAAAGACTTTGAATTTGGGCAGGTTTTTTGCGACTCTCATTATGCCAATATTTTCGGATTGCAGGTGATTGACGGCGAATTTCTTCAATCGCGTTCGTTTGTGGGATGGGACTATCGCACAGACTCAGGAACTATGGATATAGTTATTAACGAAGCTTTTCACAAAATAATGGGAGTGGACAATCCAATTGGAATTACGGTGAACTATGGTGACGGGGAACCTATGTCTGTGGGATGGTCAGGGAAAATCACAGGAGTTGTGAAAGATTTTAACTTCAAACCGTTGAAAGAGCCGATTACACCATTGATTTTCTGCTATTTTCGCACAAGTGATCTCAAATTATATATCAAAACAACAGACAAAAACCAAAAGGAAACATTGGATTACATCCGGGAAAAATATTTGGAAATGAGCTATCCAGCACAAAGAATGAACAGACCATTTGTGCTCCAAACAGTAGAGGATGAATTTAATGCCATGTACAAAACCGAATTGCAAACTATGAAGATAGTAATGGTTTTTTCCATTCTTGCGTTATGTCTTTGCATGATGGGGATTTTCAGCATGGTTTCATTTATGGTCGAGAAACGAAAGAAAGAAATTGCCATCCGAAGAATCAATGGAGCAGAAACTAAGGATATTATTGCCTTGTTTATCACGAATTTCATCAAAATCATAGGCGTTGCCTGTGTCATTGCAATTCCGTTGAGTTTTATCATACTTTTGAGATGGATACAAACGTATGCTTTCCGTACCTCGCTGAGTTGGTGGATATTTGTCATTGTCCCGGTTGTGGTATCCCTGATTACGGCTGTGTTAATTGCTGTACAGGTGTTTTTTACCACGCGGCAAAATCCGGTGGAGGTAATAAAGATGGAGTAAAAAGAGATCGTAAGAGATGTAAGACATGTAAGACCGTAAGAAAATAAAAAGAAATCAGTGATCATCCGTTAAATCCGCGTCATCCGCGTTCTATCCATTAAAAAATTAAATTGTATAAAAATACAAATTCATTTTTTTTGTCTGTTGACAATGATCATGAATTATTATCCCGTCAACAGCACATAATGCTGGAAGAACCGTAACAATTCGATGATCAGCGCAATCCCCATGTGAATGATCACCCCGCCCCATATATGACGGGTTTGGTAAGCCAGCGCCCCAAGGAAATAACCGCCAAACAATGCCGACATGGTTTCCATTACCGGTTTGCCGAAGTGCAGCGCAACATACGCGACGATCATCGGCAATACAGCCGTCCGTCCCAGTATCGACGCCATGCCGATGACCAGCGCGCCTCTGAAAATCATTTCCACCATCAGGAAATCGCTGATGTAAACCGTTTCGTAAATAACAGTATTCAGCCACACCGGACGGGCAAAGACGCTTTCGTAAAGCCACGGTTGGTACATGGGATAATACGATTGAAAATCAGGGGTGAAAGAAACTGTCGCCAGGATGGGCAGAATCACCACGTACAGGCACATGTAGGCTTTTACATGGTGATGGCCGTTGCACAACCCATACAACCCTTTGACGTCCCTGTCGGCGGTAAGTCGCAGCAACACCAGTGCGGGGAGTACAAAAATGGCATTGCGCATCCGCCACAGCGCATTGAAAATATACGACTGTTCGTATGAAGAGAAATCCTTCAGGTTCAAAACATCCCTCCACGAAAATGCGTCTGCAAATCCGATGAGACACATCATCAGTATCCCTTTGGCAAAGAATGCCGGTTTTGCAATATTCTGAAATTCGCCACGAATGATAGTGACGGGAACGGCAACCAGAAAATACATCACCACGAACATCAGTATGTTGTTGAAAATAGTACTCGATGTAGGAAAACTGTTATCAACGATAGCGCTTCCAAAACGGGTGCCATACACAAACAGAATACTCAACGCAGCCACTGCTACAGTGTAGGCGTATGCAACAGGATGGAAGTCCTTACGAAAAAACGCTGCAAAATCCCCGAACAGAGTTTTTATTGGTTTCAACATGCGACAAAAGTATAACTAAACATCAACCTGCGTTCTGACAGTCGTTTTATGATGAACGTTTGTAATTTCGATATTTATTATCCTGTTATTATGACTTTTCAGCGCTGTTCAAATGCCGTATGCGCTGCAGGAGGGTGGGATGCGAATAGTGGAAAAAGACGTACAGCGGATGCGGCGTCAGGTTGGAAAGGTTGGTGACCGACAGTTTCCTGAGCGAACGTATCAAGGCGCTGCCCATGCCGAATCCGGCGGCAAAACTGTCGGCCTGATATTCGTTTTTTCGCGACAGCGTATTCATTATCAATCCGATAATGACAGATATGGGGCTGTACAGTATTCCGAACGCAATAAGTCCAATATGGAAACTGGCTTCAGACGCCCCCAGCGCCTGCGATAAAACCGGCTGCGAGACGAAGAGCGAAAAGATGAAAAGCATAACGCCCGTTTGGATGAACGAGAGAATCATGCTGCCGATGATGTGCTTCTTGCGGTAATGTCCTATTTCGTGCATCAATACGGCTACAATTTCGTCGGTGGCTAATTCGCCGATGAGGGTGTCGAAAAGAACAATCCGTTTTTTGCGCCCCAGTCCGCTGAAATAAGCGTTGGCTTTGGTAGAGCGTTTCGAGCCGTCGATGGTATATATCTTGTCGATGCGGAAGTTGGCGCGTTCGGCGTGACGGGTGATTTCATGTTTGAGCTCGCCGTCGTCAAGCGGTTTCTGTTTGTTGAAAAGCGGCACAATCAGCGTGGAATAGAAAAAGGCCATGAAGAGCATGAAGAGCGACATGAGCAACCACGCCCACAGCCAAAAATAAGTGGTGGTTTGCAGGTAAAACCACACGACGAGCGCCATCAGTCCGCCGCCAATGATGGCCGAGAGCAGCCAGCCTTTCAGTTTGTCGGCAATGTAGAGTGCGGGGGTGGTTTTGTTGAACCCGAAACGTTGCTCGATCACAAACGTATCGTACACGGAGAATGGGGTGTTCAGCAGGTCGAACGCCAAACCCAGTATGCCGAAGAAAATCAACGGCTGCAACACGGGATGCGTGCTGACGCCCGCCGCCAGACTATCAACCAGCGCAAAACCTCCCAAGAAGAACATTGCCAGTATCAACAGCAGATTAAAACTGCTGGTAACCAATCCGAAACGGATGTTAACACGTTCGTATTTCTGCGACTGTATGTATTTTTCTGCGTCGTACAAATCTTTCAGTTCATCGGGGAGTTTTTCCGAGAGGTTTTTCAGATTCAGCAGTTCGAGCCAGCTTTCGAGGATGAAGTCGGCAGTGATGATGGTAATGAGGATGATGAATACGGTTTGCGGAGTCATTCAGGTTTCAGGTTTTTGTATGGGCAAAACATGTTTTGCCCATACTTACATGTTCATGTTTCAGGGGTTGAGGGTTTGCAGATCGAGTTGTTTTTCCTGTCGCTGTCTTTCGCGCAGCAGGCTGAGGTAAGCGGCGGTTTTGGATTTCCGCTTGAGCGTAGCCGACTGTTCTGCCCAATGAATGGCCTGTTCTAATTGATTTTGAAATTCATAAGCGATAGCCATATTGTAGGTAATCTGGCTTTTTGTCTTTTTTTGCCGGTTTTTGCGACACGAAAGCAGCATGTTTTCCCAGATATCGAAGGCGCGGACGTAAGCCTCGTTCTGCATGGCGGTATATGCCCGTTGCGACAGTTCGGGAAATTTATTGACCATGTAGATATTGCGCGCTCCCGTTTGCCATTGCGGCGCAATACGCTCGGCGTAATTTTTAGCTATGGCAATGCCCATATCCCACCACGCATCCTTAACATCGGGCAGATGCTCCACCGCTTCTAATTTTCCCGTTTGGATTCCCGAAGACCAATCTAATATGTTGCGGTCAGTATATTCGTCAATCACTGCTCCCGATCTGTTGCGCACCGACCATTTTGCAGCATACTGTGCAAACAGATAGGCTTCCCATACATCATAAGCATATTGCTGGCCATAGTAAGCATTATTGATCTGCAACCTGTCCAAAAGCACCAACATATCGAAACCGGAACCATCGAGTATTTCTTCAGTTTTGATGATATGGACGGAGAATTGAGTGTTTTCGTAACCGGGCGCTTTTTCCCAATGCTGTTGCAGTGAAAAGAGAATGTTGGCAATCAACGAGTCCGTCGGAACGTCAGTAGCTGTTTCGTTGTTCATGATGGCTTCCGACAAAAGGATTTCCGAAGCACAAATGGCAACATTTTGTTTGGAGCCTTCAAAGGTCAGTTCGGCCGGTTGCAGCGTTTCAATCGGGCAATAACGCATGGTTGCACATGCCGGAAGAAACAGCGGCATCCACACAAAAAGCAAATATCGAATGGTACGGATCAAGGTATCTAAAGTTATAAAATAGAATCGTCGCAAAATTATCTTTTTTTGTTCAATTTGCAATATTATTTTGGGTTATATCTATTTCGCTTCCTCCAACTTTGATAATGTTTCTTTTATTCTTTCCGACGCTTGCCTGCTCTGCCGTACCATTTCATAAGGTAAACCGGAAATATGAAAGACATGTACAGGTACTTCAATCGGTTTCCTCTCCGTTTGAAATTGTAAACATTTCAACACCTCTTCTGCTTTTATTTGAAAATACATATCAAAATTATTTTTTACCGATTCGATTACAGAATATATTCCCCATATCGTTTGCAATAGTTCTCTATCTTTTATTTGACGCATGAATCCGGAAATTTTTAACATTTCAAATGCATTTGTCGCAAAAACTGAACTCAATGATGTGTAATACATGTAACCACAACCATTGTTGTCAGTTTGCGCATAATAAGATAATGAGTCATTATTTAAGAATTTATTATCGCTCAATCTGATGTAATTGGCGTATCTGACCGGTTTTTGCAACCAATGTGTACACCAGTCAAATTGCTCTGCGTTCGCTTCCAACTCCAATTGAACAGCGTCTAAATACTGTTTCAGGTCTTTTTTGTTGTTGCTGTTGGCTACCAAAAGGCCTGTGCCAACGGTGATGGCAATCCCTGTAACCACAATGGACAGTTCGCGGAGATATTTTACAACGGGATAAATTGATTTTTTTTGTTTTTTCATGAGAGATATTTTTAAGACTTATCAGATTTTGGGCATGATTATCCGAAAAAAGTTCCGACACGTTTTGCCTGCTTGATCAGGAAATGATCCTGCGGAACCAGACGGGTTTTTCCTCCTGTTTCCTTTAACGGAACGGAAATCATTTCATCGTTATGAATGGCAACCATCGTTCCGAACTGCTGTTTGTTGATCAGCTGCGCGGCATAGGTACCCATGCGTGTGGCAAGGATACGGTCGGAAGGCGAAGGGCTGCCCCCGCGCAGGGTATATCCCGTTACGGTGACTCTGGTTTCGATATTGGTGCCTTTTTCAATCTGTCCGGCAATATAGGCGCCGGCCGTTACTCCTTCAATTTTTCCGGTATTGATGCCCTCTGCAACCACCACAATCGAATAGGGTTTGCCTTTGCGCATCCGGTCGAGCAACACCTTGTTCACCTCGTCAATGTTGTAGTCCCGTTCGGGGATAAGTATCACGTCGCCGCCGCCGGCTACGCCCGCATAAAGGGTTATCCATCCGGCGTGATGCCCCATCAGTTCGATCACCATCACCCGCTTGTGCGAGTTGGCTGTGGAGTGCAGCCTGTCTATGGCCTCGGTAGCGATATTCACCGCCGTGTCAAAACCGAAAGTAACGTCGGTACCCCATACATCGTTGTCAATCGTTTTGGGAATACCTACCACGTTTATTCCCAACTCCGAAAGTTGTGCGGCTGTTTTTTGCGTACCGTTTCCACCGATGCATACTAAGCAGTCAATTCCCATTTTGTCGCAATTTTGCTTGATCAGTTGCGGTTTATCTGCAATCAGGTCGCCTTCTTTTTTCTTGAAGGGTTTTTCGCGCGAAGTACCCAGGATGGTTCCTCCCAAAGTAAGGATACCTGAAAGTTTCCGTTCGTCCAATGGAATAAAGTCATTGAAAATCAAGCCCGAAAACCCGTCGAGCACTCCAAAAACTTCTATTCCGTATGTCATCGCCGCTTTACCAACGCCGCGTATTGTCGCATTAATACCTGGGCAATCGCCTCCTGATGATAAAATTCCTATTTTCATTTTTTCAGTAATGTTACTTTTTCCTTGATTGTGCGATGGGAATCTTCAACTGTTCGCGGTATTTGGCCACTGTGCGACGGGCAATCAGAAAGCCTTTTTTCTGAAGGACGTCAACCAGATCGTTGTCGCTGAACGGCTTGCGTTTATCCTCTTTTTCAATACAATCCTGAAGCATTACTTTGACTTCGCGCGTGGAAACTTTTCCGCCCGATGTTGTTTTTAAGCCTTCCGAGAAGAAAAATTTCAACGAAAATAAACCGGTCGGAGTTTGCAAATATGTACTGTTAGAAACACGCGATACAACGGATTTATCAAAACCGGAAATATCACAAATATCCTTCAGTATCATAGGATTGAAAAAAAGTTCGCTGCCATTATTCAGGAAATATCTCCTCTGGTGATGGATAATGGCCTCTGCGATGGTAATAATGGTATTTTGCCCGATGAACAAACTGATCAAATTGATTTTTTGCTTCAAAAAGTTGATAACCACTTGGGTATAACTGTCAGGATTGTTTGTATGGCAAGCGTGGAGCATGTCATGATACACCTGTTCTATTTGCAGTTTGGACATTTTGCATAAGGTCGGCGTTAATTGCAGGCCGTCATCTTTAATTTCGAGCAGAAAGTCGGGAATAATACCGGCTAACTCCCTGTGCTTATTTTTTAATTTGTTCCAATCGCTTATGGGGATGAAAACATCAGCCTTCTTCAATGTACTGTCTTTATTGATTTGTGCTTCCATACCATGTCTCTTATTTATCTATATTTTTTTGATTACAACTCCTTTCTCAATCTTGCCACAGGGATATTCAACTGTTCGCGGTATTTGGCCACGGTACGGCGGGCTATCAGGTAGCCTCTTTCCTGAAGGATAGCGACAAGTTCGTCATCGTTAAGCGGATTGCGTTTCGATTCGCTATCCACACAATCCTGAAGTATTTTCTTGATTTCGTGCGTGGATACTTCATCGCCCGAATAGGTGAGCAAACCTTCCGAGAAGAAAAACTTCAACGGAAATATGCCGAACGGCGTTTGTATGTACTTGCTGTTGGCCACACGCGATGCAGTGGATATATCGAGTCCCGTTTTTTCGGCGATATCGTTCAGTATCATTGGCTTGAGCATCGTTTCGTCGCCCCAGCTCAGGAAATAGTTTTTCTGAAAATCGAGAATTGCCTGCATGGTAAGCATCATGGTAGTTTGCCGCTGTTTGATAGCGTCGATGAACCATCGGGCCGATTCGAGTTTTTGTTTGACAAAACTTACGGCTTCTTTGTTATGTTTTTCCTGCCGCTTGTTTTTGCTGTAGGCGTCGAGCATGTCGTTATACATCCGGCTCACCCGAAGTTCGGGAAGATTGCGCGAGGTAAGCGACAGTTGTAACAATCCGTCATCCTTGATTTCGAGCAGGAAGTCGGGGATAATGTGTTCGGTGATTTTGTCAGACTGAAATGAACCGCCGGGCTTGGGATTGAGTTTCAATATTTCGGCAATGCCTTCTTTCAGTTTATCCTCAGTAATATTCAGCCGTTCGATGATTTTGTCGTAATGTTTCTTGGTAAATTCGGTAAACTGTTCGTTCAGAATGGTTTTTGCCATCTTTATTTCGGGCGTTTCTGCTTTCTGTTTCAGTTGCAACATCAGGCATTCTTTCAGGTTGCGGGCGCCAACTCCCGGCGGATCGAACTCCTGGATGATTTTCAATGCCGACTCCAATTCTTCTTCGGTGGTTTCCACTGCCATTGAAAAGGCCATATCGTCGGCCACTGCATCAAGCTTTCGCCGCAGATAACCATCGTCGTCAATATTGCCAATCAGGTAATTGGCCAGCATGTGTTGCCGTTCGGAAATATTGCGCAGCCCGAGTTGCGATTCCAATTGGTCATGGAAACTGCTGCCCGCCGAAAACGGGATTTCGGTCTTTTGTTCTTCCTTATTGTAATTCTTTGTGTTGAGCTTGTAAAGAGGCGTATCGTCCGTGTTCAGGTATTCGTCAATCGACAGGTTGGCATGTTCAACGCTTGCGCTATCCTGCTGCTGATCGGCGTCATCGGTATCGCCGGTATCTTCACGACCTTCTTCCAAAAGCGGATTTTCCTCCAGTTCTTCCTTAATTCGATCATCCAACTGCATGGTAGGTATCTCCAGCAGTTTGATCATTTGTATCTGCTGCGGCGATAACTTTTGGAGAAACTTTTGTTGTAAGCGTTGATTTAACATTGTTTCATTCTCGATTTTTAATACTTCTTATGTATCATTATACGTTTTCGGTACGTAAAAAGTTACAAATTAATATTGATTGTAGTTATCATTATGAATATTCGACAACTAAATTTTGGCCAATATGTTTCAATCCATGTTGTGAAATTTTCTTATGAGTACTTTGCGAAAAAGGAGTTTTAATTTTAAAAGCGAATGTCATAAATTCATTCTCGTAATGTGCACATAAACGGGACAATCTGCCGATTTCGCGTGTATACTCATTATCTGCATTTTGTTCGGACAAATACCCTTTTTGTGTTGCTGTCCGGATGAGTAATTCAAGTTGATTCAAAAGTAAATCATACTCTTTTTGAGTAGTGATTCGATTAACATTTTCAAGTATCTTTTCCATTTTTCTTTTTTTATATGATAGAACAATCAATTTTATCGTATTCGCTGTGAGTGCCAATCCAACGAACAGTCATGACGCTGTCAATGAAAAGGACAATAGCTACAATTCTGTCCCCATCGCCTTTCAAATTAAAAACATAACGATTGTTTCCTACATAGTCGGCTCCGGGAAAATCATTTTTCAAATCAGCATGATGAGACCATTGGGCATTTTCCACTTTAGAAACCCAACGTTCGACAGCTTTTAGAACAATCGAATGTTTTTTAACAAATCTGTTCAGAATTTGTTTATTGGCTAACTCCATTAAAATGTCAGGGATTTAGTTTATTAAAATTCAGCATTTTTGGGCGTTCTTGGAAATGGTATTACATCGCGGATGTTGGCCATACCGGTAACAAAAAGCACCAAACGCTCGAAACCCAGTCCGAATCCGCTATGTGGCGCTGTGCCAAACTTACGGGTTTCGAGATACCACCACATATCCTTTTCGGGAATACCCATCTCGTCAATACGGTTTTTGAGTTTGGCGTAATCTTCCTCTCGCTGCGACCCGCCAATGATTTCTCCTATTTTCGGGAAAAGCACGTCCATAGCGCGTACCGTTTTTCCATCGGCATTCTGTTTCATGTAGAATGCTTTGATTTCGCGCGGATAATCGGTGAGGATCACCGGACGTTTGAAATGCTGCTCAACTAAATAACGTTCATGTTCCGATTGCAGGTCGACGCCCCAACTGACGGGAAATTCAAATTTTTGCCCCGATTTTTCGAGAATGTCAATTCCCTCGGTATAGGTCAGGCGCACAAAGTCATTCTCAATCACAAAATGCAGCCGGTCGAGCAATTCCTTATCGTACATCTTGGTCAGAAATTCCAGATCGGGCATACAATATTCCAACGCATAACGGATGAGGTATTTCAGAAAATCTTCGGCCAAATCCATATTGTCCTTGATTTCGTAGAATGCCATTTCGGGTTCTATCATCCAAAATTCGGCCAGATGGCGCGGTGTGTTTGAGTTTTCGGCACGAAACGTAGGGCCGAACGTGTAGATTTGCCCCAGCGCCATAGCGCCCAATTCTCCTTCGAGTTGTCCCGAAACGGTGAGATTGGTGGCTTTACCGAAGAAGTCCTGCGAATAATCCACTTCACCGTCGGGCGTTTTAGGCATGTTGTCCAATTCCATAGCGGTTACATGGAACATGGCGCCGGCGCCCTCAGCATCCGAGCCGGTGATGATGGGCGTATGCAGATAGAAAAATCCGTTGTCGTTGAAATACTTGTGGATGGCGTAGGCCATGGCGTGACGTATGCGCAGTATCGCCCCGAACGTGTTGGTACGTGGCCGCAAATGGGCTATCTCGCGAAGGAACTCAAGGGTATGGCCTTTCTTCTGCAAGGGATACGTATCCGGATCGGCAGTCCCGTAAAGAGTGATTTCAGTGGCATGTATTTCAACGTTTTGCTCCTGTCCCTTCGATTCCACCAACCTCCCGATCACGGCAATACACGAACCGGTAGTGATTTGCCTGAGTAAATTTTCGTCGAAATTGGCCACGTCCACCACGATTTGCATATTATGAATGATCGAGCCGTCGTTGAGCGCCAAAAACGCTACGCTTTTATTGCCACGCTTGGTGCGCACCCATCCTTTTACCAGCGCTTCGCTGCCATAAGCGGAAGAAACAAGTATCTCCCTGATTTTCTGTCTTTCGCGATTTTCCATTGATATATTTTTGATGATGCTGCAAAAATAACATTTTTTTATATGTATGAACGATTAAAATTGTATTTTTGCACAAACTATTTATTCTCAACTTGTCTATGTTGTTTTGGTATAGGATTTTTTACGGATTTTGCCGGTTGTTGGCGCTTTTGCCGCTACGGTGTCTTTATTTGCTATCCGACCTGCTTTTTGTGCTGGTGTGCTACGTAGTGCGCTATCGCCGCAAGGTAGTACTGGAAAACCTCCGTAATTCGTTTCCCGAAAAAACAGAGCGGGAACGGCGACAGATTGCCCGCAAGTTCTACCGGTTTTTGTGCGACATATTCATCGAAACTGTCAAACTGACCAATATCGACATTCCACAGATACGTCGCCGTATGCATTACAGCAATCCCGAAATTTTCGACGAACTCTATCGTAAAGGAAAACAAATTTTCGTTGTCGCCGGACATTACGGTAACTGGGAATGGTTTGCGACACTGGAACATACCATTCCATACCATCACGCCACGCTTTACCGTCCTTTGGAAAATGCGCTTTTCGACAAGTTTTTTTACAACCTGCGCACGAAGTTCGGTGCTGATGCTACTCCTTCAAATACGGTTGTCAGGGCAATCAATCGCTATCAACAGGAAGGTCGCATGACTGCACTGGGTTTCATGTCCGACCAGTCGCCACATCGCGATGCTATTCACTACTGGACAAATTTCCTGAATCAGGATACCCCTATGTACCTGGGGATCGAAAAGTTGGCCAGGCGTTACAATACAGCGGTAGTATATTTCGAAATACGGCGTTTAAAAAGAGGATATTACGAGGTGGACGTCACCTTGATTGCCGAAAACGCTGCTGAAACCGGTGAGACAGAAATCACCGAAAAACATGTACGGTTGCTGGAACAATCCATCCGCCGGAATCCGCAGTATTGGCTGTGGAGCCACAGGAGATGGAAACACAGGAGAATTTAATGAATGAAATGTCCGCTAATTATTCATATGAGCAATGATGTACATTTGCTTGGAAAATCCGATGGCAGTGGATCGCTGTTTTCAATTATTCGACAAAATTGTTATTTTTGTGCCTTTATTTATTTTAGAGACTTTAAGTTACTAAAATATGAGTTCAAAAGAATTATTCAATAAAATAAGCGCAAAGCGTAGCTTCCTTTGTGTAGGTTTAGACAGCGAGTTCGGGAAAATTCCCGAATTTCTGAAGCGGGAGCAGAATCCGGTTTTCGAGTTCAACAAGCGCATCATTGACGCTACAGCGCCCTATGCAATTGCCTTTAAACCCAATCTGGCGTTTTATGAGGCCTACGGCGTATCAGGATGGGTCAATTTGCGAATGACCATAGATTACCTGCGCGCCAATTACCCCGACTTGTTTCTGATTGCCGACGCCAAACGCGGCGATATCGGCAACACCTCAAAAATGTACGCCAAGGCTTTCTTTGACACCATCGGCTTCGACGCCATTACCGTGTCGCCTTATATGGGTGAAGATTCCGTAAAGCCTTTTATCGGCTACAAAGACAAGTGGGTCATCATCCTCGCGCTGACGTCCAACGCGGGCGCTTCTTCCTTCCAATATACCGAAGACAAATACGGCGGACTGATGCTGTTTGAAAAAGTGATCAACCATTCGAAAAACTGGGGCAACAAGGACAACATCATGTACGTGGTAGGCGCTAACAGGACAGATATGCTGAAGGATGTACGCCGTCTCGTTCCTGACCATTTTCTGCTCATCCCCGGCGTAGGCGCTCAAGGCGGTAACCTGTCGGAAATCGCCCATGCCGGTTTGAACGAACAATGCGGGTTACTGGTCAACTCATCGCGCGCCATCATCTTCGCCGACAATAGCGAAAATTTTGCTGAAACAGCCGCTCAAAAAGCAATGGAAATGCAACAGGAAATGGCATATTTACTCACCGAAAAAAGAATTTTAACATAATGCAGCAATCTACAATTAACTTTGATATCAACAAGATCATCTTCGATGATCCTTCTTCGATTTTCCATATCCTAACGGAAAGCGAAAAACAGTTGTTCTGTAGTCATATGGAAGTGAAACATTATCGCAAAGGCGAATATATCTGTCGTACAGGAGAGGTTCCGAAAGGTTTGCTATGCCTGATCAACGGTACGGCAAAGATTTTCAGGATAGGCGCAGGCGGTCGCAAGCACATTTTCCGTATTGTCAAACCCAACGAATTAATTGGTTATATCGCTCTGTTTGCCGACATGATATATGGCGCTTCGGCACGGGCTATCGAAAATTCGGCGGCTGTGATCATCAATCGCGAAACAATGTTTAGCCTGTTGCGTTCCAACAGCGAATTAAGCCTCCGCTTCATCAAATCGTTGTCCACCGAGCTGGGGTTTTCGTATTTCCGCACCATGACGCTCACCCAGAAACAGATGCCGGCTCGATTGGCCGAGTCGTTGCTCTTTCTGCGCGACAACTACGGATTCGAAGACGACAATGTTACTCTAAAAGTTTGCCTTTCGCGCGAAGACCTCGCCAGTATCTCTAATATGACCACATCCAACGCTATTCGTACACTTTCATCATTTGCGAGAAAAAACCTGATCAGTACGGAAGGGAAACGCATCAAACTGATCGACATTTCCGGGTTGGAGGAAATTAGCGGAGAACAAGCTAAATGTTTGAAAATTTCCAGCAGCAAAGTATTGTAATTGTCTATGAAAGTTTATACCAAAACAGGCGACAGCGGCCAAACCGATTTGATTGCAGGCAAGCGGGTGGCGAAGAATCACCCGCGCATTGAAGCCTGTGGTACGGTGGACGAACTGATGGCGCACACTGCCTTATTGATGGATATGCTGTCGGATGAGCGCGACAAGGATTTTTTGCAGTGGATATTGGATAGACTGATGACGGTTTTGTCTGTGTTGGCTGCCGAAAGCGATGTCAAAAAAAAAATACCTGAAATAGCGTCTTCCGACACCACACGAGTAGAACATTGTATCGACGAGATGGAAGGCGGATTGGAACCGTTGCACAGTTTCATTCTTCCGGGCGGTCATGTTGCGCTGTCGCAATGTCACGTGGCGAGGACGGTTTGCCGACGTGCAGAACGGAAAATCATTGGCTTGGTCGTCAACGGTTTTGAAGTACCGGATGAGGTAACAGGATTCATCAACCGTTTATCGGATTATTTTTTTGTATTATCCCGAAAGATTGCAAAAGATTTTATGATTTCAACAAAAAAATGGGCGCTTGTTGTTGGTGAATGATTTTTTTTATTACTTTCGCAATCCGAAATAAAAAAGTATGCAGTTAATAATTAAATAGTTAATACATGTATTGGACTTTAGAATTAGCTTCAAAACTGGAAGATGCACCTTGGCCGGCCACTAAAGATGAGTTAATAGATTTTGCTATTAGGTCAGGAGCGCCGTTGGAAGTCATTGAAAATTTACAGGAAATAGAAGACGAAGGCGAAATCTATGAAAGCATTGAAGATATTTGGCCTGACTATCCGAGCAAAGACGATTTCTTTTTTAACGAAGACGAATATTGAGAGAGGATACTACGTCATTCTTTCCAGCTTCACCACATTTTCCACATGGTGCGTGTGTGGGAACATGTCAACAGGCTGAACGTCCGTAATTTTGTAAAATTCCTGCATGAGCGACAGGTCACGGGCTTGCGATGACGGATTACAACTTACGTAAACCACCCGTTTAGGCGTGGCCAGCAACAACGCCTCGATGACTTTTGTATGAACGCCTGCCCGCGGCGGATCGAGTATGACCACATCGGGCGTACCATACTTCCTGATAAATTCCATAGTAAACACATCCTTCATATCGCCTGCAAAAAAGGATGTGTTTTTAATTCCATTGAGCGCCGAATTGTGTTTCGCATCTTCGATTGCCTCGCTGACATTTTCCACGCCAATTACTTTTTTGGCCTTTTTCGCGAGGAAATTGGCTATGGTGCCGGTACCGGTGTAAAGGTCGTATACGATTTCCCGACCGGTAAGT
>Ga0082212_10002787_pt1 | contig 25131 bp, 21 predicted proteins | sample TergutNt197P3_FD_71548 | JGI IMG/M metagenome (GOLD analysis project Ga0082212, IMG submission 71548) | Neocapritermes taracua P3 segment gut microbial communities from Petit-Saut dam, French Guiana - Nt197 P3 | ecosystem: Host-associated > Arthropoda: Insects > Digestive system > Gut ...
CCGCTTGATATTCCGTTGCCAAGACCACTTGCGTCAATGCCTCCTAATAATCCAAGCAAACCCGACTTTTCAAGCGCGATAAGAAAATCTGCCAGATCGTCGCATGTGTCGGCGAGAGTATAGGTCGCTCCGGAAAGATTGCCGAGAGAGAAGTCGGTTGTAAGCCCGGTCACTTGGTTATACAGTTGAATAACATTTTTAACAAGGCTTATACCAGAGCCGAGCATACCGAGGTATGGGCGAATAGGTTCTATAAGATCAATTATCGGTTTAAGGGCAGTACCGATAGCCCCTGATGTTAAATCATTATACGCTTTTGTCAAATCAGCGGTTGCCTCATTATATTTATCAATGTCAGTAGAAGCGCCATATAAAACTTTTAGCTCCGCAGGAAGTATATAAATTACTTCAATCCCTGCATTTGCAAAGAAATTAACAAGACCATTTTCGAGGAACTGTACAATCCATTCTTCGATAGGCGTATTGGGGTCAATATTCATACTATCCAATAAATCTTTTAATCCGGCAACTTGCTGCAACGACGCAAAACTGAATCCATTTCCCAAACCGCCGAGTATCGGGTCTAATATCGTCCCGTCAATGCCCAAACTGCTTAACGTATCTAAAATATAAATAATATCGTCAAGACTTCCGAGCAAAATATTTATATCTGCAAAAAGTTGAGATAAATCTTCGTCGTTTTCGAGTATTCCCTCAATAAGACTTGAAGGATCGCCACTGATTGCGCGCAATTTCGCTTTAGCCTGTTCATAATCGAATTTGGCGAGTTCAAGCGGGGTCAATTCTTTTTTGCCCTCAGATAATGCAGCCGCAATGTCGTGCATTTTTTCAATCACGTTTGCTTTGTTTACAGCAAATCCAAACAATCCAGTTGAATAATCAGAGTGGAAACTTGACGCAAATTTTAATTGAATACCTACGCCCAACAAACTAAATCCCCATTCATATCCGCCTTCGCGAAAGAAATTTACAGCGTTATTTAATTTATCATTGGCGTTAGTTGTATATTGTCTTTCCGGACTGATTGTTGTAAACACAACGTTAACCGGTTCAGCTGGTATCCAAATAGAATTATAGCCTTTGACTTTAAGAAGTTCACTGCCATTAGTCCCTCCGATACGCAATGCTTCTGCTATTTCAAGATCGCGCAGAGCATTTGCGATAAAATCCGCTTTTTCTTCTTCATATTGGGTTTGACTTAAATTTCCGCCTTCAGGTACAACAGCGGGCAGGTTTTCGACAAAGTCTATGTAGTAGTTAACATTCGCTACATATTCTTCGTAAACTGACGGATCAGCATATGGCGGTTCCGGTTCTTCCGCGCTTACTAACATTATCGCGGGCATCATCAGCCCTACCATCATAGCCAAAACTAAAATGACTGATAAAATTCGTTTTTTCATTTTTATGTATCCCTCCATAAATAAATATATTTTTTGTTGCCTCTTTTATTATGGAGTTGGGGTTCTCCGTTTTCAGCCGCGTCGCTTTCGCGCAACGTGGTTAAACGCCTGCTTTTGTTAAGTGCAGGGAACTTTCTCCCGGGTCTAATCTCCCAGAATTGAATCTATCGAAGACAAAACGTTCTCTTTTTCAAAAGGCTTGGTTATAAACAGTTTCGCCCCGATACTTAATGCCTCGTCAACCGTGCTGTCTTTTCCCACGGACGACACCATGATAATTTTTGCGTCAGGGTCTTTTCCGATGATATTTTGCAGACATTCGATACCCCCGACTTCGGGCATGACAATATCAAGCGTGACTATGTCTGGTTTATGCCGGAAATACATTTCCTCGCCCTGCAATCCGTCAGCGGCTTCGGCGATTACTTCATGCCCGGCTTCCGTAAGTATATTTTTTAACATCATACGCGCAAGCCTCGCGTCGTCAACTATTAAAAATTTAGCCATTATATTTTATTCCTCTCAAAAATTTAATTAATTTATATTAATTATTTCTGACAAACACATAAAAATCCCCGGCAGAAACAGACAGGGGCAAAACAACCGTTTCCCCGAATGATAACTCGCCGGACGGATAATATTCCGGGACTTTTAAGTCAAGTTCCATTTTGCCGCTGTTGGATAATTCAGAAATCAAAAGACCGCTGACGCAGTTAAGAAATTCTTTTACCGCGTCCTGAGTGTCTTCTTCGCGTGTTGCCTCGTCGTCAAACGTAAATTTAGCGTAAGTTTCCGCGAATTTTTGCGCGGCGTTTAACTCGTCGGACGCAAACATCAGAGTAACTGACGCGCCGCCCGTCACGTTTTGCCCGACGGCGAATTTATAAATACCGGGCTTGATATTTATTTTCACGGCTTCTTTTACGAAAACATCACGATCGATAAATCTTATGATATAGGCGGTAAATAATTTTGTATATTCGCTTAAAATCAAATCATTGCAGTCAATTTTCCCTATATGCGATATATAAGCCGCAATATCGTTATCGAGCAATTTCTCGAACTCGCCGCCGCAAACGCCGAGTTCGGATTTAAAATCATTCAGCGCAGTATCAAACTTTTCGGAATCTATGTATTTTCTGTCGCATAAAATCTGTTTAAGTATTATATGCTCCCTCGGTTGTTTTGTAAGAAGAGAGCCAAGCTGTTCTTTTGTGAGATAGCCCTCATCAACGGCAATATCCCCGAACCGCATATTTTTCGAAGCCTGAAGCCCGTTGACCTGTTCGACCTGTTCCGGCGTCATCAGTTTTTCCTCGACAGCCAGTACGCCGATTCTTATTCTTGTGTTTTTCTGGACTTCAAGCACTTCTTTTGCCTGTTCTTTTGACACAGTATTTTTCCCGGTTAAATAAGAAACAAAAATCTGGTTAAACATAAGAAAGCATACACCTCAAATCAATAATGATATTCCGGATTGTCATAATTATAAAAAAACTATCCGGACTGTAAACAATATAACACAAACAATAAAAAAAGTCAAGCGTAAATAACAATTTTTTTGTCTGAAATTAATGTTTTTTGAAACAATTTCAAAACGATGAAACCAATGATTAAAAAGGGCGGGAAAACCCCGCCCCTGCATAAAAATCCCGTTTATTCCATAAATCTTTGCCTGTATTTCTCTAATTTTACCGCGTCTTTTATTTCAAGTCCGCGTTCGCCCGCCAGAGATTCCAGATGATGCGTGAACTCATGTATAAGCACCCTCCTGAGTTCTTCTTTTTGCCGCTGAGGGCGAAGATTCGGATATAATCTTATAAACGAGCCGTAATATATGACGATATATCTGCCCAAACCTCCCATGCCTTTGCGGTCATTGTGATATTCGCCGAGAATATACAGATTCTCAGGACCTGTTTTATCTTCTCCGCCCATGCTGTCGGGGTGCATTTTTGTATCCGGCAGCAAGAAAACCCCGCCGTTAAGCTCTCTGTAAAATTCTTCTGGTATCTCGTCGGCTATATCGTCGAGCATTGCCCCGACTTCGTCAAACGTAATTATATTATTATTCACGGCTTTAATCAAAACTGTTGTAACCGTCTAAGGTTTTCTGTATCGCGGCTTCGACTTTGCCCCTGTTTTTCTCGAATACAGTCATAGGATTGGTTCCCTCTTTGCCTGTGCCGTAAGTTATAATCGCGCTGTAGAAACCTCCCCAGTTAAATAATACGGCAAGGTCGAACACCCTTCCGTCTCTGATAATATCGAGCATTTCGATAGAGTCTTCGTCCCTTGTGAATTTGCCCTCAAGAGAGATTTTATAATAAGCCGGAATAATAGTCTCGGCTGAAACCGCGGTGTAAGCGTCTATAAATATCCCCGACCTTTCGGAGTTTTCTACCGTTATAGGGATACCAAACGCGGGAACGGTGTCAATCATGAAAGTATAATAATTATCCTGAAATTCGTCATATTTCGGGTGGGGAAGTATGCCGAAATCCGCCGTCATTTCCCTGAATACTCTCGCGTGGGAGAGAACCTCGGCGCAGAACAGCGACATATCCGCCATAAACGTCTTTTTGGCATGGTCCAAATCGGAATTTCTTCCGGGATAAGAGCCCTGTGCGTCAAGAAATACCCCGGCTTCTTTGTTCATAAGCTCGTGCGCCCTGACAAACGCGCTCACGAATTTTTCGTCGGGCTCCACAAGATACGGCTCGCCGTTCGCGTCCAACTGAACTAATTTTTGTTCCTGGCATTCAAAGAACGCAAGAAATCCGAGACCGTGGGTGGATATTCCCCATTGGTCCGAAACCGTCCATTTTCCATCCCCGTCAAGGTCTCTCGCGCTGTCGCGTGCCATGTTATATAACGCGTCAACGGTCCATTTGCCCTCCCTGACAAGCGTGTACGGATTTTCAAGACCCATTTCCTGCTGTAATTTTTTATTGAAATACAAAACCCATATAGCGTCGTTTGTTATCATGTTCGCGTCTGAAGTAGTGAAATAAAGCTTGCCTAAAAGCTCGACCGACGCGTTTGCTTTCTGGTTCCAGTACGGCTTGTCTAAGTTAAGCCCGGGCACGTCGTATAAATTCAGATAAAACCCCTGACTCGCGATAATCCCAGCCTGCGCTGAATCCGTAAATACAATATCGTAATCGTCGGTGTTTGCCTGAATCGCTTTTTTCGCCCTTGATTCCGGACCGGATACCAGTATTTCGACTATCTCCACGCCAAGCCCGTCCTCGATTATCCTGTTTCTCTTGTACATAGCGTCGTTTAACGGCTCTGAATTTTCTTCCTCAAGCCCTGTGTCTGTTGAAATAACCGCTTTTATCGTTGACATAGCCCAGTCGTCGTGGTCGGGGATAAGAACGCGCATTTTATAGCCTTTGAAATCCTGAGCCGGCAGTTCGTATTTTTCTTCTTCGACTTCCGCTTCGGGGTCGTCGGAATCAACCGCGGCTTTTTCGGAATCGTCTTTAGCAGGAGTGTTGTCCGCGTCCCCTTCTTTTGCCGGCGCGCACGATAAAAAAATCACAGAAGATAAAATAAGCGCGACTGCCAGCAAAAAACTTAACAATTTTCTGATTTTCATTTTGATAAATCACCTTTCCATAATATTTTTTTGTTTTTATATTTTAATTTTTTAAAAATAATTCCCGTTTGCCGCCCAGTTTTCGTATTCCGTGAAATTCATATACACGCAGCCGATGTCTGCGCCTAAAATTTCTTTCAGTATCGCGTAAATTTTCTCCGAAAATTCTTTTTTGCTGTCTTCCGGCGATTTTTTGTAGACCTGTACGCTCACAAATACCCCGTTGTTTAATTCTCCGTTCATGAACATAGACACCCCGTCGTTTACGCACAAAAGAGTGTTGTCTATATTTTTCCCCGGCAGAACCGGCATGATTGCGCCGATTTTTGAATATAATTCTGATTTCATGTTATCATCGAGTTTTTTTGCCGTTGTTACTCTTACAAAAGGCATAATAATTTTTCCTTTCAATTATATAATATATTTTATAAATTGTAGTGCTAATTGATTTACATGCAAAAATTGTGATTCTTCTTTTTGCCTCCCTTGCTAAAGGGAGGGGGACCGTCCGCAGACGGTGGTGGGATTCGGAGTCTGATGTTGTGTTGTTCTGGGAGGGAAACTGAATCCCTCCGTCACGCTTCGCGCGCCACCTCCCTTTAGCAAGGGAGGCTTTTATTAACCTACGCGTTATATTATATCTGGTTTTCGCTGTCCCTGTATTTCTGCATGAGTTCGCTGAAAATCTCCCCGTTTGTCGGCGGGGTGTAAGTTATCGCGTTTGCGCCGGCTTCGATAGTCGCCTTTATGGTTTCTTCGGTCGGACCGCCTGTGGCGATTATGGGCACATACGGGAAACTTTCGCGTATTTTCTTAACGATTTTTGCCGTATTCGCCGCGCCCGACACGTTTAATATAGTCGCGCCCGCCTCAATACGGCTTTTTATGTCCGTATTCTCGCTCACTACTGTCAGTATAACGGGAATATCTATGTTTTCGCTGATTTCTTTTATCACTTCGTTTTTCGTCGGCGAGTTTACGACTACGCCCATAGCCCCCTGATATTCGGCGTGCTTCGCCAGATTCACGACCCTCGGTCCCTGCGTCGTCCCGCCGCCGACACCGCAAAATACCGGTACGTCGGCGGCAAGCATTATCGCCTGAGTGATTATCGGCTGGGGCGTAAACGGATAGACCGCGATAACGGCGTTGCCGTTCATGTTTCTTATTATCGCAATATCAGTCGTAAACACCAGAGATTTTATAAGCTTTTCGTTTATTTTTATTCCCGTAGATAATTTATGTATTATCTCAGGCACGTGAATTATATGTTTTTTAAGCTGTCCCCTTATGCTCGGGACAAATATTTCCTGTTCCTGATTCATAATTATTTAACCTAATTTAATTATTGATTATTAATTCTTTGCGTCTTCATAAGCGTCGATAATATCCTGAATATCTTTTTCTATCTTTCCCGCGTTTTTTTCGTAAATCGACGCCATATTGAGGCTGCCTTTCTGTATGTCGTTGCAGAGCGAGCCTATAAATGAGCCGCCGCCGCCCGGTTCATAATGCGCGGAGCTGAAAATTATATCGAGCATTGCCGACGATTCCTCGTCGCGGGCGTATTTTCTTTGCAGGCATATTTCGTAATACGCGGGTTTGATTATCTGCCTGCCGTAATACGCCATAGCGTCGAGAACGATAGAATTTCTCTCGATATCCGAAACGGTTCTGGGGAGCATGAAAGTATATGAGTTCCAGCCGTTTACCGTCGCATAGTATCTGTCCTGATTCGAGTCCCATTTCGGTATGGGCAATACTCCGAAATCGTCCTCCATTTCTCTCAGGTAAAGAGTCATATAACGCGGCAATCCCCAATAAAGCAACGCCCTGCCCTCCGGGAACACCCAGCTTTGCGACGGAGTATTCCCGCTTTCCCTTGAACCGTCCCTGTGGATACAGTATGTATCGTCCGTGCCGTAAAGTTCATACATTTTATCGAGAATGCCTGCCATTTTTTCGGTGTTCCCGACAAATACCGGCATATCGTCTTTATCTTTGTCCATGAAAAGCTGCCCGCTGCCGTTTACAAAACTTATCACGTAGTCGCACTGCGTCGCAAACCCGTAAAAGTCGTTTTTGCTGCGTTTGCCGTTATTGTCAAGGTCCACATAAACGCCCTTCGCCATTTCGTTGAATTTATCCATTGTCCATTCGTTATTCTGCACGTAACCGTAAGGGCTTTCAAGCCCGAAATCCGCGAGCAGCTTTTTGTTGAACATAATCATAGGAAGCCCGTCGTAGTGCTTCATGAATATATCCCCGGCTATATAATAAGCCGCGCCCCCTATCGACGTGCTTCCCAGTATATTCTGGTCCCACCACGGCGCGTCGATTGATAATTGCGTCTGATATATATTTACCGCGTAGCCGTTTTGCGCGAATGTCCCCGCGTGATTAAGCAGAGGGGCGACCGCGTCGTATTCGTCGGTACCGGACTGTATGGTTTTGCTCATGAAGTTTTTGATTTTCTCATTGGCGTGAACGGTTTCAAATTCAAGGTTAAACATTTCTTTTATAACCAGATTCCTGTTATAAATTGCGTCGTTTAAGACTTCGCCGTCCATTTCCTCGATGTCAAAGTCTTCTATATCGAGATTGTCGCCCGCCCATTCCTGCCCGGTCAGGATTTTAAACGTCGCGCCGCCCAAATCTATAGGGTCGTAGGGAAACGGGATTTCGGCTTTCGCGTCTGATTCTTCACCGTCCTCAGATTCGCCGCCGGAGCTGCCGTCCGCGGATTTTTCGTCGTCGTTCTGAACGGGATTTTTATTGCCGTCGGTTGAATCCGGAGATGAATTGCATGAAATCATAATAAAAATCATAGAGAATAATAAAATCACGGAAAGAATTTTTACAGCTTTTTTCATAAATTATTTCTCCTGTAAAACTTTAATTATTTGCGGCGGCTTCAAAATTGTCTATCAGTTTCGCTATGTCTTTGTCTATCTTGCCCGCGTTTTTCTCGTAAATCGAAGCCATATTGACTGCGTTTTTCTGCATTGCGTCGGTGAGCGCGCTGACATATCCGCCTATGGCGTACACTTCTCCCAAATCATAGCAGGTCGAACTGAAAATTATATCGAGCATCGCCGCCGATTCTTCGTCCCTTGTGTATTTTCTCTGCAAACATACTTCGTAATACGCGGGTTTGATTATCTGCCTGCCGTAATACGCCATAGCGTCGAGTATGACAGAATTTCTTTCGACGTCTGAAACAGTTATCGGGAGCATGAAAGTATATGAATGCCAGTTGTTCACCATAGAATAATATCTTTCCTGGCTTTCTTCCCACTTCGGTATGGGGAGTATGCCGAAATCGTCTTCCATGTCTCTCAAACCCAAATCCATATACCTCGGGAAACCCCAATAAAATAATCCCCTGCCCTCCGGGAATACCCAGAACTGCACAAGCTGCCCGGAGCCGCTTTCCTTGCCGTAAGCGTCCCTGTGCATATCGTATGTGTCGTCAACGTAAACCTCGAGCATTTTGTCGATTATACTCGCTATTTTCTCGCTGTTTCCCGTAAATACCGGCATATCGTCCTTGTCTTTCGTGACGAATTTCTCGCCGCTTCCGAGTATAAAGCTCGGAAGATAGTCTATCTGGGTCACAAACCCGTAACGGTCGTATCTGTTGTGTTTGCCGTCAAAATCAAGGTCCATATAAATGCCTTTGACCATTTCATTAAATTTATCCATAGTCCATTCGTTGTTATTTACATAATTGTACGGAGTCTCAAGCCCAAGGGTTTCAAGCAGTTTCTTGTTGAACATAAGCAGGTCTATGCCGTCGTAGTGTTTTATGAATATATCGCCCGAAATAAAATAAGCCGCGCCGCCGATTGACGTATCTTTCAGGATATTCTGGTCCCACCACGGAGCGTCGATAGTCAGAGCCGTGTCGTAGATATTCACCCCGTAGCCTTTTGCCGCGAACGTGCCCGACCTGTTAAGCCTTACCGCCATCGCGTCGTATTCGTCGATTGCGGCTTTAACTGTTTTGTTCATGACGGATTCAATAGTATCGTCGGCGTGAATGCCCTCGAATTTGAGATTAAACTCTTCTTCCATTTTTAGATTTCTGGTATAGATAGCGTCGTTTAAAGGCTCGGCGTTGAATTCTTCGATGTCGTAGTCCTCAACGTCAAGGCTGTTACCGGACCACTGCTTGTCAATCAGAATCCTGAACGTCTCGCCGCCGCAGTCGAAAGCTTCGTGCGGGAACGGGATATTTTCTTCCACAGCCGTATCGTCCGATACTGTGTCAGGGGTAATCTCGCCGGATTTTGCGTCGTCTGCCGTAGGTCCGTTGTCTTTTGGCTCTTCAGCCTTTCCGCCGCATGAGAAAATAACAAAAACCATAGAAAAAATCAAAAGAAAACAAATAAATTTTACTGCGTTTTTCAAAATTATCACCTCTTAAAATTATTAACGCTCTAATCAATATAATATATATTAATTGTTTATTACTTTAATATTATATTAAATTATAAATTTTGTCAACATAAAGATAAATTATTAAAAAAAATTTAAAATAAGTGTTGCAATTATTTTTTATTTGGTGTATAATAAAAAATAACAAAAAAAATACTGAGAAATATATAGTTTTTTGTCAGTTTTGTTAATTATTTATATTTTTGGAGGTAAAAAACAAATGAAAAAACTTTCTCTTGGCATTTCAGTAGTTCTTATCCTCGCACTGGTGCTGTCTATCTTCCCCGTCGTTACCGTGTCAGCCGAAGATATATATGACCTTGGACCTTTTGCTTCGGACAACGGTTTGAAAGGCTGGTGTACGAACGGTTACGACGGAATTGCAACCGAGCTTACCGTTGACGATATAAAAGCGGCAAAAGGACTTGTTATCACCCTTGATACCTCGCCATCAACTTCGCTCACTTTCGTTTTACAGAGCGACGCAGATCCGGGTTGGTGGGACCAGACAAGCGTGAGTTGCGTTGATGGCGTCATTGCGGTTGACCTTACCGCTATGAATACTTGGGCGGATTTTTTGGAAAATGGAACTCAGGCAAATCTGCTTATCGGCGACTGGGGAGATTTCTGGGACAATAACAATGTGGTAAGTGCAGTCCTTACTTCCGATGTTCCCGATATTCCGGCTGCTGAGGCAGCCCCGATACCCGACCAGCCCGACTCGCTCGTTATAGGCGGCGGCATTACTCTTATCGACGGCGTATGGTTTGACGACGGAGCTTTTTATGAATATACGATAGATTCCGTAGCGGACAGACCATGGGTTGCAGACGCGTCTTACACTTTCAGACCCGAATATCAGGACGGCGGCACAGGTCCTCAGACAGAAGACGCCACGATTTTAGGCGTAAATGTCGGGGCGATTTGTTATACTGAAGCAAACGAATGGGTTCAGTATACAGTAAACGTAACAAAAGCGGGCAAATACGCGGTGGGCGGCTGGGCTTCTTCCGGCGGCGACGGCGGGATTGTTGAGTTATACTGCAACGACGCTTTAATCGGCTCGTTTGACGTAGCGAACAAAGGCTGGACAAATTATTCGTTATACAGCGCGGGGATAGTTGACCTCGAAGAAGGAACATATGTTATAAAAGCTTTATGGCCTAATGGCAGCATGAACTTTGCGGGAGCGGTTTTCGCGGAAGTGGCAACTAATCCCTATGCCGCTCTCTTTATCGCAGGCGGCAATAACACTATCAAAGCCGTAGAATTTGACAACGACGCTTATAGTGAATTTTCGGCTGAACTCGCTGAAGCGGGTAACTGGAGCTGGTATTTTGACGCAAGGGATTCATTCGGCAATTACGCTCTCAGACAGGAATATCAGGAAAATCAGGACGGTCCTCAGACAGAAGCGGCTGACGTTGCAGGAATAGGCGAAATCGGCGCGATATGTTATACTCACGGACCTGACGACGACCATCCCGAAGGCGAATGGGTTCAGTACACGGTTAACGTAGTAAAAGGCGGCAAATACGCTCTCGGCGTTTGGGCGGCCACAGACACCGGCAAAGGTAAAACTATAGATATATTCTGGGACGGCGATTTGAAAGGCTCTCCCGAAATCCTCAGCAAAGGCTGGCCAAATTATAATCTGCACGACGTTGCAATATTTGACCTTACAGAAGGAGTTCATACCTTGAAACTCGCGTGGCCCGTAGGCGACGCGAACGTAGCGGCATTTGTATTCCTTGAAGGCGAAGATTATCCTCAGCCTCCTCCTCCGCCTAAGGACGATAACCCGGGCGCAGGCGACGGCGGCAACATAGGTGGCGGAGACGACGGTGCAAGCGACGGCGGTTCTACTGCTGGTGCTGGCGGCGGCGGTGGCGGAGCGACCAACCCGGCAAACGGCGACGCTACTATCCTCTTTACGATGATACTGGTTGCCCTGCTCGGAACAGCAGTAGTAACAGTAAGAAAAGTAAGGGCAAGATAATTTAAAGTCAATTTAAAAATATTCGCAGGGGCAGATTCTATATCTGCCCCTATATAAATATATAATATCACGGAGGATTTTTGATAAAATGGATAGCGTTGAAAATATAATAAAAACCAGAAAACAACGGTGGCTCGATTTATACTCGGACGATAAAAAGCCCGGAGCGGTTATTTTCATGGGTCAGCCTTACGGCAGCCGCCCGCTGCCTTATCCCGAAAATAAAAACGGACGCATAGAAGCCGCTTTAAATACATATAAAATCCAAATGGATTCTCTTGAATATATGGACGACGATAAAATCCCGTTTGTGAGCCCGTACACGGGGACTGAAATTTTCGCGGGCGCGTTTGGCTGTAAGGTTTCATATCCCGCAAACGATATGCCCTTTGCTTTACCGTTCGCGCATGATTCAGCAGAAGCGGCAAAAATTAAATATCCCGATTTAAAAAACTCTGCCCCGATTAACGAAATATTTGATATTGCCGACAAGCTTAAAAGGTCAGCCCCTGAAGCTCTCATGCAGCTGCCCGACATTCAAAGCCCTCTCGATATTGCCGCGCTTATCTGGAACAAAGAAGATTTCTTTGCCGCAATGTACGAAGACCCCAACGCCGTAAAAGAATTAGTTTCTATGACAGAAAAATTTCTGACTGAATTTCTGGATTTATGGTTCGAGCGTTACGGAAAAGAATTTATAGCGCATCACCCGGATTATTATATGCCAAACGGCATAACTTTTTCTGAGGACGAAGTCGGGGCGATAAGCCCTGCCATGTTTGAAGAATTTTCGCTTGGGTCTTTAAACAGATTATCAGACAGATACGGCAATAGAGCCGGTATGCATTGCTGCGCCGATTCCGGACATCAATGGGAAAATTTCAAAAAGATAAAAAATCTGAAACTGATTAATTTAAACCTGACCCACACCCCGGAGAATTTCCAAAAAGCGTATAAATATTTTGAAAACACATGCGTCCAAATGCACAGCGGTCCGAACGTAGACGACGAATTATATTTCAACAGTAAAAATATGCGCGTAGTAATACAGGACTGGGCGAATACAAAAGAAGAAGCGATAGAAAAATGCAAGAGATTAAGGGAAAAATATTGCGTATAAATTATATACTGTAAAGCTGTAATGCTTGTCAATCTATAATTTGATGTAAAGCAAAAGTGCTTGTCAAAGAGAGGTGAGCGTAAATTGCCTGATTATATACTCGGCATAGATGTTGGCACGTCGGCTTGCAAAACTGTTGTTTTCGATAAATCCGGCAATGTGACAGCCTCGCATACCGAACCGTATAATATATATTATCCCAAACCCGGTTACGTCGAACAAAAACCCGATGAGTGGTGGGCTGCCGTATGTAAATCTGTAAAAAATATTTTTTCGTCGGGCAAAATCAATCCGAAAGATATAAAATCTGTCGGGATTGACGGGCAAAGCTGGTCGGCGATTATGATTGATAAATCCGGCAGGGTTTTGTTTGACGACCCGATTTGGATGGATACGAGAGCCTATCAAATATGCGAGGAAATAAAAAATAATGTCGGCGAAAAATCAATTTTAGAATTGTGCGGCAATCCCGTTTCGCCTAATTATACTACTCCGAAAATTATATGGTTCAAACAAAATTATCCTGAGATTTATAATAAAACTTATAAAATCCTGCAATCCAACAGTTATATAGTTTATAAACTGACGGGGAAAATCTCGCAGGATTTGTCGCAGTGCTACGGGTTATGTTTTTATGATATGCGTAAAAAAACATGGGATAAATCTATGGCTAAAACTCTTGATATTAATTTAGATTTGATGCCCGATATATATAACTGTCACGATATTGTCGGGAAAATCTCAAAAGAAGCGGCGAGTCTGACAGATTTGCCTGAGGGTACTCCCGTTGTCGCGGGTGGTCTTGACGCAGCCTGCGGGACTTTGGGCGCGGGGGTTATATCAGTCGGTCAAACTCAGGAAATGGGCGGTCAGTCGGGAGGCATGAGCATTTGCCTTGATGATTTTAAACCTCATGAAAAATTAATTATGTGCCATCATGCTGTACCTGATAAATATTTGTTGCAGGGCGGGACAATCGGCGGCGGTTCGTCTTATAAATGGCTGAGGGAGAATTTTTTCCCGGATTTAAGCTTTGCCGAAATGGATAAACTGGCAGAACAAATAAATCCCGGCTCGGACGGGGTGATATTTTTGCCGTATATGGCAGGTGAGCGCAGTCCGATATGGGACACGAACGCCAAAGGCGTATTTTACGGCTTTGATTTTTCCAAAAACAAAGCGCATTTTATTCGTTCTGTTCTTGAAGGCGTGGCGTATTCGCTGTTGCATAACATAGAAATATCGAACGAAACAGGCAGCGTTATCAATACTTTATACGCAAACGGCGGCTCGGCTAATTCTGATTTATGGCTGCAAATAAAATCCGACGTGACAAACAAACCTGTCGCAGTCCCGTTAAGCGACGCTACGGCGACTCTCGGAGCGGCGATACTTGCGGGAGTGGCTGTCGGGATATACTCCGGTTTTGCCGACGCTGTAAAAAATACTGTGAGAATCAGAAAAACTATTTATCCAAATATAAAAAATCACGAGATTTATATAAAACAATACAGGATTTACAGAGAAATATACGAAAATTTAAAAGAGACTATGAAGAAATAAAAATAAAAAACACAAGGGCTATCCGTTTTTATCATCGGAAGCCCTTTATGATTTTTTATATGTTTTTCTGTAATTTTTACCGGCGGCGTTCCGGTATTTTTTTGCCAACGTCACGGCGCGCCGTGGTCGTCGCGCCCTACTCAACTGCTTACAATCTTTCTTATGCTGTCAGACGACAGATAATAAGCCCTCGCTATTTCGTCGATTGTCATGCCGCCGCTTTTTAAAGCCCTTATGTCGTTGTTTCTCTTATCGTATTTTTTTCTGCTGCCGTTTTTTATACCCCATTTTATTTTTTCTTCGTTCTGTTTCGGGATATAAACTATTTCGCCTTTTACATACCGTTGAATTTCCTCAAGCAGATACGCAGGCAGAATCTCTTTCGCGTTTCTGTAACTCAAGCCGACGCTCCTTTCAATAACAAAGCAAAAAACACTTATGCAAACCTACAAAGCGGAAAGGGATCAATCTTCCCGCTTTTACAGGTACGTAATCCCGATTGTGAACCGGGATAGTGATTATTGAAAGGAATAATCCGAGTAAATCATAAATAAATTATTAATCACTCAAAATTATTAACTCTCAATCACCTTTCCTACGTTTTTCTTCACAAATAACCAGCTCCTTTCACACGATATTTCAGGCAAAAAATATAAATATCCCCTGCATGATAGTTATATTATACAATATATTTTTATAAATTGCAAGATAATTTTTGATTATAAATAAACTTTTCCGGGTTATTGGTTTTTTTATTTCGGCATTTTCTTTTGAAACGCTATAATAAACGGTGCTTCGGGTATGTTTATCAGACGATGATACAGGCAGTCGAACTGTTTTCTGTCGAGATTTTCCGCAAATTCAAGAATTTCTTCTCCTTCTTTTGTCCCCTCGTCGTGTCCGGGATATACAGACACTACGATAACACCATTGATTTTTAATATATCCAGCGCGTCTTTTAAACATGACAAAGTTGAGTCTGTTTTTGTCGTCACGGATTTGTCGCCGCCCGGAAGATAGCCTAAATTAAATATCGCTCCGTCCAGTTCCGTATTTTCGGGGATATATTTTTTGAAATTGGCGTGGGAATCATGAATCAAATAAATATTTTCGTCAAGGCAATTCTCATACTCTAACCGTTTTTTCGTGCTTTCCACAGCTTCTTTCTGTATGTCGAACGCGTAGATTTTACATGACGGGCATGATTTTTTTATATATAACGTATCATTGCCTTTGCCCATCGTGAAATCACAGAAAATCCCGTTTTCTTTTATCGACACGTCAAGCAAACGTTTTGCCATGCTTAAAAGATTCGTCAATGACAATCGGTCGTGATATTCGTTTTCTTTGTCGGGCGACCACATAGGGTCGCCCCTACATAAATATTCATACCCCGACAGTTTTCCCTGATATGTTCCCGTTTTTTCTAATTGCTTGTCTATATCATTTATGACCGCGAATTTTTTCTGTACCCAGTCGGGAATTGGAACCTCAGAATTGTCCGTTATTTCAGGGTCTCCCGTGAGCCGCATTATGACAATCTGCGGCGGTAAAATTTCAAGCTGTGATATAACTGTGTTTATATATTCTTCTTTTGATAAAAGTTTTATTTTCCCCGAATCATAATAATTATATAATTCTGTTTCCGGTTCGACATAAAGCATGTGAATCTTTACGCCTAACGGCAACGGCTTTAAGTCCGCGATATATTTCGCCGTTTCAAGCATCATATCAGACGTTTCATTTGGCAAACTGTTGATTATATGAATAACAACCGGGATTTTATAGTCAGCTAAAATTTTATACGCGTTTTCAAAAATGTCAAGTTTATATCCCCTGTTTATAAATTCTGTCGTTTTGTCGTGACAGGTCTGCAAACCGAGTTCGACCGTTATGTCAACTTTTTTGTTCAATTCGCCCAGATATTCGGCGATTTCCCGGTTTATACAGTCGGGACGCGTCGCAATATCAATCCCGACAAGATTTTTAATATCCAGAACGCTTTCGTAAATTTTTTTAAGGTCTGAAACAGGAGCAAACGTGTTTGACCCTGTCTGAAAATACGCGATATATTTTATATTTTCCTGTTTCCATTTTTTCGAGAGAATTTCTTTTTTATAATTAAATTGATTTATTATTTCATTCTGGGACAGCAAATTATTATTAATGTTGTGATATTTTTCCCCGCAGTAAATACACCCCCTGCCGTTTTGACTTATATGCGGACAGGAAAATCCGGCGTTCAGCGCGATTTTCGCGGTTTTTCCGCCGTATTTTTTATTCAGGTAATAATCGTAGGTATGATACCTTTTGTTGTTGTTTGAATATATAAAATTATTTTTGTTTTTCATGATTTGTTTTGTTTCTTATTTTTAAATAAAACAGGGCGGATATTGAATCCGCCCCTACGTTGATTTTTAAAATATATCAATAAATCAATAACTGTTGGGATATTGATTGTTCGGAATATACGCGGGTGGCTGCTGATACTGCGGCGGCTGATATGGCAGCGTCTGAATCTTTGAGTTGTATGAAAACATGCCTATTGATATTGTTATTGCCACGATAACGTCAAGCAACGTGACAGCCGCGTTCACAATCACACTCACCGGGTTTATCACAAACATGGACGCCGTCATACTTTCAAGCATGTCGCTCATAAAAGACAGTTCGGACGGAATTTCGTTTAATAAATCATGTATAATATTATTTAAATTTGCTGTTATAATTATTGACGCGACTAAAAACGCTATACTGACTAACGCCGTTATAAAATGCATGACCGCCACATATGCCGAGACTTTCTTAGGCTGTCCTGTCAAAGCGCACCTTTTCAAGGCTGATATTGAGCCTATAAGTTTGGCGTAATATGTTATTACTAAAATTATAGCGACGACAAGGACAATGCCAATTACACCCGCCACTATCATCGGCTCCGCGCCCGCGTTAACTCCTATAGCCGCTATCAGCATTATAACCCACGCGATAACAAAAAGAAGCATAGCCAGACAGATAAACACCAGATTTATTATAACGCACACGCTTATAAGCGTAAGCCCGCCTGTTTTTAACCCTGCGGCAGATTTCTTTTTCGCGGACATAAAATGCATCCACATGCCAAGACCTATCAGAGCGGGGAGTATCCAGACTATAATCCCGAAAAGTATCCCCAGCCCGTTTACCTGCGTCCCGCCCGGTGAACTGTAACTGTATCCGTAACCGAAATCAAACTCATACGCCTGCGCGGTATAAATATTGTCCATGAAAATTTTAACAACATTTATTATCATCAAAAGCGTATACATAGACGCGGCAACAATAAACAAAGCGGAAGAACTCATTTTTTTCAGAATATTCACCGCGGGAGTTGACGGCATTGCCTGAGGAGGCATAACCTGCGGCGCGGCGTACGGGGTATATTTCGGCGGTTGTGGTTGATATTGTTGGACCGGCGGCTGATATTGAGGTTGCTGAGGAGGCTGAGCTTGCGGTGGTGGTTGAGGCGGTTGATATTGCTGTTGCTGGATTGGCTGTTGTATGGGCGGCGGCTGAGTCTGCGGAGACTGCTGAAACGGCTGAGGCTGAATCTCCGGCTGAGGGGATTCGTCTTTAACCTCGTCAGCTTCAAATTTAGTTCCGCAGTTGAGGCAGAATTTTACTGTGTCTTCGTTCTGCGCGCCGCATTTTGAACAAAATTTCATACAATAATCTCCTCTTATGTTTTTTTATTTATAGAACGCAAAGCCGCCTATAATCGGGAGAGGTTTATCCTGATTTTTGTTTATGTTCAATATAGAAGTAACCGCCAGGAAAACATAAACTCCGTAAACCGCAAGCTGTAACAGCCAGTTTACCCAGATTATCCATGCGGGAGTGTATGTGACGTAGAAAACACGCGTCCCGAAAACCGCGCCCAATATAGCAAAAATAATTCCGGAAACGATTGAAATGCCAATCAGGCATATAGATAAAATCATTCCCTGCCCTACATGGAAACGTACGCGGGGGTCGGTTTTTTCTTTGGCGAACATTCCGATAAGCCATAATATTCCTATATACGAGAGAATACAGTATAATTTTCTGTTATCTGCCGGGACAGCCGGAGCGCCGTAATAGGGATTTTGCTGATACTGCTGTTGCGGCGGCTGTTGTGGCTGTTGATATTGTTGTTGTTGCGGAGGGGGTTGTTGCTGGAATTGCTGTTGCTGTGGTTGTTGGGGCTGCTGAGGTTGTTGAAACTGCTGTTGTTGCGGAGGAGGCTGCTGCTGGAACTGCTGCTGCTGTGGTTGTTGGGGCTGCTGAGGTTGTTGAAACTGCTGTTGTTGCGGAGGAGGCTGCTGCTGGAACTGCTGCTGCTGTGGTTGCTGGGGCTGTTGCTGAAATTGTTGTTGAGGCGGCTGAACCGGCTGTTGAGGCTGTTGCTGTTGTGGTTGTTGCTGAGCCTGCTGTTCACAGTCGCATACTGTATTGTCGGGTATTTCTTTTCCGCATTTAGTGCAAAACATTATATAATCCTCCTAAAAACATATGTTTTAATATTTTGTTAATAATATGTCTGAACTTAAATATATTATAACTGATATTAATGATTTTGTCAATGATAAAATTTACGTAAGCAAAAAGAAATTTATAACGGATTATCGTTTCTTAAATAAACTGCTGCGGTTCGTCTCTCGATTAAAAAATTATTGCAATTTATTTTGTCATTCGGATTTTTCCAGCCGCCGAATTGCTCCCACGCGGTATCAAGAATTTTTGTATATTCTTCTGCTTGCTTTTTCATAAATTCCGTGAAATCATAGCTTTCCGATACGTGAAAGTTAAATAAAAACAGATAATTGTTTTTTGTGAACGCAATAAATTTCTTTTTTTCGTCGATATATAAAGATTTTGACGGGTATTTCAATAAATTATCTGCGTTCGCAAGATTAATCATAGCTTTGTCAAAATCCCGAAGATATATATATTTTAAGTTTTCGTCGTCGGCAAGCCTCCATAATCTTCTTGCGTAATGATAACTGTCGCCGTTTTCAGGTCTGGGGAAATCTATCCATTCGGGGTGTCCGAATTCGTTTCCCATGAAATTCAGATACCCTTCCCCAGCGCACATGCATGTGATTAATCTTATCAATTTATGCAACGCAACAGCCCTGTCTATTATTAAACTCTGCGAATCTTTATTCATATGCCAGTACATTTCTTTGTCCGCGAGCCAGAACATGATAGTCTTATCCCCGACTAAAGCCTGGTCATGAGATTCGCAATATCCTATAACTTTTTCTTTCGGACGACGCTGTGTCAGTTCCCAGAACATTTGCCCCATATTCCAGTCCTCGTCCTTTTTAGTTTTAAGGCTTTTTATCCAGAAATCGGGAGTTCCCATGCCTAACCTGTAATCAAACCCTATGCCGCCGTATTCTATAGGCAGGCACATTCCCGGCATACCGCTCATATCTTCTGAAATTAATATACAGTCCGGTCTGACTTCTCTGCATAATTCAGACGCAAGCTGTAAATAAGTCACAGACTCTGTGTCTGTGTTCGGGGAAAAATATTTTTTGTAATTATCGAACGATTCGCCCAATCCGTGGTCGTGATATAACATCGAAGTCACGCCGTCAAATCTGAACCCGTCGAATTTATATTCCTCAAGCCAGAATTTCAAGTTAGACAATAAAAAATGAATCACTTCGGGTTTGCCGTAATTAAATAATTTTGTCCCCCAAGCCGGGTGGCTGCCTTTTTTGCCTGTATGAAAAAACTGATAATCCGTGCCGTCAAATTCGGCAAGCCCCTCTGAAACATTCGGCGCGGCATGCGAGTGTACCAAGTCTAACAAGACGGCTATGCCCATTTTATGCGCCGTATCTATAAGTTCTTTTAGTTCTTCGGGAGTGCCGAATCTTGACGAGACCGCAAAAAAATTCGATACCTGATAACCGAAAGAGCCGTAATATGGGTGTTCTGTTATAGCCATCAACTGAATAGTGTTATATCCGAGATTTTTAACTCTGGGTAAAACTATATTTATATAATCTTTAAATCCCGCGACTTTTTCTTCTTCACTGCACATGCCGATATGGCTTTCGTAAATTACAGGGTTTTTTATTTTTTTTATATTAAACTTTTTTACCTGCCATTTATATTCATAATCCCAAATCTGCCCGTCAAACTCAAAAGAGTCACGATTCTGTATAACTCTCTTGCAATACGACGGGATTCTGTCGAAAGTTTTGCCGTTTGCTTTTATCCGGATTTTTATTTTTGAGCCGTTGGGGAGAGAATTTACATCGGGGATAAAAATCTCCCATACGCCGTTATTATTTATTTTTTGTAGTTTATGAGAGTTTCCGTCCCAGTTATTAAACTCGCCGATAAGAGAGATTTCGCCGATGTTTGGATTTGGAGCCCATTCACGATAATACCAGCCGTTTTGTCCGTTTTCATTAATTGATTTATGAAACCCGAAATATAAATGCCCGTTTGCAAACGACGATAAACTTTCAGCGTCGGCTAAAAGTTTATCCTTAGTTTTTATATAATTGTTCATTCTCAATTCAATATCGTTTTCATACGGGATTAAATATGGGTCGATGTTAAGTATTTTATATTTGTATTTTTTCTTTTTCATAGTTTACTCTTTCTTTGTTTTTCGATTTCACGGCACGCCGGTGGCGTCGCGCCCTATGCCCTCCATACCATTCCTATTACCGCGCCGCCGAGAATTATAATCGCTGGGTTTACTTTGAAATACACGTTGAAAAAAACCGCGAATCCCGCAACAAGCGGATATAATAAGTCCGTCCCGAATACCGTGACGATATAATTCCATAAAATCATGCATATCAGTCCAGCCGCAAGTAAATTTATATAGTTAAGCGAGGATTTGAATACGTTGTTTTTATATAATTTTTCGCCGATTTTTAAAATAATTATCACAAGCAAAACCGACGGCAGGATAAATGTGATAACTCCAAGAACCGCGCCTAAAATTCCAAGCTCTGTTTTTGAGCCGAGATAAGCGGCAAGCGTTATTCCCTGAGTATATCCGCCGTACTGCGACACCGACGTAATATTTAAAATCTCGCTCATCGCCTCGCCTGTCAGTTCAGGGTCGGAAACCCAGCTTAAGGCAAACTCTTTCATGATATTTATGCCGCCGATGCCGCCGCCGAAACTCCCCGCCCCTGCGAGCAGCATTGTCAGTATATAACTTATAAAACTAATTTCCATCATAACTTTATAACTACTCCTCGCCTTTGTTTATTTTAGTTACTGATTCGTCTTTTAATTGCCGCATACGCTCATCTTCGAGCTGTTGCCTGCGGCGTTTTATTGTGTCGTCGTCAATAAACCTTTTCATGTTTTCTTCGTCTTCGCGAATCTGGCGGTCTCTTATTCGCTGGGCTTTTTTGCTGTGCGGGTCAAATTTTTTCGGGTGTTTTTCCCTGTATTTCTGATATGCTACGTGGATAATCCCGGAAATCACTCCTAATATAATAATTGCTATTATAAAAAACGGCATAAGAACAGAGTTTTCTATTTTTATAATATCTGTCATAAAAATAAATATCAAAGCCGACGGGAGTATAAATATCAATGATTTTCGTCTGACCTGATTAAAATATATTATTTTATATAAATGCGCGATGACAAGCCCAAGAGCGGCGGCGTGCATTCCGTTGAATACTTTTTCCCCTACAGAAACATCTAACATATACGTGTTCATAAAAGGCTCGTAAGCGAAAATAATTATAGTTGCAATAACAATAACAGGGATAAGCAAAGCAAGTATCGCTGTAACCGACCCGAAAATCCCGCAGACTTTATTCCCGACGTAATACGCGTATTTTATCCCCGCAGGTCCGGGGGTATCACGTAAAAGCTGTTCTTTTTCGTCAAATTCTTCTGCTGATATATATTCGGGGCAGAAATGTTCTCTGACAGAATCATGAATACTGTATTCGTCTTTTGATTTTATAAGCCCGAATTTCAAAAACCAGATAAAAAGCCTGAGGATTTTTCCCATAATAAATAATTCTCCGTTTTTAATTATATAAATATATACGATTTAAACAAACGTTTCGTGACTATATATAAAATATACGTTATAATTATGTCAAAATATATAATAAAAGCGTAAATAATTTTGTAAACTGGATATGGAAGTTAGAAGAACGCCACAGTGAAACAGGAGGCGATGTTGGCAATGTTGGCATCCTTATAAAATAAATATTAATAATATATATAAGAATGCCAAGAATGCCATGTAAAAAGAGTGGCGGTGTTGTAGGGACGACCGCCCCCGGTCGTCCGCAAAATCTGATTTCACGCTGGGTTAATTGTTTTACACGGACGGTCGGGGGCGACCGTCCCCGGTCGTCCGCAGAATCTGATTTCACGTTGGGTTAATTGTTTTACACGGACGGTCGAGGGCGACCGTCCCTACAATAATTATATCATCAGCAAAACACATATTTTTTTTGTTGACTTAAATAATTTTTGATGATATAATAATCACAAATATAAAACAAATAAAAAATATTATCGGAGGTACATAAATTATGCCGGAACTTACGGGATTTGAACGCACAAAACTTTTATTCGACCATAAAAAACCTGACAGGATAGGATTATACGAGCATTTCTGGGGCGATACATACAAAGACTGGCACGAAAAAGGCAAGATTAAAGAAGGCACGGATTTTACCACGCATTTTAATTTTGACATAGCCATGTCGGGCTGGTTTAATTTCGCGGGGGATATGGATTATCAGCCTGAAGTCGTCGCCGAGGACGAGGACACAATCACGATGAAAGACCAGAACTACGCGATTTTACGCCGCCATAAAAAACACGACACAACCCCCGAACACGTTGATTTTACTGTAAACTGTAGAGAAAAGTGGGAAGAATTAATCAAGCCCAATATATTCGCAGACCCGAAAAGAATCGGTTTTGAGGGTTACAGGAACACAAAAAAATACGCCGCAGAAAACAATAAATATTTCATGTGGTCGGGAGCGCATGTGTTTGAACTCATGCACCCCGTCTGCGGTCACGAGAATATGCTCATGGCTATGATTGACGACCCGGACTGGGTGACTGATATGTGCGAGACATACACAAAAGCTATGATAGAAATGTGGGAGATATTGTTCGATAAAGAAGGCTTGCCGGACGGCATGTTTATTTATGAAGACATGGGATTTAAAGGCGCGCCTTTTATGTCTCCGGCTATGTACAGGGAATTTATTATGCCCAGCCATAAAGCCACTCTTGATTACGCCCACAGCAAAAATCTGAAAGTGATGATGCATTCCTGCGGGTTTATCGAGCCTTTACTGCCGCACGTAGTCGAAGCGGGGATTGACGGCTTGCAGGTCATAGAAGTCAAAGCGGGCATGGATTTATTAAGAATCTTCAAGAATTTCGGGGATAAGATAGCGTTGATGGGCGGTATCGACGTGAGGACTTTGTATTCAAACGACAAAAAAATAATCGACGCCGAGCTTGAGGGAAAAATCCCGGTAGTCAAAGACGGCTTCGCGTATTTTCTGCACTCCGACCATTCGATTCCCAAAACGGTTGATTATGAAACATATAAATATTTTATCGAAAAAGGGCTTGAACTGGGGAAATATTAACAGGATTGGATTACGCAGTAAATTTATACTTTGTTCACTTTATAGTCATTGACCCGACCACCACTCTATTCTTTATACTTTAATATAAAGAAAAAGAAACGAGGATTAATATTTTAATGGAACTGCAATCAATAGGTCAGGTATCAAAACAATATGAGATTTCAATCCATACATTACGTTATTACGAGCAAATCGGACTTATCCAAAGCACACGAAACGACGATAACGCGTACAGGTTTTATGATGAAGCGGCTGTAAAACGGCTTCGTTCTATCATTCTCCTGCGTAAATTGAGAATTTCTCTGAAACAAATAAAAGAAATTCTTGATAATCAAAATACTGCGGCAACCGTCGAAATTTTCGAGCGGAACATAAGCGAACTTGACGAAGAAATAACGTCGTTATCTGTCGTCAAATCCATATTGGCGCGATTTGCGGAAGAACTGCGGGTAAAAACCGACATGGTTCTGCAGCTTGATTTATTGAACGATACGGCTGCGCTTTCCATTGCCGACTCGGTTTCTTTTTCCAAAAATTATATTAATAATGTAAAGGAGAAAGTATCAATGAACGAATTAAACAAAGCAAACGAAATTCTAAGTAAGCTAAAGGACAGCGATGTTCGGATAATTTATCTGCCGCCAATGACGGTAGCTTACGCTCGCGGTGCAGCGGGTACAAAAAAAGGCTATAATGTAGAGAAATTTGTAAGGGAAACAGAACTCTTAAAAATCAAACCTGACGCCAGAGGAATGGTGGCTACTAACTTTTCCAAAGAATATTTAAAAGCCGAGCATTTTGAAAAATTAAGAGAAAAAGATTCAGAATACGAGGTATGGGTATCCATTCCAGATGATATGGAGGCATCTGCGCCTTTAATAAAAAAGACTTTTGAGGGAGGTTTATATGCCGCACATTTGGTAAGAACCGAAATTCTTGAAGACTTTTGTTCTCTCGTTGAATGGATTAATGCAAGCGAAAAATACGAATTTGATGATGAACGACTATTGTTTCATGAATTGTTGAATTATGGTAATTACATTTCAAACTACGAAAAAGATAACAAAATTAAGAAGGACGTTATACAGATTGATTTGCTGTTGCCTATTAAAAAAATAACGGATTATATATAATATATATAAAAACGAAAGGCGTTGCGGTTTATGTATCATTACGGCGATTATAAAACGATTATCTCACCCAACAACGGCATGAATATTTACAGAGGCTGTACTCACGGCTGCATTTACTGCGACAGCCGCAGTTTGTGCTATCAAATCAATCATGATTTTGAAGATATAGAAGTAAAACGCAACGCTCCGCAAATCCTTGAA
>Ga0082212_10002788_pt1 | contig 25130 bp, 18 predicted proteins | sample TergutNt197P3_FD_71548 | JGI IMG/M metagenome (GOLD analysis project Ga0082212, IMG submission 71548) | Neocapritermes taracua P3 segment gut microbial communities from Petit-Saut dam, French Guiana - Nt197 P3 | ecosystem: Host-associated > Arthropoda: Insects > Digestive system > Gut ...
AAAATGAATTAAATATAATAATTCATGATAAACATTTTGAAGCAATGAGCAAGTATATATCTTTAAGAATATATAATAGTAGTATACACAAACAGAGGCAATTATGAAAATAAAAAATGATTTCCTTGCATTTTTTATAACTCGCGTTCTGCTGTTAGTTACAGTAGTTGTCATTATAGGAAGTTGCAGTTCTTTAACCAAAAAACAAACTGAAAAGTCAACTGTAAAATTGCCCGAAAGTATGTTCGTGGAAGATGATGATGGCGTTATCTCGAGTATGGTGAAGTTTGAGTATGATTCAGAAAACCGAATTGTAAAGGTATCTCATTACCGCTATTTAAGATTAAGTTTTACAAGAACGATTACTTATGGCAGCAACAAGGTTATGGTCTCTGTTGAACATTTTGATGAACATATCGATGCTAAAGAAGCAGATTATTTAATAAATTATATTATTACCGGCAATACAATAAACTTTACTTTGAGTAACGGCTTTCCGGCAACAATAACACTAAACGAAAGAGGAAATATCAGCAAGATAAAGTCTTCACTCGATGACGGCAAACATTTTGAAATTAAAACTTATCAGTATAAAGGCGGCAATCTATCTTCAACAATAGAAACCGGTGAACTGAATGGGCAAATAGATACTGAGTATAGACAAATAAATACTGAGTATAAGTGTGGTAATAATAAAACACCGTTTCACAATGACAAAACTCCGAAATGGCTTTTGCAGTATATATTTTGGGAGGGCCTTAACAATAATATTACTCTCTTAGAAAATAATATTACTACTCTTGAATACAAATACGAATATGATGCAGACGGATTTCCAACCAAACAAACAAGAATTCATGCTCACGGCGGTGAAACGGAGTACGAGACAACAAAGTTTACATATCGTGGCGGTACGGAAAATAAACAAATAGAAATGATTATAACAGAGGATTTAAAATAAATTAAAGAGGTAAATTATGAAGATTAAAATTAGGTTTCTTACATTTTTTGCAGTTTGTGTATTGTTAATTTTCTCATGCAGTTCATTAGGCGGTAAAAAACAAAGCCCTGAAAGTAAAGAACAGGCAGTGTCCAAAGAAATCGAATGTAGCTGTGGAGATGGAGAAGATGATTCTTCTGGAGATATTGCGGAAATGTACCCTAAATTGGGAAAAGTGTTAGAATTCAACGAAAAAGATGCTGCCGAATATGACAAAATTTATGAGATTTTAATGAAAAATAATTGGGATTATAATAAATTAACAGCAGCACAAAAAAAACTCAACTATGATGAAACGAAATCTTATTGGGATGCCGTTGGCGGAGGATGCAATTGGTATTGTGGCGGCGGCCCCTATAGTGTTACCGCTTCGTCATATTTAAAATCAAACAACGCAAAATACAGTTATGTAGCGGAAAACGCTCATGATTTATCTTATGCAACTGCTTGGGTTGAAGGCGTAGAAGGGCATGGCATAGGCGAATATCTTACTTATTCTTTCGGCGCAGCTTCGGCACGAGTTACGAACATTATTATTGCTAATGGTATTGTTGCATCGGAAAAGGCGTATCGTGAAAACGGGCGTGTAAAGAAACTTAAAATGTATATTGATGACAAACCGGTTGCTATTTTAAATTTGTCGGATGTTAAGCGTGAGCAGATTTTTGAATTTGAGCCGATAGGAAAACGGCCTGATGTGATTGTTGATTGGGAGAAGTTAAATAAATTGCCGCCATGGACATTAAAATTTGAAATTCTTGAAGTGTATCCGGGCTCTAAATATGAGGATACGGGAATTACTCTAATATATTTTTCCGGGATTGATGTGCATTGTTTCGGTGCGGGTACTAAAATTTTGATGTCGGATAACTCGCTGAAAAACATAGAATCAATTTTGGCAGGCGATACTGTAAAAAGTTACGATTTTGAAAATAAAAAATTGATAGATTCAAAAGTTACTAAACTTGTTTCTGTCACACATTCCAATCTTTTAAAATTAAAATTTGCCGGCAATGAAATAGTTGCAACTGCCGATCATCCGTTTTGGATTGAAAAAGATGTTTGGGCTGCTGCGGATGCCGAAAAAGCGAACAAAAATTATCTCCAAAAGACAAAAGTTGAAAAATTACAAATTGGCGGCAAAGTTTTCATGCCGGAGAAAAATATCTTCTCGGAAATTATTGACATAGAAATCATTGGCATACGGCAGATTACATACACAATAGAACTTTCCGGAAGCGACAATTTTATTGCAAATGGGTTGCTGGTAAAAACTGAAATTGTGAAATGAAAATGGAGTCTGTTTATGGCCGTTCGGCGAAGAATAACTTTTACCCGCGTTATCCCCTGACCTCTTTAGGCGCCAAGAAGCGGTCTATCTTGTCGCGCAGTCCCGATTGCTTTAAATGGGATGCGGCGAAGAAGGCAATGTAGATTGATATGCCGCATCCCATCACTATTGTCATGGGAATGTCGAAATCTTTGCCGAAATTATCACTGATCCATAGCATTGAATTATTAAACGGCATAATGAAAATGCTTCCGGCGAATATTATTCCCGATATTATCCATTTTGTCGGCGATACAGACGGGTGATTGTGCGGAAGCATCAAGGATATGCTTTCCATTATGGGCTCGCTCATATCCGTTTCCATATCGTATGGCATAATATTAGCGCAGGAACTGAGTTTTTTTTCAAACTCAGATATTTCATCTTTGCATTTTTCGCAATGCAAGGTATGCAGCTTTGTTAAAAACGGCATACGGCCATGTTTCAGATAAAGGTTGATATAATATTCACAATTCATGGTAATCCTCCGCTATTGTTCCTGACAGGATGCTGCGTAACTCTTTTTTTGCCCTGAACACGTTAGACTTTATCGTGTTTACCGGGTACCCTGTCATGTCGCTTATTTCGCCGTATGAAAATCCGTAAAAAAAGTAAAAATCTAAGCAAATCCTGTAACGTTCGGGAAGTTTACTTATGGCATCCAAAAGAATCATTCTGACTTCTTCTTCAAGATGCTTTTTTTCGGGATCCTTTTCAAGTGACGGCACAATAACGCCCTCAATAGAGCCGTCATTCTTGAAAACCTTTATATTGTTGATTCCGGTATTGTAGGCTATTTTAAGCAGCCAAAAACGAAAAGGCGATAATCCCTTGAATGTGTTTAGCTTCTGAAAAGCCTTTATAAAAACTTCCTGAACAAAATCATAAGAGTCATGCTCGTTTTTAAAAAATCTCAGGCCTATATTAAACACCTGTTTTTGATAACGCGCGACAATTATTCTAAAGATTTCGTTATTTCCGCGCAGAATGTGTTTTACGATCTGCTCGTCAGTTTGCTCCTCCATTATCGTTTTAAGAATTTTATTCTCAGTATGAAAAACGTAATAAAACTAACTCCTATAGAAAGCGGGATTAATCCGCTTAACACGCCGTACGAAAAATTTTCTTTAATCAGAAAGAAGACCACAAGACTTATGCCTACGCCAAAAAGTATGAGACCGGCCAGCAGGCTGAAAGCGTCAAGGTCAAAATCGTTCTTTTTGTAAGCGCCTGTCTCTATTATTTTCATGGCCTGCCGATGGTTCCACAGCAAATAGAAAAAAACAACAATAGACCCCATTACGATGCCAACAATGGGAATAATGCTTATAATTACTTGTGCCGCTTGAGAGGGAACCGGTTCCATGTATTTGCTCCAATATGCAGACCCGCTTTCTCCAATGGAGACGCTTAGGATGATTTTGTCAATTCAAATTAACGAAACTGTCTATTGAACTCATTATCGGACGACATGAAAAAAGAAGAAAGGTTGCAAAAAAAATCGGACGGGAATGTACATAATTTAATGTGTGATACATAAAAATAAAAAAAATTTACTTGACGCTCTTTTATTTATAAAAATAACATAAAAATAACGGCTTTTTAGAGAAAATATCAGCGGTTGATAATATAATTGAGCAATAGCGCAAAAGGTAGAATGATGAACTGGACAATTGAAGGCGTAACAATTCCTACCTCTGAAGATAATTTGAATAATATCGTCATAGAAATAGAAAATGACTCTATAGCCTCTGTATCAAAAAAATCCGCCCATACCGATATAAAACTATCCATAGAAAACGGGGTGGCGGTTCCCGGCCTCATTAATGGGCACGACCACCTCATAGGCAATTATTACCCCAAAATCGGAAACGGCCCCTATGAAAACTGGCTTCCATGGGATAACGATCTCAAAAGTTCGCCCGTATATAGGGAAAGGCAGCAAATTGAAAACAGAGATCTTTACCTAAGCGCGGCATACCGTCATCTCATTACCGGGGTTACAACTGTTTCCGACCATATTCCCCCGTTTGTCGCCGAACCTTTCTATGACTTGCTGCCGATGAAGGCCATACGCAACTATTCTTTATCGCATTCGCTTTCTTCTTTCGCGTTGAACTGGGGGGATCCGACAAGCGAATACAAGAGGGCGATAGACAACGATATTCCCTTTGTGACGCATATCTCAGAAGGATTTGACAGCGAATCAAGAGCGGAATTAGATGCTCTTGACAAGAAAGGGGCCTTGGGCGGCCATTCGGTGCTTGTCCACGGCATAGCTTTTTCAGAACAGGATATGGATAGAATAAAGGCCGCCGGCGCTTCTGTTGTGTGGTGCGGCGACTCCAACATGTTCATGTATAACAAGACTATAAATATAGGTATGCTGATTGATAAAGGAATCAATGCCTGTATCGGAACCGATTCGCCGGCTTCGGGCGGGCTTAATCTTTTGTATGAAATGAAATTTGACAGGACGCTTTACCGTAAACTTACGGGAAAGATCCTGCCCGATCAAAAAATAGTGGAAATGGTAACGCTTAATCCGGCTAAAGCTTTTCGTTTGTATAAAAATACCGGCATAAAGACGGGGAATCTGGCCGACATCGCGGTTTTTCGTCATAACGGGCGTAACGCGTGGCAGTCTATTGTTGAGGCCGAATTTGAGGACGTGCTGCTCGTTATAATTGAAGGGCTTCCCGCTTACGGCAAGGCCGAATATTCGTATATTTTTGACGAGCTTGGCGTGAAATATCAGCATGTCGTCATTAAGGGCGAAGAGCGCGTTATTATAGGCGACCCTGTTGGCGTCATGAAACGTATCAGCAGGGCCGTAGGTTTTAAAAAGGAACTTCCATACCTTCCTGTAGAATTTGATTTTTAGGCTGGCAGTAATGGCTGATAACACGGTAACGGGAATAACAACCAGGGCGTATAAATCAGGGTCAATAATATATTTTAACGGTGACCGAAGCGATAATATCTATATACTGAAATCGGGCAAGGTTTTTCTCTCCTCTATTAGGTTAGATACGGGTTCGGAGGTAAAAGAAAATGTCCAGCTTGGAGAATTTTTCGGCGTTAAATCGGCTCTTGGAAAATATCCGAGGGAAGAAACGGCGCAAACTATCGGAGAAACTACGGTACTTGTGCTTAAAACATCCGATTTTGAAAAACTCATTTTAAAAAATGTTCCGATAGTTCGCAAGATGCTCAGGGTTTTCAGCAATCAATTGCGGCGCGTTCACAAAATGGTAGAGAATGTTCTCGGACAAACTGAGATAACCAATCCGGCCCTTGAACTTTTTAACATTGCGGAATATTATTACAAAAACGGCGTATATAATCAAGCCCTGCATGCGTATGAAAAATACATGGAACATTATCCCGATGCCGGAAATGCCGCAAAGGCCTTGCAGCGCATAAACGAAATAAAAACCGGCAATTACAAGCCCGGTGATTTTGATAAACCACAGAAGGCGCGCTCCGGTATTGTTGATAACATGGATGACTTTACGCTTGACTCTAATGATTTTTGGTCGAATGATTCTAAATCGGAACCGGATATGGATAAAGGCGGAGCTAAAAGCCTGATTGATTCCGAATTCAATGATTTTTTTGCGGATTCCGAAAAGTCTTTGCCGGATTTTGATGACTTTGACATAGACGATGGCGAAACGCAGGGGGCCGATAAGTTCGAGGAAGCGTTGGCTTTATTTGAGCAGAAACGTTTTGAAGATGCTTTGGATATTTACCAGAGCGTTGTCGATTCGGGGGAACTCACGAATGATGACGATATAGCCCTGGGCTACCTTGGTATGGGGCAGTGTAAGATAAAGCTTGGAAAAAACAAGGAGGCTCTGCAAATACTTGGTAATATTATAAAGGATTATTCGTCAGCCGCTTGCGCGGATGAGGCTTATTTTGATATTGGCGGCATTTTTCTCGCAAACGCCCAGAAAGACAAAGCGTTGCAATATTTTAAAAAGGCGGCAAGCATACGGCCTCAAGGGCCTATTGCTGATAAGGCAACGATAAAAATTAAGGAATTGCAAGGATAACGCTATGTTCCCTGAACTTGACGATAATTTTTTTAAAAAGTTTGGAGTTGAGTATTCACCCAACGAAATGATTTTTTGCGAATTTGAAATAGGAACGGAATTTTATTTTATACAAACAGGGAAAGTAAAGATTGTAAAAGTCATAAGTAACATGGAGAAAACGCTTGATGTTCTGACGACCGGAGACGTATTCGGAGAGATGTCAATTTTGGAACAAGAACCGAGGTCGGCTTCTGCCATAGCGATAGATTATGTTAAACTTTTAAGATTTCACCGTGATAATTTTGATACGCTTTTAGAGGCCAACCCCCAGTTGGCGTATAAACTGTTGTTGATTTTTTCAAAAAGAATATATGACGCTAAACGCAGATTGATGATACTTCTGCTTGATGAACCGACCCTCAAGATTATGGATGTGTTTTTGATGCTGGCCGAACAGGATATGCGCCTTGATTCGCAGAAAGAAGTAAGCATACCGGTAACCGTCCAGCAAGTTGCGAGTTGGGCGGGAATGAATGCCGGAACTGTTCAAGAAGAGTTGAACAAGCTTAATAAGCTCAACAAAATAGAAATCTTTCGGGATCGCATAGTGGTTAAAAATATCGGAGACTTCCAAAGGTTAGTTGCAAAACGCCGTAAAAATATGCACACATGATTTTGCCTTTATTTGCCCATTAATTTAAAAATAATTAAACCGCCAAGACATGAACGGAGGCCGCTATGTACAATAAAAATCTTCCGCCGCTGTACCTGTTGGCCGATATTGCCGCGATTTTGAGAAGCCCTGCGGGCTGCCCCTGGGATAGGGAGCAGACATCGGCCAGTCTTAGGGCAGCCCTTATTGAAGAAACCTACGAGCTCTGTGAAGCCATTGAAAACGATGACCACAAAAATATGCTTGAGGAACTCGGCGATCTGCTCTACCAAATATTTGCCCACGCGCAGATTGAATCGGAAGCCGGACGTTACAATATTGACGATGTAGCGAAGGGGATATCTGAAAAACTTGTGAGAAGGCACCCTCATGTTTTTGGCGATGAAAAGGCCGCCGATTCGATTGAGGTGTTGAAAAATTGGGAGAAGATAAAGAAAGAAGAAAAGACCGAGCGCGAATCCGTTCTTGACGGCATACCCAAACAATTACCGGCCTTGCTCAAGGCTTTTCGCGTTCAGGAAAAAGCCGCTCGGGTAGGCTTCGATTGGAACAATGCCCAAGACGCGCTTGAAAAGCTTGATGAGGAAACAGCCGAGTTTCGCGAGGCTGTCGTTAAGGGAGATAAGGCGCATATTGAAGAGGAAGCCGGCGATGTTTTGTTTTCGATTGTAAACGTGTTCCGTCTCACAGGCGTTAATCCCGAAGAAGCCTTGCGCGCATCGGTTAATAAATTCATGGCGCGCTTTGTCAAAATGGAAAAAGAATGCGCCGCGGCAAAACGAGATATGGCCGACATGAGCCTCGCCGAACTTGACGCTCTTTGGGAAAAAGCGAAACTGGCATAACCGCATATTTTCAAAAAATTCAATTTTTTTTACAGGCTGGCGTTTTTCTTTCATAACCGCTTTATGGTTTAACGATATATCATCGGTTTCTATGTTTTCAACCGGTTTTTTGTTCAACTGTGATACAGAACTTTTCCCACTCGGTCGATATGGGCTTTAAGTTCAGGGTTGGAAATATCGCCGTAAATAGAAATGTCTACAAAATACGGCATATCCGAATCGTCAAAATCACCGGCTATACGGAGAAGATCGGTAAAACCAAAATCATCCCCTGTTTTCAGGGACAAATCAATGTCGGAACCGGCGCGGTAGTTTCCTTTTGCGCGGCTTCCATAGAGGATACACTCTTTGATGCCGGGATATTTACGGAAAATTGAATCAAGCGTGCCGAGTGTTTTGTCGGATAACCCGTATTTCATTTTCCGATTATTCCAAGCTGCTCATTTTATTGGCGAACGCTCTCAATTCCAGATAAAAATCCTGGGTAATTTTTTCTGAAAGTTTTTCCGCTGTTATTTCATCATACGAATGAGAAGAAATATTGCGGCTTTCAATCATATCCATCCAGATCTGCCCTTCCTCAATGAGGTTCTTGTTAAATGCCTGCCTGACAGCTCCTTTGCTGCCAATAATGCCGGTTATTCCCTGCTCCTCAAGATAATCCTTCATTACATTCCAGGCCATCTCAAAGGTAAACTCAAAACCCTGAATCATCCCCTGTTTTTCCAAAGCAGTCAAATCCCGGGTTTTAGCAAGTTCAACCGCGTTCTCCAGAATAGCAAGAGCTTTTTTATAATTTTGGAGACGCTGTTTCCAACGAATATCTAACTTTTCTTCCATGAGTTTATATATAACCGCCAAATATAATTATTAGGATAATAGACTTTTTTGGATAGGGCGTCAAGTGATTTTGCGTCGTTTTGTTAAAACAAAGCGCTTAATGTTTTATTTGAAAAAATGTTGACGTTCTGTGTTTAGAATTGTAATTTAAATCTAAAATGCCGTAACAGAGGTTTTCAGTATGAGAAAAATATTACTCTATTTAATATCTGCAATTTCAATAGCCGTAATCCCAATAGTTATAACCCTATCTATTATCTTAACATTAACGGTTAATGAAGATTTCTTTATAAGTATTATTAAAAGGCTCAATCTGATTGAGACATTCATAGTAACAAAAAATGCAAAGATTGAAGATGATATACAGAGAGAGGTGGAAAAAAAGACAAATATTTCAGCTTCCAGAGAGGTTTATGATTCTTCTAAAAACGGTTATGAAAATAAATTAATTGCGTATAGAACCATAAACAAAAGCGATGAATATGACAAAATAGAAAAGCAAATGGATGAACTCTGCGACCTGAAGTGGGAGAAATCAGATGACACATTCAAGACCAAGGACGAGTTTAATAAATTCAAAAAATTAAAGACGAACGATCTAAAGAACGCCCTGAATGAGATAAAAGATTATCGCAAAGAAAATAAAAAAGCCGTCAGCCAGGCAAAATATGAAATGGATGATAAGGAAGATAAATTCAAAGACGCTCAAAAGGAGTTAAAGAAAAAAGAGAAGCAGGCAAAAAGTATAATCGAAACCCGAAGAGGGGAGTTTATGAACGAGATGCATCATGATATAGGCAAGATTGAACCTCTTCTGACAAAAGATTTCAATAGTCTCTTCATAGATAGGGAACTTAAATCTATAATTAAGACGTATATAAATTTTCTTACATCAAGACAAAACCAGATTAAATCCGGGAACATATATGAGACTAAACTTAATATAGAGAATGGAATAGTTGGAAATATAAAAAAGATAAAACTTCCGTCTCTAAAAATTAATCTGCGCGTTAAAGTAAGAGAGAATGGAATTGAAAAAGAAAAAAATATTTTAAGCGAAGTTTTTGTCGAAAGAATAAGAGAGACCACAGGTTTAAAAAGTCCATGGCTGCTTACACAGATATTTAAACGTTCGGATTCATGGTTAGCCGAGTGGGTAATAAACTCTAAACTAAAAGACTCCGGTCTGAGATTATCAAATGGAGTAATACAATCCGACCCGATAATAGTATCCGGCGAGCAGGCTGAGAGTTTAGAGAAAGGCATGATGGCGCTTTCAATGGCGGGTTATGCCCCGCATATTGCAATAGGCGTTGTTATTTTCTGTATTATATTAATACTTATTCTTTCATCAAATAAAAGAAAGGGCTTAAGAACCTCAGGGTTAATTATTAAGTATTCATCTATGGTCATGATTGCCGTGAGTATCGCGGCTATTATTGTTTCAATGAAACCTGAACTTTTGTTTCAACCGATTACCGATGACCCTATAAAGTCAATCTTCATTGATAAGGTTCTGTTTATAACATCATTACATGTCTTTATTCCGATTCTTGTAATATTTTCGGCTCTGTCCTTTGTTGGAGGAATTTTCTCCAAAATAGGGAAGCCGAAGCAGGGACGTTAATGATTGGATAAAAATTCATGGCGCGCTTTCATTTCATAATGAGCTTGCGGTCTAACGATATATCATCGGTTTCTGCGTTTTCAACCAATTCTGCGTTTGTTATATCGCTTTTGAAACGCAGGACATTCAACATGAATATTTCAAGCTTGTTGACGATGTTAGGCGGCAATATTTCTCCGTCTATTTCAACCGACATTACCGGCAGCCTGCGTTGTCTCGCCCACGGGGTAAGCAGTCCCTCAATAACGCGCCCTATGAGGCAGGCAAAGGGCGCTATATTTATAACGCCTGAATAATCCTCCAGAAGGGCGGTAGAGGCGGCTCCGCTTGATATGGCGATTTCGGATTCAAGTTCAAGTGATATAAAGTAATCAGCCGCGTTTTTCATCATCTTGTCCATGTCATGAGGAGCGTCGGGTACGAGTTTTGTAACCGCCAGAGCGTCTTTGATGCTTTTCTCGACCTTATGTTTCCACCATGATTCGATCTTCCAATTTATGAGTTCTTTAAACTCTTTGGAAAAATAACGCTTGTACAAAGGTATCAATTTGAAATGCTTCTTCATTTCATAGTGGCGCACAAAATCGCAATAGTAGACCCACTCTCCGACCCCCGATACCTTGCCGATGATTCCTCTCTTGCTTAAAATGCGTATAAGCTCGTCCACAGAGAAATCGTCTCTCCGCACGAATATCTCGCCTACAATCAGGACTTTCGGCGTATCTTTTAGTTCGCGTTTCAACGGTATTTTAGCTATTTCTTTGGCGATTGAAGCGAGAGCGGGAACAATTTTTGTAGCGTCTTGTTCGGCAACGCCTATTAGTTCCTGCCAAAGCTCATCGTAGCGCGCTATGGCCGAGACAGGTTCTACGGCGCAGGTTCTAAGCGAGGTTTCGACATCTTTCATTAAATCCGCGACTGTCATTGCGTACCAGGCGTATTTTGAAAACTGCGGCCCGAGTTCATTATAAGAATTTTCAGAATCAAGAGTTATTACCACCACGTTTTCAAGGCGCATATCTCTGAAAAGATTCTCGTAAAACACAAAGTACTGTCCCGTGCGGCAAGGGCCTTTTGTCGTAGGAACAAATAGCAGGTATATTTCGTCCTTGCGATACTTGGGCGAAGAGAAGAAAGCCAGCGCCTCGCCGAGTACAAGCTGCGAGGGCAGGCATTCCTTGCCCGACATGTGGTTTCGCGCAAGCTGCAAAACGTGTATGTCGGGTACGGGTATAGCTTCGGCATTAATATCTATGCTGCGGACCGAGGCGGCTAAAAATTCCGTTGAAAGTCTGCCCATGCTTGAAAGCAGGAGTTTTACGTTTTTGTTGCCGAAGATTTCAATCCGCTTGTTTTCGTTTATATCCATGACATGCAAAGGGTCTTTGCCGTTATTGATAAAGCGCAGCCCGTTGTCGTAGCGTTCCTCAGCGGAAGCCTTAACGCTTCTGTAACCGTCTATGATGTCCAGAAAAGCCTCGACGCGGGTATCGACTCCGGCGTCGGCGGAGTGCGAATCAAGCTCAAGAATCAGGAATGGTTTAATTCCCATAAGCCATTTAATATAGTGAAGCATGAACGAGTCGGGGGCGCAGCTAAAATTTGTTATGAACGTGATGAATACGTTATCTTCGCTTTTAAGCAAAGAACTCGCTTTCATGTCCTGTTGGCCGTAATACCAATACATGTTGCTGAATATCTCCGATTCGTGGAACGGCAAAATATCAAACGGGATAACCGAATAACCGCGGCTTGTGAATTTTAGCGGTATACCCATATTGGCGTCTTTTGTAAAAGCGTTATACGGCCTGCCGAGAATGGCCATAACCGGGCGATGCGCGGCTCTCGCCTCATCAAGCGCCCTTTGCCCCATTTCTCTGCATTTTTGCTCGAAGAGCAATTGCTTTTCGTTAGCTATGGTAAAGGCCCTCCGTATTTCCGGCTCTGAAACGCCCAATTGTCCGGCCATGGCAAGGAATCCTTCCAAGGCCGTTTCAAATCCATACTTGAAGCTTACAACCGGCGTCAAAAACACCTCGGACGCGACATCAAGAAAGGCTTTCTTCATGTAATACGGCAAGCCCTGCGTGATAGGGCAAAAATTGGCATGGATGTTTTTTTCATAACTTGGCATATCTCTGAAATGAGGCACAAAGATAAAATCCAAACCATCGTTTAATATCGACTGAACGGCGCCGTGCGCTATTTCCGCTGGGAAACAATATGAGCCTTCGGTACGCGCTATGCCCTCATGTTCTATTGTTTGGGACTGTCTTATCTCAATACCGAGTTCGTGAAAAAACCACGAGTAGAGCGGCCACAGGGTATAAACCGAAAAAGCCATTGGAATCCCGACTATGTAATCCTTTTTCTTTATAAATGTATCAGGGACGGGAGCGCATTCCGTGAACATCAATTCATTGCGTTTTTCGATATAGTTGAAAACCTGCGATTCGTCAAAGCTGTTTTTCTTGCGGATATTGGTATACTTGTTGCAGCGTCCGCCGAACATGTACTTGTTGCCGTTTACATTTAAAACCTTTACAGGACACCAATTTTCGCAGGATTTACATTTGAATTCTCTTTCATATATTATTTCGGAATTAATGATTGCTTCGATGTTAAAACTGCCCTTGCTTATAAGGCCGCTGTCAAATTTATTTTTTGCGAGTATGCCTACCCCAAAGCAGCCAAGAAGTTCGGGATCGGGCGGGATGATGATATTCTTGTCAAGCAGCATGGCAAAGGCCGCGGGCACAGCTCTGTTCTTTGCCACGCCGCCTTGCAGCACTATGTTGCGTCCTATAGAACGGTTGCCGACAACCCTGTTCAGGTAGTTGGAAACAATTGACGCTATAAGCCCTGCGGTTATATCCTCTTTTGAAGCGCCGTACTGTATGGCTTTGCGAATATCCGAATTTATAAAGGCCGAACAGGTTTCGCCGAATTTAAGCGGCGCTTTAGCGCGAAAGGCTATATCGCCTATTTCTTCCACGTTTGTGATGTTAAGATCGCCTGAGGCCGACTCCTCAAGAAATGAACCGGTTCCGGCGGAGCAGGCTTCGTTCATCGCGTAGTCGATAGGCACCTTGTTTTTGAGATAAACATATTTGGCGTCCTGGCCGCCTATCTCGAATATTGTGTCTATATCTTCTTTGAAATATGTGGCGCCTATGGCGTGAGCGATAATTTCATTATATACTGCCGGAGTCTCAAGAAAGACGCCGAGTATTTCTCTGGATGAACCGGTAGTCGCGGCAATTGATATGTTTATTTCCGCGCCGCCTATTTGTTCCTCAATCTGTTTCTTTATGCTGACGAGACAATTTTTAAAGGCGCGTACAGGATCGCCGTGCGTGCGGCCATAGTGAGAAGCGACTATTTCGTCCGTTTCGATATCTATAAGGGCGACCTTGGTGGTTGTCGAGCCGCCGTCAACGCCGAGAATATATTCACCGCCGGCTTTTAATTTTCCGCGGCGCGGCGGCAGGTAAGCAACCCGATCCTCAGCCGATTTTAATTCGGGTAAAGTTGAAAATCCGGCATTGGTCTTTCTGTACAGTTTGTCCGCCGGGGGAATGGCGGTTCCGGCAGAGGAAGCAAGCAGCGCCGCGCCGTAGGCCTCGAAATAAGGGGCTTCTTTGGGTACTACAAAGTCAATATCAGGAAGGTTTTCCTTGAGAAAGGCGACAATATTTTTATTCTTTGTAACGCCTCCGGCAAGAAGAACGCGGCCTTTTGTTATGTGCGCTCTTTTGAGGAAATCGATTACCTTTGAGGCCATGACATTGCTGAGCGACAGGACTATATCGCTCTTTGTAGCCTCTCCCTTGTTCAATTTATGGGTACAGTCGCTTTTCATGAAAACCGAACATCTCGATGACAGGGCGTGCACCTTGGAATCAGGGTCGATTGAATCAATATCGGTCAGTTTCATATCCATGCGCCCAAGCTGCTGTTTGAAAAATTCTCCGGTACCGGAGGCGCATTTGTTGCCCGAAAAGTTTGTAATGATTTTGCCGTCGCTGTCTATGGTGTAGACAACAAAGTGCTCGCCGCCGAGGGAGACAACGGCATCGGCATTTATATTGAGAGCGGATATAGCCTGCTCAATGCAAAGCGATTCAAGAACGTTGTTGACATTTAAAAGGTAACGCCCCTCGGTTCCTGTTGCCAAACAAAGGGTCCCGTCCGGGAAGGCTCTTTCTGAGAAAACCTGATTTAAAGCGCTGAAAAAATCGCCTTCATGGGCTATAACTTTTTCCCATATTATAGTTTTTTCTTCCAGCAAAACGGCTTTTACGCTGGATGAACCCACATTCATGCCAAGACTATACATTTCATCCTCCAAAATGCGACGGAACGGAAACCTCTAAAATGTTGTAGGGAATACTAATTAAAAATGAGGCCCGTTTGTCAGACATTGGTCGTTTAAAATGACATCGAAAACGGGAAATTGTTTTTGTCTACTATTTTTATGGTGTTTTGTAAGGGGTGATTTCCCATTAGTTCATCCGTGAGCGTCACTTAACCTTTACGTCAATTAATTTTTTCTTGCCTTTCTTTTTTTTAACTAACTCCGAAAGTTTTAAAACCTTTTTCGCGGGGTAATCCTCTTTGCCGTTGTATAGCTCAAGCAGCCTTTCTTTATTGTTAAAAATGCTTCTGAAAAGGCTGTCTTTGTATTTTTTGTTTACCGTCATATAGGGTAAACGAATAAAAATCCCCTCCTCTCCAAGTCCGAAATAATAAATCCGGTCGATTAATTTTTCCGAATCCTTATTGTATTGTTGAATTTCAGCATTAGAGAAGGAGACAAAAAATGCCGGAAAAAAACATACTGGGTATCGACATCGGTTCTATCTCGGCGGGTATCGTTGAACTTACCCCGGCGGGAGATATTATTAATTCGTCATATTTTTTTCATAAGGGACACATAAAAGAGTCTCTTACGGAGGCGCTGGCGAAAATCAACCTTAGCCGCGTAGGCGGCATCGCGCTTACCTCGTCGGTCCCTGACATTTTTTCAGCAGGCGACAGGTACGATTCGACTGTTTGCGTAATAGAAGCCTCTAAAAAACTTCACCCCGACGCTGATTTTGTGCTTATAATAGGCGGAGAAAAATTCGGCCTTGTAAGTTTTGACGACAAAGGCGCTTACACGAACTACCGCTCAAACAGTTCCTGCGCGGCGGGAACCGGCAGTTTTCTCGATCAGCAGGCGCAAAGGCTTAACCTGAGTTCAATCGGCGAGTTTTGCGAAATAGCCGATTCTAATACCGGCTCTGTACCTAAAATAGCATCCAGGTGCGCGGTATTCGCCAAAACCGACCTGATACACGCCCAGCAGGAAGGCTACTCTCTATCTGAAATCTGCGACGGCCTCTGCGCCGGGCTCGCTAAAAATGTGGCGGATACGCTGTTCGCCTCGCAGGAAACCAACGGTAAACCCATAATCGCGGCCGGCGGCGTTTCAAGAAACAAGGCTGTTTTGCGCCATCTCTCGCGGATGACCGGCAGCCCCATACAGGCCGACGAGCTTTCCCACATCTACGCCGCGTACGGAGCCGCGTTGGTACACAAAAAAGAAAAAAAAGCCGCGCTTTCCTTTATATCGGCCGCCGAACTTTTCACATCCGAAAAAAAGGAAAAATCCTACCAATACGAGCCGCTTGAACTTAAACTATCCTGCTACCCCGATTTCGGCAGCCTGGAATCATACGCCTGCAAGCCCAAGAAAAGCGGCGAACTTCCCTTGGTTGAGGTAGACATCTACGAGCCTTTAAGAAAAGGCGGCGAATACAATGTTTACCTCGGAATCGATATAGGCTCAACCAGTACAAAAGCCGTCTTAGTTGACGAAAACGGCCTTGCCGCTGCCGGTTTTTATACGCGAACATCAGGGCGTCCGCTTGAGGTCACCCAAAGTATTTTTGAGGCAATTCATGATATAGCAGAAACGAAAGGCTGCGCTTTTAATTTTCTTGGGACAGGAACTACAGGCTCGGGACGCAAATTTATAGGCAAAATAATAGGGGCGGATGTCATGCTCGACGAAATAACCGCGCACGCTAAAGCCGCCTATGCACTTGACCCCGAAGTCGATACCATCATCGAAATAGGCGGACAAGACGCCAAGTTCACCACAATGAAGAACGGCGTAGTAACTTTTTCCATTATGAACAATGTGTGCGCCGCCGGGACAGGCAGCTTTATAGAAGAGCAGGCCGGAAAACTCGGCTGCCCCTTGAGGGAATATTCAGGCAGGGCGGAAGGTTCGGCAGCTCCGCTTTCAAGCGACCGCTGCACAGTATTCATGGAACGCGATTTGAATTATTACCTCAGCGAAAATTATTCAACGAATGAGGTCCTTGCCTCGGTTCTTCATTCCGTACGGGAAAACTACCTTACCAAGGTTGCCATAGAAAAAAATATAGGCGGCAAAATATTCTTTCAGGGAGCCACCGCGAAAAACCGCGCGCTTGTAGCCGCGTTTGAACAAAGGCTCGGCAAGCCTATCATGGTATCGAAATTCTGCCACCTGACAGGCGCGCTTGGGACGGCGCTGCATCTTATTGATGAAAAAATTACCGTTACCTCTTTCAGGGGGATTGACCTTTACAGAGAAAACATTCCGGTAAACGCCGAAATTTGTTCCCTCTGCAATAATAACTGCAAGATAAAGACGGCAAGCGTTGCCGGAGAAACCGTAGCCTTTGGTTTCCTGTGCGGCAGAGATTACGAGACCAAGAAATTTATCAGCGAAAACAAGTCCGGTTTTGATCTGCTCGCGGAGCGTAAAAAACTCCAATTCATCCCGCCGAAAACCATAAGTAAGGATTACGGTTTTACTGTGGGAATACCATCCTCCCTTCATTTGACTGATGAACTTTATATGTGGAAATATTTTTTTAATGAACTCGGAATAAAGACCATCACAAGCGAGAAATACAGGAACGGAATACAGGAGGGCAAGAAAATAACCGGCTCCGAATTCTGCGCTCCCGTTACGGAACTTCACGGACACGCCGCCTATCTGCTTGAAAAGGCCGACTACCTTTTTTTACCTGCCGTTTTTGAGCATAGGCAAAATAAAAAAATAAAACGCAACTATTGCTACTATACGCAGTATATTACGTCCCTTATAAAGAGTCTCGACAATACCGATTCTTCAAGAATTATAGCTCCGGTAACGCATTCCATAAGAGGCTCCAGACAGATGAAAAAAGAATTGCACCGCGAACTTAAAAAGATAGCGGGGAGTAAAATAAGTTTCAGGCAAATTATCGCTGCATACGAAAAGGCTTCGGAAGCGCATAAATCCTATTCGCAAAACCTTCGCAATTTGTATGATGAACGCAAGAAAGCCGGCTCTGTAAATGTCGTCCTTCTTGGAAGACCGTATACTGTTTTGTCGGGTTTCATGAATAAAGGAATACCGGATATTTTCGGCAAAGAAGGCGTCCCGGTCTTTTTTCAGGATATGATAGACAGCTCGGGCACGGAGCAAGACGTAAGCGGTTTACTCGACGCTTTCAATTGGCAGTACGCGGTTGACGTACTCAAAGCAGCCGAGTCTGCGGCCAAAACGGAGGGACTTTATCCGGTATTTTTGACATCTTTTAAGTGTACGCCCGACGCCTACACCGTCGATTATTTTAAACGCGTAATGGAAAAACACCATAAGCCGTATCTTATTCTTCAGCTTGACGAACACGACTCAAATGTCGGCTACGAAACCCGCATAGAGGCGGGCATTCGCTCTTTCAGGAATCATTTCTCGGCCAAGTTGCGCAAAAAAAGCGGTACAAGCGTAATGCCGAATATTACTACCGATTCCTCTGTCCTGAAAGAAAAAACGCTTCTTCTTCCGAGATGGGACGGCATACTCGGCCGCTTGATGCCGCCGGTACTGAAAAGGGAAGGCATTGACGCGCGGCTTGTTGAAGAAACAAAAGATTCTATCCAGCGCAGCCTGAGTCATAATACAGGGCAGTGTATTCCGCTGAACATCCTCGTCCAAAACTGTGTTGATTACGTAAAGAAATACGAACTGGACCCGGCCAAAACCGTCATGTGGAACATAGATTCGGGCATGGCCTGTAATCTGGGACTTTTCCCGCATTACAGCAAAACGCTCCTTGAATCAATAGGCGGCGGGATGGAAAAAATCGAGGTATACGCGGGAAACATAACATTCACCGACGTTAATGTAGTAACGGCGCTTAACATGTATCAGGCGTATATGTTCGGCGGTTTACTTAGAAGGCTCGGCTGCAAAATAAGGCCTTACGAAGTAAAAAAAGGGAGCGCTGACGAGGCTATTGAAAAATCGGTAGACATGCTTACAAAGGCTTTTGAGGAAAAACTCGACCTTGAAAAAACAACAGCGGCCATTGCCGACATGTTCGCCGCAATCGAAATCAAAAAGGAAAACCGCCCCAAGGTGGCCATATTCGGCGACCTTTACGCCAGAGATAACGATGTCCTTAATCAAAATATAATAAATGTAATTGAGGAAAACGGCGGCGAGGCTATAACTACCCCATACAGCGGACTCATGAAAATTATAGCCGGATCGTATATGCAAAAATGGCTTTGGGAGGGTTTTTACATTGACGCCGCTTTAATCAAGATTTTAAGACCCGCCATAAATATCTTTGAAAAAAAATATTATAAGCATTTTAACAGGATACTCAATGAGCCGCTACCGGAAGACATCCATGACGTAGGCAAGGTCTTGGAAGAATTTAACATAAGACCCGAAAACAGCGGCGAGTCAATGGAAAATATCCTGAAAATATACTCGCTTACCCAAACACATGACGACATCGTTTTATTCGTTCAAACAAACCCCGCTTTCTGCTGCCCGTCGCTCGTGACGGAAGCAATGGCCGGCTACATAGAGAAAAAAACCGGCATACCCATAGTGACAATAGAATATGACGGAACCGGCGGTTTAAAAAACAGCGACATTATACCGTATCTGAAATTCCCAAGAAAAAGAGCTGCTGAGACAAAGGAAGATTATGTGGCGTAAATTGGCAGAGCTTTTGACATATACTACCCCGAACTTGGCCCAATGAAACCGGATTTCTCAGCCAAAGGGAAGCCCATCTTACGAAGATGTTGAAAAAGTAATTGATGATTGGATTGACTATTACAACAATGGTCATTCTCAATGGGAGTTGGCGAAGTTATCGCCTCGGGAATATACCGCACCCTCCCCGTTTTGGTATAAAATAAGATAATAGAAAAGAAAGCTTGCAGATGAAAAATACCAAGAAAGAACACGCGCAAAATTTTAATGTGCAAAAACAATTTAAAACGATTTGGAACTTTGTTGAAAGCGGCATCGCCGTTGTCGACGTCGAAACCCGTGAAATACTGGATATAAATCCTTCGGCTCTCCGTCTATTCAACGGCACAAGGGAAATGGTTATCGGGAAACGGTGCCAAAACGTTTTTTGTCCGGCACAGGAATGCCCGATATTGGAATTAAACCAGATTGTCGATCGTTCCGAGCGAAAATTCGTTAAATCGGACGGTATTGTCATTCCCATTATCAAATCTGTGACAAAAATTACTTATGACGGGCGTCCCGCGTTGTTGGAGAACTTTACCGATTTATCATCGATGAAAGAGGCGGAAGAGAAAAATCGTATGCTTGAGATAGCGGAACAAGCCAACAAAGCCAAATCCGCCTTTTTATCGAATATGAGCCATGAGATACGAACGCCAATGAACGCAATAATCGGCATGACCTCCATCGGAATGTCCGCTATCGATATAGATAAGAAAAATTATTGCTTCGAAAGAATTGATGACGCATCAAAACATCTTCTCGGTATTATCAACGATATTTTGGATATGTCAAAAATTGAGGCAAATAAATTTAAACTCTCTCCGGTAGAATTCGGTTTTGATAAGATGCTGCAGAGGGTTGTGAATATCAACAATGTTCGAATAAGCGAAAAGAAACAGAATTTAAAAGTACACATCGACAGCGCCATCCCCAAAATTCTGTACGGTGATGAACAACGATTGACACAGGTCATTACCAATCTGGTCGGGAATGCGGTAAAATTCACGCCGGAGACGGGTTCTATCAACATTGGCGCTCAATTTCTGCGAGAAGAAAACAATATCTGTTCCATACAAGTTTCCGTTACCGACACCGGCATCGGCCTCAGCCCTGAACAGCAGGGATATCTGTTCCAGCCATTCCAGCAAGCGGAGAACAATACATCCAGAAAATTTGGCGGTACCGGATTGGGGCTTGCTATATCAAAAAATATTGTTGAAATGATGGGCGGCAATATTTGGATTGAATCCGAACTCGGTAAGGGCGCTACTTTTGCCTTTACATTTCAGATGAAACGGGTTGATAGAAAACAGAAGGAGTTTCGGAACTGGAGTAACATACGCTCTCTGGCGGTAGATGACGATTCGGCAAGTTTGGAATACCTTCGTGAAATAATGCGCGGCTTTGGCGCGTCCTGCGATACTGCCTCAAGTAGCGAAGAAGCGCTCCGGCTTGTCGTGAGGGAGGGTAATTACGATATTTACTTTGTGGACTGGAGTCTGCCGGGTATCGACGGCGTGGAACTAACCGATACATTGAAGGCGCAAAAAAAAGATACTGATAAAATTTTTGTGATAATGATGTCATCCGTCGAATGGAGTGTTATTGAGGAAGACGCAAAAAAGGCAGGCGTTGACAAATTTCTTTCAAAACCGTTGTTCCCATCCGCAGTTGAGGACGCGGTAAACGATTGTCTCGGCGTGGAACAGCAGGAAGAAGATGCAACATACGATGGCATCAGTTTTGAGGGACGGCATATTCTGCTCGTCGAAGATGTCGAGATTAACCGCGAAATCGTGCAGGCTTTGCTTGAGCCCACACATCTAATGATAGACTGTGCAGAAAACGGCGAGGAAGCTGTCCGAATGTTCAGTAGAGCGCCGGACAAGTACGACATGATTTTCATGGACGTGCAGATGCCCAAGATGGACGGATATGAAGCGACACGGCGTATCCGCGCGCTCTCCACACATAGTGCCGTAAATATTCCGATAATAGCGATGACTGCGAATGTTTTCCGTGAAGATATTGAAAAATGCCTTGAGGTCGGCATGAACGACCATACAGGGAAACCGCTTGACTTTAATGATATTTTAGATAAGCTAAAGACATATTTACCGCAGTGAAAAGTTTTAATCCTGCGTCTTTCTTTTTTTCTCCTCTTTATAAAAGACTATTATAAGTATTGCCGCGCCTATGACAATGCATGTATCGGCTATATTAAAGGTAGGCCATCTGTATACGCCGTCAACTCCTATGGATATAAAATCAACCACGCCCGGGCGGTCGGGCAGCAGGCGGTCGATAATGTTGCCTATGGCTCCCGATGTAATCAAGGCCATTGCCGTGCAGAACAGCATGTTTTTGTTTTTTTCGTAAACGTAATAGGCGATCATCAGAAAAAGAACAATAAAGGATATGACAAGAAATATATTCTTGTACCCTTGAAGTATTCCGAAGACTCCTCCTTCATTGTACACAAGGGTTATGCGTAAAAAACCGCCCAAGAAATCCTCCCTGTCAAAGTAGCCGAAGTTTTTTACAATAAAAGCCTTGCTTGCGATGTCGCACAATAGCGTCAATATGAGTATTGACGCGGCGTAAATGTTTTTTTTCATGTTAACCTTCAGATTTATCAATAAAATTTGACCTCAACGCCGTAAAGGAAAAGTTTTGACAACGCGCACCTTTTCCCCTTTACTGATACTTCGGCGTGAAGTTCATTCATCTTGTCTTCCAAATGCTTGCCTTCGTTCTGCGGAACAAAGTAATTTTCAATACCGTATTTGACGCGCAGTTTCCCTGATGCGGAATGGCGCTCCACTTTCCCGAGCAGGGTTACGGCGTCTTCTTCGGGTTTGGCGTACGACTCCGAGACTCCGTTTACGGAAAAGAAATCATTGGCCGAGTTTTTTTTAAGGGTAACAAAAACGTCATCGCCCATAAAGAATTTTTGCCGTTCTGTGGCTGTCTCCTCATAATTTTGGCCGCGCAGGGTTTTCAAGTCTATTTCGGATATTTCATAATTTAAGTCAACATAATCGCCGCTGAACAAACTTCTCGGGTCAAGCGCCTCGCATTTCAGCATTATCTTTTTTCCGGTTTTAAGCAAAATTTCCTGCCTTGCTATCATTGTCAAAAGCAGCGAGCATTGCAGAATAACGGCCAATATAAATAATTTCCTGCTCATCTTTTTACTTTCCCTTCTATTTGGGCAATAAGATTTTTCCTTTTCTTTTCGAGGAGGTAGCCGCCGAAAAGCCCGATAAATCCTGTGACTATAAAAAGAAGAGAGCCTGAGAGCATATCCCAGAACAAATCAAAATATCTTGTAATGATGTGTAGGACAAAACCGGCTGTCGCAATGTTTACAAGAATTGTCGATTGTACGGTTATGCCGTAGTATATATATGCCGAAGTTATTCCCAGAAGCATCAGGTTGAAAACAACCGAATACAACTCCCACGGAATTTTCGGGCCCGCGATTAACGTCATAATTACAAAACCTGAAAGTATCGCGAACGAAAGGCATATCATAAGTTTTTTCGTTTTAAGCACAGTAAGCAGGAGTACATAAAAAATCAACGCTATAACCAAAAAGACGATTGCCGTAGCGATTGCGACGCGGCTTGCCTGAGTTATGGATGTCTGGGCGTGTATTTTAAACGAGGCCGCGTAAACCGTGAACCACAACGCTACGGCGCACAAAGCGTCGATCAGTTTTGCGCGATACGCTTTGCCTTGTAGCAGATGTTCCATGATTCTGTTTAACAAAAAACAAACGATGATGAAGAGAGCCGCGCCTGCCAGATAGGCCACATGGAAATTGTAATCCACTACCGTTGAACATAGTATGAAGCCAATGGTTTTTACAATGATTACGATGACAATAAAGGAGATGCCTGTGAATTTTTCTGTTTTGAAGCGTTCGTCGCCGCATGGAAAATAAAGCAGCGCGGCAGCGAAGGCTATGATCATTATGTGAAGCAAAATCATGCGCGTCATAACGCTCTCTAAAGGCACAAAGAAAATTACGCAGGAGAAAAAAGAAAGCCCTGCCGCGAGAATAACCGGTTCGCCTTTTTTGCGCAAGACCCGCAGCGGAATGAGCGAAACAGCAAGCGGAATAAAGTGCGCGGCAATCAATGCCTCTGAGCTTCTAAAAAAGGTAAGCGGCGAGTTGTTGTGCGTGTCAAACGGCCATGATAGAAACAAAAACGGAATTACGGCGGATGCCCAACCGACCGCGTTCATAATGTTTCCACCGAGCGAGGTTATTGTATTGTAGCGAAAAAGCCGCCCGGCATTGACTAACAGAGGAGCGCTCCCCCAAAGCATTATTAAAAAAAACAAGTCGGCTTCCGGCCAATACTCAAGACCGTATTTGTTGGCCAAATAGAGTAATACTTGGTACAGGTAAAAGCAGAACAGGGCAGCGGTACAGGCAAATCCGGCTTTGGAGCGCATCTTGTAAAAGATAAATCCGATAATGAGGACAGGTACTATAAAGGCATAACAGGCCGAGCCTGCGGAAAGTTCCATCAGGTTCCATATAAAAAATAAAGCGAGCGAGACGGCATAGCCCCAGCGGTCTTTTACCGCCGCCGATACGATCAGGGCGCCGACGGCCCAGGCGAGTACGCCGTCTGCCGGATGCGCGTTTATATGGTAAATCTGCGCTATGAGCATAATGCCGACGCCGTAAGAGACTATGCCGAGAACAAGCAGCGCGGAGCCCAATATAGGCATCTTTCGCTTCTCATCGAGAAAGAAAAACGCGCTCCCGTAGACAGAGAATATTAAAATGAATATTTGCGCTAATTTTATCACAGGAGGCATCTTGCGCCAGTTAGAGGCGTAGAACAGAATAATGCCTGCCGCGAGCAAAATTGAGGCGAGTATTATAACTATTTTTGCCGCGTTTATAGTTTGTTCTTTGCGGGCAATTGCCGGTTTGATGCCGGGTATTATATCCCGTATCGCGTTTATAGCTTTTTCTTTGCGGACAGCTGAAGGCTTTCCCGATTCGGATTTTATGCCGGATTTTGTGTACCTTGATTTTATGCGCTGTTCCTGAGAGCTGTCGATAAGCCCATCCTCTACCCAGCCTTTCATTTCGGAGAGCAGCTTGTTTGTAAAGGTTTTATCGCTCATCGCTTTGTATCAAAGATTTTTAACCACTTCCGTACATCTTGGGCAAAGCTCGGGATGTTCCGGGTCAGAGCCAAGGCTGTCATGGTAGTTCCAGCAGCGAACACATTTTTTGCCTGCTGTTCTTTGCGCGTTTATGGACGAAGAATCATAATCGGTCATGTCTGGCTGTCTTTCATTTGCAAGTTGGGCTTTCGCGGTTTGCAGAAAACGTTTAAACTCATCGCCCATGCCTGCGCAGATTTCGCGGGTTTTGTCATCTTTTGTAAAGATGCTTACCTCGGCTTCAAGGGATACTTTTATTTTACCCTCTTTTCGTATGAGTTCCAGAGCCTTGAGTACGTCTTTCTTTATATCCACAACCTTTTCTATGTTTTCTTCTATTTCAGGATTATTGTAATCTTCATTAAGACTATAATAATCCTGCGTATGCACAGAGCCCGATTTTGACAAAAACTTCCAGATTTCTTCTGCGGTAAACGGAAGTATGGGCGCGACAAGGCGCACGAGCGTTTCATTTATTTCGTAGAGAACGC
>Ga0082212_10002789_pt1 | contig 25126 bp, 18 predicted proteins | sample TergutNt197P3_FD_71548 | JGI IMG/M metagenome (GOLD analysis project Ga0082212, IMG submission 71548) | Neocapritermes taracua P3 segment gut microbial communities from Petit-Saut dam, French Guiana - Nt197 P3 | ecosystem: Host-associated > Arthropoda: Insects > Digestive system > Gut ...
GCGGCGGCGGCGTTGGCTGCTGCGGCGGCGGCGGCAGCGGTGGTGGTGCCGGTTGCTGCGGCGGCGGTGCTGGCTGCTGCGGCGGCGGCGCCGGTTGCTGCGGTTGCGGCGCCGGTTGCTGCGGCGGCGGTGCCGGCTGCTGCGACGGCGGCGCCGGTTGCTGCAACGGCGGTGCCGGTTGTTGCGGTTGCGGCGCCGGTTGCTGCGGCGACGGCGCCGGCTGCTGCGCCTTCAGTCTCTTGTGAGCCCGTTATGGCGTCTTTTGAACCGTTCATGGCGGCTAGTGAACCGTACTCGCCGGAGAGCTCTGCGCCCGGAGCCACAGAGCCCGCCTGCGCCTCTCCGAAGAGCGCCTCGTCCGTTCGCAAAGCTGCTTCTCCCTGCAAAACTCCCGAACCCAGTGCGTCGCTCAACTGCTCCATATCACCATTAAATGGAGAAACAGCTGACTGAACTTGCTGTTCCTGAGCAAGCAGTTCCAACCTTGACACTACATTTTGTGAATTTTCTTCTACATTTACATCATTTCTGAATTGCAAACTGCTTTCACTCTGTGATATAATCCGTGCGTCGGGTTTCAAGACCGCTGCATTTGCATCCGCGACACGTTCCGCGAGCACCTTTAAAAATGAAAGAAAGCCAGTTAACGTGACTTCCGGGGAGGTGGTTTCCGGCAGGACCTGCACCGCATCCGGCGGGACCTGCGCCGCACCCGGCGGGACCTGCGCCGCACCCGGCAGGACCTGCGCCGCATCCGGCGGGACCTGCGTCGCATCCGGCGGGACCTGCGCCGCATCCGGTGAAAGCGTCGAGGCATCCTGCAGATGATTATACGCCCCGGATGAACTCAGCAACGCCAGAAGCTGTTCAATCATGGCGTCGGTCTTATCGCCGCCTGACAGAAAAACAATAGCGGCGTTCAGTATGTCTTCATCACCGTACAGCTTGTTCGCTGCGATAAACGCAGCTTCGTCCGGCGATATATCCGGATAGCGCGTCAACAAGTCCCGCATCACGCGCGCGGATTCTTCTGATACAGGCATGCCGAGCCGTTCGAGTATACCGGCAAACGGAGCCAGACTCTTTTCATCAAAATCCCGGGTAAGCGCTGATAGATGTTCTGCGTTGCCTACGGACTGTTGTTCTCTCAGAGCAAGAAATAAAACTCCTTCTTCTTTCCCGGTGACCTGGAGGAATACTTCTTCGCCACGCGAGATAGCGACTCCCGAATCAAGCCTTGCCCTGAAGACCTGCCCGCCGTCCGCGCGCATCACTACAGAGCCTTTCTCGCCCGATAGCACTTCTGCTTTTATGATATCGCCTTCATCCAAAGAGTTTGTAAACACCCCCGCCTTAGTCCTGACCTGCAGGATACTGTTTTCAGGCAGTTGCGACGTGTTTATTCGCATGGCTGCATACTCCTTTACCTCCGCGGTTTTATGTCGCCGATTTTATCTATATCTTATATCTAATGTATCGTCTTAAAAAACCGGGACTTAAACACGGACGCTCATATTATACCGTATCGCTTCGCCTGAATCTACATAAGAATACTCAGAGTCCACATTTATAGTGTGTGCGGTTATATCACATTATTATGGTTAAATCCGAAACTTCTTGACGTTTTCGGATAAGTTGGTAATATAGGAACCGGAGCGTTTACAATATGGGACTTATCGTTGTTGGCATGGCGGACCTCAAAGTCGCAAGGCATCCTGATGTACTTACGACTTTAGGGCTTGGCTCATGCGTCGGGATAACGCTGTTCGACAAGATTAAAAAGATTGGCGGGCTGGCGCATGTTATGCTGCCGTCATACAAGGGTTATGAAGGGCAGAACATTGCGAAATTCGCGGACTCGGCGATAATAGAACTCGTCAACCAGCTTGCACACATCGGCGCTCCGAGAAACGGGCTCATCGCAAAAATCGCGGGAGGGGCTCATATGTTCGGCAAGACGCAAAACAACGACATGCTTAAGATCGGCGAACGCAACGCTGCTGCAAGCCTCGCGATTCTCAGACAGCTTGGAATCCCGGTACAGGCAAATGACACCGGAGGCTCACACGGACGCACGATCGAGCTTTACATAGACACCGGAGCCTTGAAAATCAAATCCGTAGGCGCAGGAGAGAAGTTCATATAACCATACAGCTTACAACTATTAACCATTATATGTAGAATTTGTAGGAGGAAAAGCAATGGCCACAGTCCTGATAGTTGATGACGCCGCGTTCATGCGGATCTCAATCAAGAACATGCTCACAAAAAACGGTTATGAGGTAATTGGCGAAGCCGAGAACGGCGCGATAGGCGTACAGATGTACAAGGATCTTACGCCGGATATCGTAACGATGGATATCACAATGCCTGAAATGAGCGGACTTGACGCCCTTAAGGAGATACAGAAACATGACCCGAAGGCAAAGGTCGTTATGGTTTCCGCTATGGGTCAGGAGGCAATGGTGCGCGAGGCCATCGTGTCCGGCGCCAAGGGTTTTATAGTTAAACCATTCAAAGAAGACGGCATCATCGCCGCAATGAAAAAGCTGGGCTGACGCACAGGCTGTTACTGCGCGTTCAGTATGATACTTTGCCGCGCACAGTATCCCCGGCGCTATTCCCTGTGACGCACACGTGCGGCATATCCCGGCACAATTCCCCCGGCGCTATTCCCCGTGACGCACACGTGCGGCATATCCCGGCACAGTTTCCCCGGCGCTATTCTCCTGTGACGCGCATGTGCGGCATATCCCGGCACAGTTTCCCCGGCGCTATTCCCTGTGACGCACACGTGCGACATATCCCGGCACGGTTTCCCCGGCGCTATTCTCCTGTGACGCGCATGTGCGGCATATCCCGGCACGGTTCCCCCGGCGCTATTCCCTGTGACGCACACGTGCGGCATATCCCGGCGCATATCACCGCATGACATACCCGGCGTTACGCAGCATATACCGCGCAGTATACATTGTTTTAGACTCATATCCAGGCGTGTTTTCCGCTAAACAGAATATGAAATGGCAGGTGACTGTGATGGCTGAGCAAGACCCGATGCTTGATGTGTTCATATTTGAAACACAACAGCTTTTGGAAACACTGGAAGAAACCCTTCTCCAAAGTGAGAAGGAAAAGGCTCTTGCCGACGAACACATTAATGAGATATTCCGTATCATGCACACAATAAAAGGCTCGGCTGCAATGATGCAGTACGATAACCTCTCGAAGTTGGCTCACGCGCTCGAGGATTTGTTCGACAAGATACGGGCGGGGCAGACCCGCACCGGGCCTGACGAGATCGAGGGCGTAATAGACCTTGTGCTTGAGGCTTCTGATATATTCAAGCAGGAAGTCGACAAGCTTTCCGCGGGGATGAAATCCGAAGGCGAATTCAGCGAGTTGATAGGCAGGGTTCATGATTATCTGCAGACGATACTATTAACGACTCCTCCGGGAACGCAGGCTGCCTCAGGCGCCGGCGGCGCAGGGAGCGCGGCCCGAGCGCCGGCGGCGGAACCATCCGGCGGTTCCGGCGGTTCCGGCGGTTCCGGTGGTTCCGGCGACTCAGCCGGCTCCGCAGGCGCTGACGTGTCCGGCGACTCGGAAGACACCACAGATTACGGAACGCCTTTTTATAAGGTGAGGATCGTGTTTGAAGCCGGGTGTCAGATGGAGAACATGCGCGCGTTCGGCGTCGTCACATCCCTATCCCCGCTTTGTCAAAGGATAGTACATAAACCTGCCGACCTGAACGAAGAGTCCGCGAGCGACGAAATCGTTAAGAGCGGGTTTATTATTTATTTGCAATCCGGAGAGAACCCCGACGTTCTCAAAAAGGTCTGCGACGAGGTTATGTTCGCGCAGAGCGCGACCCTCGTTGAACTCGCCTCCGACAGTGAGGAACTGCCTGTTTCCATGAAACCCAAGCCTCCGGAACCGGAGGCAAAGGCGTCCACGGCAAAGCCTGTAGCTTCTGCGCAGGCGGCGGTCGAGGTCATCGCCAAGCAGAACTTCATAAGCGTAAACGTCAACAAACTGGATAAGCTTATGAACCTGATGGGCGAAATCGTCACGACAGAGTCTATGGTAACGAAGAATCCCGAAGTGGCGAACATGCATATTGACTCGTTCGAACGCAGTAGTCAGGAGCTCAGAAAACTCATAAACGAGCTTCAGGATATCGTCATGTCTATCCGGATGCTGCCGGTGTCTAACTCATTCCAGAAAATGCACCGCATCGTAAGGGACGTCAGCAAGAAAGTCGGCAAGGAAGTTGAGCTTGTCCTGATAGGCGAAGAGACCGAGGTCGACAAGAACATCATCGACACGCTGTCCGATCCGCTCATGCACCTTATTCGAAACTCCGTGGATCACGGTATCGAGATGCCTGAAGACCGCAGGAAGGCCGGTAAATCAACCACAGGTAACCTTACGCTTGAGGCGCGCAATGCCGGGGGCGACGTAGTGATAATCGTCACGGACGACGGCGCCGGCCTCGACCGCGACAGGATAATCAAAAAGGCGATCGAACGCGGCCTTACCACGAAAGCCGACCACGAGATCTCCGACAGGGAAGCATATAATATGATTTTCCTGCCCGGTTTTTCCACGAACACAGAAGTGACCGAGTTTTCAGGCCGCGGAGTCGGTATGGACGTCGTCAAGCGTAATATCGACAAGGTCGGCGGTTCGATTTCTATAGAGAGCACGCCCGGCGAAGGCATGACGGTGACTATCCGCATTCCTCTGACGCTCGCTATCATCGACGGCATGAAGCTTCGCGTCGGCAATCTGGTTTTCATAGTGCCGATGCTCTCGATTCAAGAGTCATTCAAACCGAAAGAGGGCGACGTCTTCCTCGATCCGGACGGCAGCGAGATGATAATGATACGCGGCGACGTGTTCCCGGTCATGAGGCTTTACCGTATATTCGATATTGACCCGGATTATGAGACTCTGGACGACGGTATCCTTATTATGATATCCACAGACGCGGCTACGTTCGTCCTGTTCGTGGACGAGCTTATCGGTGAGCAGCAAGCCGTAATAAAGCCGCTGCCCGACTACATTCAGAAGCATAACATCGGAATGCATGGGATCGGCGGCTGCGCGGTTCTGGGCGACGGCTCGATAAGCCTTATTATCGACATAAACAGTCTGGTTTCAGACTAGGAGCCTGTGTAAAAAGTCCCGCCATCATCTAGAGACGGCGCAGCCGGCTTTGCACCGCCTCTTTCCGCCTGTTTTGCGCGTTTTTCGGTTAAATACAGCCGAGTATTCGCCCTCGCTGAACAAAGTTCAGCGTAAACCCTGCAAAACAGGCAGAAACAATCGGCACTTATCTAATAACGCGACTTTCTACCCAGGCTCCTAGCGCTGATCTTTCAGCAAGGATTGATTTCTTCCGTTGTTCTTCCGTTGTGAAACTATATCTGTAAGCGTGAGAGCTGTTACGGCTCTCACGCTTGTTCATTCATTGTGAAACTGCCCGCCTTGACGATCCCGTACATCGGAACCGTATACTCGGAGGTGATCAGGTCAGCCTTGTAGTACGCCAGATCGCCGCTGAGCATGTAGTCTGAAAGGATGACGGGCAGCCCGTAATACTTCGTCATCATTTCGGTGAGCCTGAGCGCAATCACGTGCAGCTCGTCCCCGTCAATCGATTCGTCAGCGAGCGTAGCGCTGCCCTCCGGCAGCTTGTCCTGCTCACCGGATGAATCAGTCGCTCCGGCCCCTGCGCCTCTTTTGTATATGACTTTGATTATCACACCTGTTTCGTCGTCGAGTGTGATTTTCATTGTGCTCTCCGACGGGTCCTCCAGCACAAACTCCCAGACGACCATGTTTACCGAAGGGTCGGCTGTGTTTATTACGAACAGAGACCCGCCCTCAGCGACGCTGCACCGCAGATAGTCGAACGCCAGCGGGCCTCCGCTGAAACAGCGTGTCAGCTCGGATATTGCTTTACGCTCAGCGGCGTCCGTGTCCATCGACTGCCCTGTTTTTAGGGGGATCGTCTCGATGTTGCGGTTTGCGATAAGGTCGATTTTCTCAGGGACGCTGAGAAACGGGCTGGCGTCGAAACTGAAACCCTGCGTTTCGGTGTATATCGGTACATCCAGAATCCGCGAATCCAATACGCCGGCAACCAGATTCGGCAGGAAGAAACTCCCTGCAAGCAGTACTGCTAAAGCGAGTCCCAGCAGGACTCTGGAAGGCAGTATCCGAACATAACGCACGTTATTCATATGAGACGCCCTCCCCTGCTCTGTGTTCCGTTGCGGCGCCGGCTGCGCGTTCTGTTGCAGCGTTGGCTGCGCGTTCCGCCGCGGCGCCGGCGGAAGCCGCGATGTTACTTGCGCTTGCGGCTGTGGCGGCTCCTGTGCCGCGTACCACTGTGTTACTTGTGTAAGCTGCGCCGGAAACAACAGCACTGGCAGCGCCGGCTGTGCGTTCCACTGTGATGCCGGCTGCGCGTTCCGCTGCGGCGCCGGCCGCGCGTTCTGCCGCGGCGTTGGCGCCGCGGTCCATTGTGACGCCGGCTGCGCGTTCTGTTGCAGCGCCGGAAACGCTCTCTGCTGAGACTGCAGTACTAATAAGCGCAAGCTTCACCGTAACCGTCGTGCCCCTGCCCGGTTTACTCTCAAATGATATCTCGCTGTCATGCACAGCGGCGATCTCATCGCATAGCCTGAGCCCGAGCCCTACGCCGCCCTGCGCGCGCGAACGTGATTTATCAACACGGTAAAACGCGTCCCTTATCTTATGCAGCTCCTCTTCGGGAATACCCCTTCCGTTATCAGAAACGCTCAGGTAACAGAACTCTCCGTCATTTCTCGAGCGGATCGCGATACGCCCTGCGCCGTCTATTGCCTTGCGCGCGTTATCGACAATATTCAGCAGCAGTGACATGAACAGATCAGGTTCCAGCATACAGACGCTTTTATCGCACGAGTATGTTAGCCCGACACTGCGTTTTTCAAGTACCGGTATAAGCATCCTGGCCGCGTCTTCCACCACTTCTCCGACGGCGACGGGAACAAACTCAAAATCACGCTTCTTCATGACTATGAGTTCCAGCAGCTTTAGTGACAGCACCTCAAGCCTGCGCCCTTCCACAAAGATATAGTTCGCAGCGTCGCGCTTGTCCCTGTCGGACAGGGTATGTCCTCTAAGCAAATCCGCGTATCCGATTATCGACGTCAAAGGCGTTTTCAGTTCATGTGCGAGTCCGCCCATGAACTCCTCCTGACGGCGCATTGTATCCATCATCTCATTAATATTACCTTCAAGCCTGCCGGTCATGTCGTTAAAGTCCGCAGCGAGGACGCCGATTTCATCATGGCTCGTTATCGCAGCGCGGCAGCTAAGATCGCCTGACGCGATAGTCCGTGTCACAGCCGAAAGTTTCCGCAGCGGAGACGTCATCCAGTAGGTCAGCAGCCACGACACCGCAGCGCCTATTATGACGACCGCAATGAATAGCTGCCTGTATATTGCTTGCTGATACTGCCTGCCGAGAAATACGGGGCTGAGGTCGTATACGCTCTCAAGATACAACGTGCGCGACTCAAACTCGAACTGCCCCGCTATCTGCAGGAGATACGAACCTGCGTCGTCGCGGAAAGTCAGCATCGCGAGCCGGCTGCTGTCGGCGTCGGCGGTGAGCCCGTCATTGAAGACGCCCGACTCGCGGCTGACGTATACTATGCCATCCTCATCTGAAAGGCGCATGGCAAGCCATGTCTGCGCGCTTTGCTCATCGAGCCGCGTCAGCGCGCTTATGAGTTCTTCATACTCTCTGCCGGCGGGCTTCCTGCCCTGGCTGCTCTGCTGCCCCTGCTGCGGGGTGCTTCCAACCGCGGATAACGTATAAAGGATCATCCTGTGCGCGCTGGCCGCGGCTTCCTGCGACTGGCTGAGCGAGTTCCCCGCGCTTGCCGAAATAAGCACGCTGCCGCAGACGCCGAACGCAAGCGCCAGCATCGCGGTGATCGCGATCATCATTTTCAGCCCAAAACGCATCGTCGCTCCTCCTCTCTGACACGAACCAACTTTGATATGCTTCGTGCCGGAAAATGCCGGTATGTTCTACGCCTCCAGCCTGTACCCCACTTTGTAGATCGCAAGGAGCTTCTCCTCCCAGCCGACCTTCTTCCGCAGGCGCTGGACATGCAGATCGATCGTGCGGCTGTCGCCGAAATAATCGCCGCCCCATACGCGCTCATATATAGTATCGCGGTAAAGCGCAGTACCCGGATTACGCGCAAACAGCAGCAGAAGGTCGTACTCCTTCCTGGTCAGAGCTATTTCTTTGCCGTCTCTCTGCACAGCCATGGATATCGTGTCTATGCGAAGACCCGCGATCTCTATCAGGCGATCGAGCTTGTGATACCGCCTGAGTACCGTCTCCACGCGCGCAAGAAGCTCGATGATCTCGAACGGCTTGACGATGTAATCGTCGGCGCCCATACGCAGCCCCTTCACCCTGTCTTCGACCATGCCCTTCGCGGTTATGAAAATAACCGGGATATCCAAAGGCCTTATGTACTCCATAAGCTCAAAGCCATCCGCGCCCGGGAGCATAACGTCGAGCAGGATGAGGTCAAAGCGCTGTGTTTCAAGTATATCCGCCGCCTTAATGCCGTCATCGGCGCATGTGCAGCTGTAGCCGGCTTTCGTGAGGCTCATCCTCAGCAGGTCGGATATCGCCTTCTCATCCTCAACTATAAAAATATGTACCAAGACGCAGCCACTCCTCTCAAGTCCTACTATATATTACGATGGCGCAGCATGCAATAGTATTAGCAAGAATACGTTGAAACTTTGCTGTATCAATGTTACACTTCAGAGGGGTGTCCGGGAGACTGCCTTTTTTGAGGCTGGTTGCGAAGCAGGAGGCGGAAGCCACTGCTCATATACCCCAGAACATTTGTAGAAGCCTCAAAAAAGCATCTCCCGGACACCCCTCTGAAGTGTAACATATCAATGATATGCTCTCCATATAGAGTCTTTTCAATATTTATCCAAAAAAACGTAACTATTCCGGCGCCTCGTTCAGGGGGGCTCTGAATAGACACCAAAAAACAAACGAAAAGGTGGTTGTTTAAAATGTCGGAGATAATAAAAGATACGCGGCAGATAGTGTGCTGGGCTTCTCCGGGGTGCAAAATGTACTGCGGGCTGATAGCGCACAGAGAAAACGGCAGGCTGACCGGATTAACGCCAAACCCGGGCAATCCTACGCCGAACAAGGGTTGCGCGGACAGGTTGCCGCACCATATCAAATGGCTGTACAGCGACATCCAGATAACAAAGCCTCTTAAGCGAGTAGGCGAACGGGGCGAGGGGCGCTGGGAAGAAATATCATATGACAGGGCTCTTGATGAGATAGCGGACAAACTCCGGCTCCTGAAAGACAAATACGGCGCGGAGACGCTTTCTGTGACCGAGGGGACATACCGGAGCGACATATACCCCATTCGCACGCGGTTTCTGAACCTTTTCGGCAACCCATCCAATATAGGCTGCGCGGGGACGATATGCCACTGCAACACTTCCGCGCTGTCCATGGCGCTGCTCGGCACGGCGCAGGGCGGGCGCCACAATGTCGAGCCGAAATGCGCGGTCATTCACGGAAATGAAATGGGGCACACTGCTCCGCTGGCGTGGAAACGCATGAAAAAGCTGCATGACGAGGGAAAAGTAAAGATCATTCTTATCGACCCGCGCAAAACGTCCATCGGCGACCACGCCGACATGTGGCTGCAAATAAGGCCGGGCACTGATACTGCCCTGCTGCTCGGATGGATAAACGTCATTATCAGTGAGGAGCTTTATGATAAAGAGTTCGTGCGCGACTGGACGTTCGGCTTTGAAGAGCTCAAGGCGCGCGCGGCGGAGTATACGCCTGATAAAGTCAGTGAAATCACCTGGATACCGAAGGAACAGATAATAGAGTCCGCCAGAATGTACGCGACGAATTTCCCTGCGGAGATGAAAGACGCGTCGTCGACCGACATGCTGGGGCGCAACGCAATACGCGTCGAACAGGCGCGTGTATGTCTGCGTGCGCTGACGGGGAACCTGAAAGTCGGCGGAGGCGAGATGGCGGAGGGGCCGGGGCCTATAATCAACGGGAAGTACGCGATCCGCGACTCCATGCTGCAGATGGTAGAGGCGCTACCGCCGGAACAGCGCAGAAAGCAGATCGGCTCCGACCGCTTCAAACTGATGACATGGCCGGGCTACGAGCTTATGGCGCCTAAATACGAGCAGACCTACGGCACACCCTTCCCGCAGAGCGCGCACAACTTCCTGTCTGTGCAGCCGCTTATATGGAAAGCGATTTTGGAGCGCGATCCGTATCCCATAACCGCGAACATCACATGGGGCAGTAATCCGCTTTTGAACGCGGGCGATACGCGTCTGGTCTACGACGCGCTTATGAGCCCGAACCTTGAACTCTCCGTCGTAAGCGAGCTTGTTATGACGCCCACAGCAATGCTTGCCGACTATATCCTGCCCGCGGCAAGCAAACTCGAGAAGCCGCTATGCGAGACTCATGAGGATTTTTCTCCGTCGATGAAGGTCGCGGAACGCGCAGTAGCGCCGCTCGGAGAGCGCCGCGAAGAGTACCTTATGTGGAAAGGGCTTGCGGAGCGCCTTGGGTTCGGCGAACACTTCCCCTGGCGCGATGAAGAGGATCTGGCGGATTACCGCCTTGCGCCGGTTGGGATCACATTCAAAGAAGCCGCCACGAAGATGTATGTCGTAAAGAGCGATAAGCAATGGACATATGAAAGCATTAATCCCCGCACAGGCAAGCAGACCGGCTTCGCGACGGTTTCGGGAAAAATCGAACTGTACTCCAACATCCTTGAGAAGCTCGGGTATGACCCGCTTCCATATTATGAGGAGCCTCCGCTCAGCCCGTACTCGACGCCGGAGATCGCTGCTGATTATCCGTATATCCTGATAACAGGCGGAAACTTCCGCCCGATGTTCCACTCAGAGAACCGCCAACCAGGAGTCGGTACGCGCGAGCAATACCCCTGGCCGATCATGGACATTCACCATGACACGGCGGAGAAGTATGGTATCGAGGATGGCGACTGGGTGTGGGTGGAGACTCCGAAAGGCGCCATACGGCAGCGCGCGCGGGTCTCCGATGAGATAGATCCGCGCGTTATAAATGTTCAGAGCCACTGGTGGTATCCGGAGCTTCCGCACAATAACCCTTCGCTGGCAGGGCTGTGGGAGTCAAACTGCAATGTGCTGGCGCCTGCGGACGACCCTGACATGTTTGACCCCGTCACCGGCGGCTGGCCCATGCGCGCGCTGCTGTGCAGGATACGCAAGGCAGACCCGCCGGAGGTGTTTCTGCACTCTGATTTATAGCGGAACAGACAAGACAAGGGGACGGTTCTCTCGTCTTGCTTGCAGTCTTTGACAAGACAAGGGGACGGTTCTCTCGTTTTGCTTGCAGCAAGACGAGAGAACCGTCCCCTTGTCTTGTCTTCTAAAGCACTTTGTTTAAGAAAGCGGCGATAGTGTCGCTGTTTTCTTTTGTATTGAACGGGTAGTCGGCGTGGTTGCGGTCCTCATACAGGATTATCTCTACCCTGTCCTCACCGCAGACCTCGCGAATCCTGTCGGCAAGAATAGTCGACTGCTGATAAGGGACGACGCCGTCCTGCACCCCGTGCAGAAGCAATGTAGGCGGGATGTCTTTCGTCACAAAGCTGAGCGGGCTTGTAAGTTTCAGCAGATCAATATTGTCTGTTCCGAAAACGAAATCGTAGTGTGTGCGCGCGTTCGGGTCCTCGCGCCTTATCCTTTTCACTCCGGACTCTCTGAAGAAACGGGTCGTTGGCTCGGCAAGAGTGGACGGCCCGTACATTGAACATATAGCCTGCAGTTTATCCGAGACGCCCGGCCAGCCGTACTCTTCTCCCGCGTACTCCGGGTGGCCTGCGGTGTAGCCGAGCATCAGCGTGATGTGCCCGCCGGCTGAGTCCCCCGCCATGGCAAAGCGGTCCGGGTCGAAACCGTACTCTTCAGCGTGCGCCCGCGCCCAGCGAACAGCAGTCTTAACATCGAATATGAACTGCGGGAAGTGTACTGTCCGCGACGCGAGGCGATAGTCCACGGAGATCACCGCATATCCGTGATCGATCAGGCCGATCACCCCGTCCACAAAACCTTCCGTTTTTGTGCCCATGGTCCACCCTCCGCCGTGTACGTAAATCAATACAGGATACGGCTTTGTCCCGCTCTCCGGCAGATAGACGTCAAGCAGCTGTTCCGGAAGCGTCCCGTACTGCACGTCCAGTTTATGGTTTTTCACTTTAGATGAGTCGAATTTCACCGGTCCCGCCATCTTACCGAACTTCGCAGCTTCCTCCTCTGTCATGTAGTTACATCCATCGTCGATCACTCCGGTTTCTTTTTCCTGTTTAGCCATGATAATTCCTCCTTAGTTTCTGATTCCAGTATTTCAAGCGCTCACCTTTTCAGGCGTTCTCCTGAAAAGCGATTGCCTGACGCGCGCTCTTCTCTGTGTCTATCACAGTGACATCATCCGGGACTTCGACGGTTTCGCTGTATTTACCAACTGCTCCCTGGCCTATCGGAGCTTCCGCTGTCTCGAATACGACACTCCTGCCGACGCTGGTCAGGTTCTTCAGATTGTAGATCATGCATATCGACTCTTTAGGATCTCCGTTGATCACATAGTACTGCGTGTCTGTGATTTTAACACATTGGTATGGCCCGCTGCCGTTGAACGCGGGATAGTTGCACAAATGCGTGCATATCCCGTCTGAGTAAGATTCAACATGCCAGTATGTATCGCAAAAAATCCAGAGGAACCGGTTCCCGTCAAGATCGTTCGTGAAGCCGTGCCTTTCTGCTGCGGGCATTGTATCCGGTACAGCTTTATAATAACCGGATATTACGCCGAAGTCCACAGTTTCCTTATAAGGGCTGTTGTTTTCATCGAACGCAGTAATATCGATCGTGACGAGTCCGGCGTCCAAGTCGAGTATCAGTGTGACGCACCGTTTTCCCGCGCTTCCAAAGCTCACAAGATACACCCGCTCGGACGATTTCAGGCACCAGTAATTTCTCTCCTCGCGCCCCGTTCCGGTGACCCATGCGATTCGGTCGTCATCGATGAACTCCGCTGTCGCTTCGAAACCATCAAATCGCAGAAGCAGCTTCCGCCCAGTAAGCTCAAAGCACCGCGGCGGTGTGAACTGCTGCCCCATATCCGTTCCGAATTTGCCTTTTAGTTCATTCATGAAAATTCTCCTTCTTCATATAATGTTGAAAAATGCTAAGACACATGGTAATATGGCATCAATAATTTTCTGCAGGGAACGAAGTGAGTATAAATGTTTGAAAATGATCAACCGAACTCAGAGATAAACCTGAACCTGAAAATGCCTCCCGATCAGCCGGACGGCGACTTCTCTATGAAGAATCTTGTGCTGACTCTGTATGACGCGCGGAAAGTCTTTCTGTTTTGGTGCTTCCTTGGCCTGTTGTTTGGAATAGCGGCTTCAGGCTGGTACTATTTATCAAACAGGACCGACGCCGCGCCTGATGCTCCTGCCGATGTGTCGGTCACATTAACGTTAAACTACGCCGGCGCGGAGGATGGTATGTTTCCCAACGGGACGCAATTCAACGCGAGATCCTTTTTTGAGGACACAGACTTATGGGCCGGCGCGCTGAGAATGTGCGGCGCTGAAAACATCAAGGTTGGCGACGTGCTTAGCCAGGTATCGATCATCAAACATACGCAGGACGATGTTCCGGTCGAAAATATGTATACTTTGACGATACCTTCCGGCAGCAGCGTGTTTGATAATCTGGAAGCGAAGAAGGAGTTCCTGCAGGCGTTGTGCGAAGAGTTCAAAGAGTCCATGGCACGAAAGTATTATACATCCGCAAGCATCGGTATGCTTGGCAATCAGCAATTAAAAGCCTGGGATGACGCGTGCGCTGATATTATGTGGGACCCGTACCTGTTTGACAAGAACCTTTCCGCTTTGAGTTCCAGATACCACACTCTGACAGGAATACTGACAAGCATGTACAATGCGGATCCTGCCTACAGATCCCCGGAAAACAGGAGCTTTGACGACTATGCGCGTACGTTGAGAGAGGTATATGTCAGCGACGTCGACGCATGGACTGACAAGCTTTCGCATGGTATTTACATCCGAAACATCGACCGGTTCATAAACGAAGCTCAGTTCCGCCTTGACACAATGGAGCGCAACAGGAAATACAACCTGGAACTCGCCGTTTTATACAACGGGTTGCTGGCGTCGTTCAGGCAGAACGACGGGCAGGGCGCGGCTGCGCCAGAAGCCGTCGCACTGCTGACAACCGCGCAAGCCTGTGCCGCGGAGGCAGCGGACCTGCAGCGCCAGATCGAAACGACGGAGTATTATCTTGATGCTCTGGAAACCAGCGAGGCCATGGTCCGCAGCAACAGCCGCGAGGCGGAAGACGCTCTTATCGGGTTCATAAATGATTTGGGGAGCAACCAGAGCAAGCTGCGAACGGTGATTTATAACTATTATAAGCAGTCGAATGATCGCGCGGCCGATAACGCTGTGGTCTTCTCTAACTCAGTTGCAACCGCTCACGAGGATCAGGTCCCTGCGGGCGGTGTGAGTACGACCAGGATTCTGATGCTGCTGGTCGGGTTGACTTTTGTCGGTTTCGTTATCGGTTTCTGCGGAGCCTTTATAAAGAAGTACATCAACGAAGCCCGCTACGATGGGAGATAGTTCCGCTTCCCCGCAAGTACGTCAGCGAAGCCCGGTAGATATTGCCCGCGTAAGCCTCTCCGCCGCGTTGATCAGATTCTCGGACGCGTTTTCAAGCGCTTCACTAATCGTCATCGGTCGGCAAACTGCGGCTTCAACCGCACAGATGCCTGCGGCATATACCTCTTGGATATCGCCGTCAATAGAACCGCAAACAGCGGCTACCGGAACTCCAAATGTCGTCGCTCTTTTCGCTATTCCGGATATAGCTTTACCATACGCCGACTGAGCGTCAATTTTACCTTCTCCGGTGATTACAAGATCGGCAGCGCGGGCTCTATCATCGAACCCGGTTGCGTCCAGTATATAGTCAATTCCACTGCGCATCTTAGCCCCGGTAAACGCAATGAGACTGAGCGCAATACCGCCGGCAGCCCCTATGCCTTTTACTTCCGCCAGATCAAGCCCTGTCTCCCGCTTTACTACTTCCGCATAATGGCCAAGGCTCCTGTCCAGATACTCAATATCGTCAAGTCCGGCCCCCTTCTGAGCACCGTAGGTGTACGCAGCGCCTTCAGGCCCGCACAGGGGGTTTTCTACGTCGCAAAGAACATATACCTCCGCAGATGATAAGCGCTTATCAAGACCTGAAGTATCGATTTTGGCAATATCGCTTAAGTCTTTTGCACTGAGGAGCGCGGGCTGCGCGGAGCCGCTGTCTGCGCCGAGGAGCGCAGGCTGCATGGACTCGCTCTCTGCACTGAAGAGCGCGGGCTGCATGGACTCGCTCTCTGCGCTGAGGAGCGCGGGCTGCATGGAGCCGCTGTCTGCGCTCATGACACGCCCGCTGCTATCATAGAACCGGACGCCAAGCGCTTCGGCCATCCCAATACCTCCGTCGTGCGTTGCCGAGCCGCCGATCCCGATCATTATCCTGCGGCATCCGGCATCAAGCGCAGCAAGAATCAACTGCCCGACGCCATAGGTCGTGGCGCCCATTATGTCGCGTTTCCCGTCGGGAACAAGAGTAAGCCCGGACGCGGAAGCCATATCCATTATGGCTTCGCCTCCGGGCAATATGCTGAATAAAGCTTCTACCGGATTCCCGGCGGGGCCGAATACAGGGACTTTGCGTACTTCGCCGCCGAGCGCATCCGAAAGCACACTGGCTGTGCCTTCTCCTCCGTCTGCGACTTGCATGATATCGACAATCGCGCCGGGCAAAGCTTTCTCTATGCCTGCGGATATCAGAGAGGCTGCTTCAGCACTGCTGAAGCAGCCTTTGAACGAATCACTTGCAATCAGGATTCTCATGACGTCTGCTTACCGTATACTATTAAACGCTACTTTTTGCAGTTCCCTGCGGGAGCGCGTTTTTCCATGAATCGGTTAAAGTCCTGATAATATTCCGAGAAGTCGTCATTCAGTTCACGCATACCGGAAATCGTTTTAACACCTATTGTGATGACTGTAACAGAAACAAACAAGCATAATATAAACATAACGCACCGTCCTTAATAGTGAGTGAGTGGGTGAGTGGGTGAGCGCGTATTGGGGGAGTGTGAATGGGCGATCGTGTGTATGGGTTGCCTTCCATAGTGCTATTATAACTCAAAAGCCTGTAAAAGTCAAAGTGCCCCGTTAACTTTTGAGTTAACTTTCACCGCCCGGCGCCTCGTCGTCAGACTTGCGTTCACTTCTGCTGCTCACACGGTTTACAGCATTCCTGAACTTCGCCCTCTGCTTCCTCACTCCGCGGTAGATAAGGTATGCGATACATCCGAAAACCGCTATGACTATGAGCGCCGGGAAGATACGGATCAGCACGAGCAGGAAGCCCTGGCAGAACGCTACGAAGCCGTTAACGCTTTTCGTCGCCGTATCGCTGAGCTTCTCGCTGAACTCCGGCTCGGGGATTACGGGCGCTTCAACAATCTCGGTGAAAATTACTTCAAAAAGCTCAACATTGATCGTTGAGTAGATGATACCGTCGTCATATACCGCCTGCTGCTTCTCGGCATTCCTGATTGCGGTTTGCACATTTGCGAGTTCCTTTTCAATATCGAGTCTGTCAGATGCCTTCAGCGTACTGATTTCCAAATCTTTCAGCAGGCGGATCTCACGCTCGCGCAGATCGTCCAGCGTCGAGTCCGTCTGCTCATATTTCGCGGTGACATCCTCTGATTTCTGGTCTATGCTTAATACATTATAGTTTTCCTGCACCATCAAAATGAACTCAGAGAGATGCTCTGTGTCAAGGCGAAGGGTGTATGTGGCATTTCTCTCAGTATCGGGATATCGCAGATCACGGCCTTTGAGCGAGTAGGTTTCCACATAGCCGTTCATATTGCCGAGTGAGGTCATCAGTTTGCGTATTCCCGCCATGATCTCCGTCGTCTGCAGTTTCATGTCTACGATGTAGACCATTTTCTTGCCTCTGGAACTGGAGGGCGTAAGGATAGGTACCGGGACAGGGCTTTCATCCCGGCTTCCTGCGCCGCTCGTGTCGTTCGGCGCACCGGCGCCTTGAGGCGCAGAGCCTCCGCCTGCGTACCCGCCCGGGAAGCTGCTTGACGAGGGGGCTGACAGGCTTTCAGACATGCTGCCGGAGTATCCGGAGCTATCTTTTGCGCATCCGCCTGCTGCGATCGAGACGGCAAGAATGAGCGCAAGAGCGATGATCATAACGCCGCGCCGTTTTGCGATGCTGTGCTTTTTGCTGCGGTTTGCATTGTGTTCAGCGTTGCGGTAATCTCCGCGGCTTAATCTGAGTTTTATGCTGCGTTTCATTTTCAATTCCTCCCTGCATTATTAGAGCAAAACATTTGTTGCTATTGTGTTGCCAATTATTAATAATATATTACATAATTATTAAATCTTTGTCAATATCTTTACGGCAACAAATTGTTCCAATGCGGTTACAGGTGGTATGGAAAGGCATGTGACTGCCCTAAATAAAAGTGTTCTCCGGATATACCGCAAGCGTTCCATTCTTTACTTTAGCTCGAGCTTGTGCTACCTGATACATAAGGTGACTATACCATTTTCGTATTGTCTTTGCCCAAACATCCGTATACTGCGGTGTGCATAACTGATGAAACTGTGATTTAACACTCGAGTACTTTGTTGAAATATAGAACCCTGTTATCTCGATCAATTCTGCCTGCTGTGAGTTATCCAACTTTAACCCACATTGAAAAGCGAGTGATGTCAGCTTATGCGTATGTGTGATTTGTAGATTCTGAGCAGCTAACAGTGCCTTTAAAGCTTTCTCAATTGCTTGATGTCCGGAAAATAACGCCAAAGTTCTGCGTTTGCTTTTTATTGACGCTTCCATGTCTTTCCGGCTCTCTTTGGATGAGCTGACCCAATGATCAACGTGTTGCTTTACAGTCATACTCATGCCGGTATCCCCCACATTCTTATTTCAAGAACCTGCGGATCTCCCCTCTGCCAGTCGATTGGCGCGATCGCATGAACTTCAATATCCCAGCTGACTTCACTTGCAAGCATTGATAGTGCAACATATGCTTGCATAACGTCGTTACCATATACTTCGGTTATAACAGCGATGTCTATATCACTGTATATATTTGCTTCCCCTTTGACTGTAGATCCAAACACAAAAATCAGAGCATCCGCGTCTATCTGTTCACGTACGAGCGACGCGAAAGCAGCGCCAATCTTTAACGCGTCTTCTTTAGTAATTGGAGATACTTTCGGCGCCAGTTTTGCGGTTGCTTCCGCAGCAACGGACGCATCATAGACGATTGAACTCAGGTCAGTACCCGTTCCCCTTCTCACAACTCATGCCTCCATTCCTAATCAGCTAATATTACGAACTTAATCACATGCTGGCATTATAATGACGCTCTTGCACTACATAGTTCACACGCCGCTGTATGCCGAGAATCCTCCGTCGACCGGGATGATAACGCCGTTTACAAATCCGGAAGCCTCAGGCGAAATCAGATAAAACAATGTCCCAAGCAGCTCTTCACGCTGCCCGAACCTTCCCATCGGCGTGGCTGCCAGTATCTTTTCCGTTCTGGCAGTCGCCGACCCGTCCGGGTTATACAGAAGCGCTCTGTTCTGATCAGTCACAAAGAATCCAGGCGCTATGGCATTGACGCGGATTCCGGCTTTGCTGAAATGCACCGCCAGCCACTGAGTGAAGTTGCTGACACCTGCTTTCGCCGCGGAATACGCGGGGATTTTTGTCAGAGGCGTATACGCGTTCATAGAAGAAATGTTAATAATCGTGCAATCTGCGCACCCAAGCATATCGGGCGCAAAAACCTGGGTCGGAAGCAGCGCTCCCATAAAGTTTAGGTTGAGGACCTCTTCGATCCCCTCCCTTTCAATGTTAAAAAATGTCCGGAGTTCATCTGATTGCTCATCGCCGGGTTCATAATACTCTTTAGTAGTCGTCGCCGCAGGGCTGTTGCCTCCGGCTCCGTTTATCAGGATGTCACATTTACCAAGATCAGAAATAACCTGCTCATGAACTTTTTGGAGCATACTCTTTTCCAGCACATTTGCCGCGTATGCGACTGCAGCTCCACCCTCGCTGCGTATTCGTTCCGCTACTGCTGCTGCCTTTTCATATGTGCGGTTCAGCAGTGCGACTTTTGCCCCTGCCGCAGCCAGCGCTTCGGAGAATATGCTGCAGAGTACTCCGCCTGCGCCTGTAACGACAGCAACTTTACCTGTAAGGTCAATTTGAAACGGCAGTTTTATCATGATAGCCTCCTGCTTCTATGCGCGCTGTGCTATGCCTTGCGGTGCTGTGCGGGACGTGACGTGACGCGCTGTGCCCTGCGGTGTTGTGCGGTTTTTACTGCACTGCACTCTTAGCTGCTTACAGTCCTCACAGTACGCTTGCTGTGCTCACTGTCCGCTTCGCGCGCTGTGTTTTTTACTTGCGCGCCGCACCGCTTCTGACAGCCGCTGCAGCTACTGCAGACGCCACAGCAGGGCACACCCGCGGGTCAAACGGCGCGGGAATGATATACTCCGGGCTGAGTTCTGCAGGTTCAATGATGCTCGCAAGTGCCTCCGCGGCTGCCAGTTTCATCTCTTGATTTACATCGCCTGCGCGAACATCGAAAGCGCCCCGGAATACTCCCGGGAAAACAAGAACATTGTTGATCTGGTTATTATAGTCGCTGCGTCCGGTTGCAACAACCGCTGCTCCACCTGCTTTCGCCTCATCCGGGAATATTTCCGGAGTCGGGTTTGCACACGCAAAGACGACCGCGTCTTTTGCCATCGACGCAACCATCTTCCTTGTCATTATCCCCGGCGACGAAACGCCAATAAAGACGTCAGCGCCGCGAACAGCATCTTCAAGCGTACCCTTCAAGCCCGACGGATTTGTCGTTGCCGCTATCAGATGCTTGGCGTCGTTCATGCCATCCTCACGGCCTCTATAGATAATTCCCGCACGGTCACACAGAGTGATGTCCTCATAACCTGCAGAGCCCAGCAGAGTCGTGACTCCAATAGCCGCCGCCCCGGCTCCGCTAATAACGACGCGAACACTCTCAGGCTTTTTACCGACTACTTTCAGAGCGTTAGTAAGCCCGGCCAGTGTTACGACGGCTGTACCATGCTGATCATCATGAAAAATAGGGACGTCGCAGCATTTTCTTAGCTTGTCCTCTATCTCAAAACAGCGCGGTGCGGAAATGTCCTCAAGGTTGACTCCGCCGAAGCTGCCTGAAATCAGGTAGATCGTCCTGACGATCTCGTCGACGTCCTTGCTCTTTATGCACAATGGGAAAGCATCCACGTCTCCGAACTCCTTGAACAGTGCGCATTTTCCTTCCATCACAGGCATGCCGGCCTCAGGGCCGATGTCACCAAGGCCCAGTACTGCAGTACCGTCAGTAACCACCAGGCACATGTTCCATCGCCGGGTGAGGTCATAAGACAAGTCGACGTTCTTTTGGATTTCCAGGCAGGGCTGAGCTACACCCGGCGTGTATGCGAGCGAGAGGTCATGTCTCCCTCCAACCGTCATCTTTGGCACGACGTCAAGCTTCCCCCTCCACTTGTAATGGGCTTTTAGCGATTCTTGAGCATAGTCCATAAAGCAGCGCCTCCATTTGATTATTTCACGCTAATAACTTATCCCAGCAGCATCGGGAGTGTAATCAGCAGCAGATTATTATTCTCAGCGCTCAATTTCTGAGCAGTTTCCATAAATGGAGATTTTGAGAAATACATGAAATAATACTCCTCATAATCTTGGATCAGACGGGCCTTTGACAGCAGCTTTTCGACTTCGCCGGCTCCGGTGGGTTCATTTCTCCATTTACACTCACACAGCAGGATCTTTTTTTCAAACCTGTTCTCCTAAACGGTAACTCTGGCGTTTTTTATTGTACATCATTTATTATAGATTTGTCATCTGTCGTTTTATTATAGTATGTTTCCTTTGTTTTCTGCTTTTCTCTTCTGCACTTAGGTGGTTTTTCCGCTTTGATGCTCGTTTTCGCTGCTTTTACTCCCACGTCCTGCGTATTGTGCTGCTTAACTTAATGACATTGCCCCTGACCTGTATCAATTATAATGCTTGACAACGTCTAGTTACAAGGCTACTTGACACCGTCTAGTTACAAGGCTATGTTGACAAAAAAGTATGCCCAGAGTAGAATGGGCAAAGAAATACTTGTTCATAGTAGTAAGAAACCGGGCTTGATGCAATAACAGCCTCTCGAAAGGGCGGGGACGTCGATGAACCCTATATTACTGAGCCTGTTGGGAATTGTAGCTTTAATAGTTGTGTTGTTCTCCGGCGTTCAAATTGGGATAGCTTTAGCAGGCGTCGGGTTCATCGGATTCGGACTGCTCAGAGGATGGGCGCCCGCGATTGGTTTGCTGAAAACCATACCATATACATCGACAGCGGTCTTTTCACTTGCGGTGATGCCGCTGTTTATTCTCATGGGACAGTTAGCCTTCTACTCAGGCATCAGCTCACAACTATATGACGCATGCAATAAATGGCTTGGGCGATTCAAGGGTGGGATCGCGGTCGCAACTGTCGGCGCATGCGCGATGTTCGCTGCGATATGCGGCTCCTCGACAGCCACATCCGCTACGATAGGCACCGTTGCGTTGCCTGAAATGAGCAAATATAAGTATGACAAATCACTTTCCGCCGGTCTTATAGCCGCAGGCGGGACACTGGGTATCTTGATACCCCCAAGCGTCACATTCATTGTGATTGGTACGATCACGATGACGTCAATAGGAGATCTTTTCGCAGCCGGGATTGTCCCCGGCATCTTGATAGCAGTGGTATTCATGGCCATAATTCTTATCAGAGCGGCGAGAAATCCCGAACTGGCTCCGGCAGGCGAAATGGTCCCGCTTGGCGAAATGGTCCGCTCACTCAAAGGCGTCTGGGGATTTCTTGTGCTGTTCATCATCGTGCTCGGCGGGATTTTCGGAGGGTTCATCAGCCCGAGCGAAGGCGGAGGCCTTGGCGCATTCGGTTCGTTCGTAATACTGCTGCTCAGCAGAAAAGCCTCTTTCAAGACTATCGTAAAAGCGCTAAGAGATACGATAAAAACCACCGCTATGATATTCATCATAATGATCGGCGCAGCGATTTTCGGTCAGTTCCTGAGTTCGACCGGGTTGCCCGGTGCGTTGGCAGGGTTGGCAACGAGCATGAATGTGCCAAGTATCTTTATCCTGATCTGCATCCTCGTAGTATTTATCGTTCTCGGGTGTTTTGTGGACGCCCTGCCTCTTACGATCATTTTAGTCCCGATATTCTGGCCGCTGGTGCGGGAGTTTGGCTGGTCTCCGACCTGGTTCGGCGTCATTATCACTATATGCTATATGGTTGGCTTGCTTACTCCGCCGGTAGGGTTGAATTGCTATGTAATGGTGGGTGTGGCAAAGGACGTCACACTTCCGCAGATTTTCAGAGGCGCGACGCCATTCACGCTTGGGGCTTTGGCTGTATTGATACTGATCGTTGCTTTCCCGCAAATCGCGACATTCCTTCCGCAATTGTTATATGGCAGATAGTATTAGGAGTAAGAACAAATCAAATTATATGGAGGTAGAAACATGAAAAGGAAAATGTACCTGCTGCTTGCGCTGCTTATGATTGCCGCTCTGGTCCTGACAGCCTGTTCCGGAGGCAAAAAGTCAGAAGAGACGTACACCTTGGTCCTCACAAACGGGGACTCTGATGAAAGCCTGCCCGGACAATGGTGTCATGAGTGGGCGAAAATGGTCAATGAAAAGAGTAACGGACGGATCATAGTCGAAGTCAACAACGGAGGCTCGATCGCAAACCACGGGCAGGCCATGGGAATGGTATCTGACGGCTCGGTCGACATTGCATTGCTTATACACTCTCCATACCCGGATGTGTTCCCGATGACAGAATGCTTCCACCTCCCGATGCTTGACCTTGGCACCGGTGAAGCGGCAAGCAGGGCATTCACAGACATCTATGAGAACACCGACCTGCTTGACAATGAGTACGGTGGTTTCAAAGTCATCCTGCTGAGGACAACGATGCCGGCGCCGCTCATCACAAGGACGCAGAAAATCAACAGCGCCGCCGATCTGCAGGGTCTGATCGTCCGCTCTACGGTAAACCCGCTTAACAAGACATTCGATAAATTTGGAATAAAAGGCGAAAATGTTCCCATTGGCGAACTATACTCTGTCCTGCAGAACGGGTCTTTCGATGGGGCGATCACAGACTGGCACGGCGTCCATTCATATAAACTCGCCGAAGTTGCGGACTTCTATGCGGACGAAGCGTTCCAGTATATAACATACTCGATCGTCATGAATCTTGATAAATACAACTCGCTGCCTGACGACCTGAAAAAGGTCATCGACGAGTGCAGCGGCTACGCGGCCCTCGAACTCATGAAGGACGCCTGGAATGACATGACGGACCTGGCGAAGAAGACTGCCGGTGAGCAGGGCTGTGAAGTATACACCTTGCCGGCGGACGAGCATCAAAAGTTCGTCGACGCGGCTGACAGAGTCAAGGCGAAATGGGTTGCAGACAACGGAGCGGCGGGGCAGGAGCTCTATGACTTTATCCTGAAGAGCGCAGGCTGAGCCGACACACAGACATTACAGTAATTGAAGTTTCGCGGCGGGCCTGATCCGTCCGCCGCGAAAGGTTCCAGGGAGGTATTCGCTTTGGAAAAAGCACTGAAATTTATGGACAACATCAACATGAAAGTCTGCTATGTTTCGATGGGAGCGGCTTTCTTCCTGATGTGTATGACGACGGTCCATGCACTTGTCCGGAAATTCACCAATTTGGGCGGCATCACGGACAGCCTCGGGATTACCGAAATCACGATGGTTGTGATAATATTTTGCGCGTTCGCTTATATGGAATCGCAAAACGGGCATGTACGCGTGGATATCCTCGCGAGCAGGTTCCCGAAGAAGTTTGGGACGGGACTGCATGGCGTGCTGCTGATAATCACCGCGCTTTTTATCTTTGTCATGTTCTACGCGATTGCTGGTAATATTTCAACGATTTACGCACGCGGCGCGGCGACGATAGTGCTGAAAATCCCGTACTGGCCGTTTTATGTCGTAACCGCTGTCGGCTTGTTTACATACGCGGTGACGGTGCTTTTGCACGGGTTTCAAAAGTTCGGGGAGATAAAGAAGATCGAACCCGAGGCGGCGGACGAAGAGGTCAAAGACGTTGACGTCACGACGCAGATGTGAAGGAGGTTTGTGATGGCTGCGAAAATAAATGATTTGAGATCCGCGCTGGAATATCTCAAAACGATTCCGGGCCAGTTTGTTGAAACGGATGTAGAAGTCGATCCCTGGGGGGAGATTTCTTCCGTCTATAAATATATAGGCGCGGGCGGTACGGTCGTACGGCCGACGAAAGAAGGCCCGGCGCTTCAGTATAACAATGTAAAGGGCTTCCCTGACAGACCGGTCGTGATCGGCGTGCTGGCATCAAGAAGGCGCGTAGGCTATCTGCTGGACCACGATCCGGACCGCCTCGGCTTCCTGCTTGCGGACTGCGTGAAGAGGCCGATCGACCCCGTCCCTACGGACGAGGCCGATCCTCCCTGCCAGGAAATCGTCTACAAGGCGACCGATCCTGGTTTTGACGTCCGCAAGATCATACCGGCTTCGACAAATACGCCCATCGACGGGGGCCCATATATCACGGTCGGCATGGTATACGCGAAAGACGTTGAAACGGGCGAGAAGGATATCACTATCCACCGGATGGCTCTTCACACCGAAGACGAGATCGCGATGTTCTTCACGCCGGGGGCACGCCATATCGGGGCGATGCGCGAGAA